>MDTD01137977.1_pt1 | contig 16920 bp, 15 predicted proteins | sample 811221 | NCBI WGS metagenome assembly MDTD01 (sample SAMN05326646, study PRJNA326480) | marine metagenome | isolation source: seawater | place: Pacific Ocean: South West | collected 2011 | reverse complement strand
CTAATTTATAAATGCTAACGAAAGTTACGCACTTGCAGCTTAATTAATTTATTAATTAAGTTACGGGGTTTGGGGCACCTGGCAACAGAACGCCCCTTTATCATAACTAATTTAATTTTGGTGCGGTCAGAGAGACTCGAACTCTCATGGGCAAGGCCCACACGGCCCTCAACCGTGCCTGTCTACCAATTTCAGCATGACCGCAAATATGCCCCATAATAAATCAATGACAAGAAGGTTTCAAATTGATAAATTTTATAATGGAATTTACCCAAGAAGTTAGAAAAGCAACTGACCCAATTTATAAAAAAATATCAAAAGTTATGCCAGAAATTGAATGGTCAGTACACGCACCATATATTTACAAAATTAATAAATTAAAAAAGGAAAAAAATGCAGTCATTCTTGCACATAATTATCAAACACCAGAAATTTATCATGGTATTGCTGATTTTTCAGCTGACTCACTTGCACTTGCGGTAGAAGCATCAAAAACTTCTGCAAATATTATTGTGATGGCTGGAGTACATTTTATGGCTGAGACAGCTAAGTTAATGAGCCCAGACAAAAAAGTTTTATTGCCAGATATGAAGGCAGGCTGTTCTTTGTCATCTTCTGTAACTGGCAAAGATGTTAGGCTTCTTAAAGAAAAGTATCCAGGGGTTCCTGTGGTATCATATGTTAATACGTCAGCCGATGTAAAGGCAGAGACGGATATATGTTGTACTTCTGCTAATGCCCTAAAAATTGTGAAATCTTTAGGAGTCAAAAAAGTAATTTTTTTACCTGACGATTATCTTGCAAAGTATGTAGCTTCACAAACGGATGTAGAAATCATTTCCTGGAAAGGAATTTGCGTTGTCCACGATCAATTTAATGAAAATGAAATTAATAACATAAGAAAAAATAACCCTGGAATAAAAATAATCGCGCATCCTGAATGTCCTCCTGAAGTGATAAAGGCTAGTGACTTTGCCGGTTCAACATCTGGAATGATAAATTATGTAAGAGACAATCAGCCCAAAAAAGTTATGATGGTTACAGAATGTTCAATGAGTGATAACATACAAGTTGAAAATCCAAATGTTGAATTTATAAGACCATGTAATATGTGTCCTCATATGAAAAAAATTACATTACCAAAAATATTAGAATGTTTAGAAAATGAGTCAGGTGAAATTTTAATGGACCAAGAGACAATCAATAAGGCAAGAAATTCCGTAGAGAGAATGGTTAAAATTGGTCGTTAGATCAATGAAAAAAATAAATAAAAATTATATTAATAATGTTGTAAAAAAAGCATTATCAGAAGACTTATCACCAAACGGTGACCTTACTACTAATCTTTTAGTTTCAAAAAATAAAGTAATACAAGCAAAAATAATAGCAAGACAAAACGGTATTGTATCTGGACTAGAATTTTGCAAAACAGCTTTTAAACAAGTCGGGAAAGAAACTATTTTTAAACAAAAAATAAAAGATGGAAAATTAATAAAAAAGAATAAAGTGATTGCAGAAATAAAAGCTAAAACTAAAACAATTTTAATTGCTGAGAGAACTGCTCTTAATTTTTTAAATCATTCATCAGGTATTTCTACTCTTACAAATAAATTTGTAAAAAAAATTGGTAAATCAACAAAAATATGCTGCACAAGAAAAACAACTCCAAGTCTTAGATTGCTTGAAAAGTATGCTGTAAAAAAAGGTGGAGGATATAATCATAGGTTTAATTTAAGTGATGAAATTTTAATAAAAGAAAACCACATAACTTCAGCAGGAAATTTGAGGCACCTAGTTAAAAAAGCTATAAAAACAAAAAAAATTGTTACAGTAGAAGTTGAGAATATACATCAACTAAAACAAATTTTAGGATTTAAGTTTAAAAGGATATTATTCGATAATATGAGTCCTTATTTAATTAAAAAATGTATTAAACTTTGTAATAATAGATATGAAACTGAGTACTCAGGAAATGTAAGTTTAAAAAATATAAACAAAATATCTAATACTGGTGTAACTAGAATATCTGTTGGATCGTTAACACATAGTGCTCAAAGTTTTAATTCAAGTCTATTAATTTGATATTTTTTTTATTAGTTCTGCTTGAGCAGCAGCAAGTCTAGCTATTGGGACTCTATAAGGTGAGCATGATACATAATTAAGTCCAATTTTAGAACAAAGATGTATACTATTTGGATCACCTCCGTGTTCTCCACAAATTCCAAGCTTAATTTTTCTATTCTGTTTTTTTCCCTTCTCAGACGCTATCTTGATTAAATCTCCAACTCCATCATCTATAGTAATAAAAGGGTCAATATTAAAAATTTTATTATCTATGTAATCATTTAAAAATTTACCACTATCATCTCTACTAATACCAAAAGTTGTTTGAGTTAGATCGTTAGTTCCAAAACTAAAAAATTCTGCATGTTTAGCAATATCATCAGCTTTGATTGCGGCTCTAGGCAGTTCTATCATCGTTCCAACCAAAAAATTTATTTTTACTTTTTTTTCTTGTTGAACTTTTCTTGCTGTTTCAATAACGAGATTTTTCATAATTTTTATCTCAGCCTCAGTAGAAACTAATGGAATCATTATTTCAGGAAAAGCTGATTTTATATTCGTATTTTTTAGCTCAATAAGGGCCTCAAAAATTGCTCGGCATTGCATTTCATAAATTTCAGGGTAAGAAATACCTAGTCTACAGCCTCTGTGTCCAAGCATAGGATTTTGTTCATGAAGCTCATTAATTCTCATTTCAATTTCATTTGCACTTAATTCTAACGAATTAGCAACATCAAGAATTTCCTTTGTGCTTTTTGGTAAAAACTCGTGTAGTGGTGGATCAAGTAATCTTACTGTGACTGGTAAACCTTGCATTATTTTAAATATTTCATAGAAATCTTTTTTCTGATAAGGGAGTAATTTTTCTAAGGCTATTGCTCTATCTTCTTTAGATTTTGAAAGAATCATTTGTCTTACTGAAAGAATTCTTTCTTCTTCAAAAAACATGTGTTCTGTCCTACATAAACCAATTCCTTCAGCACCAAAATCTCTTGCTACTTTGCTATCAAGTGGTGTCTCAGAATTTGTTCTTACTTTTAATCTTCTAAATGAATCAGCCCAACTCATTATTTTTGAAAAGTCACCTGAAATTTCAGGTTTGACAGTTTTGACCTCTCCAAGAATTATTCTTCCCGTAGATCCATCAATTGTAATCAACTCTCCTTCTTTGATAGTATTATTTTTCGTTTTAAAAATTTTTTTTTCATAATCAATTTCAATCTCACTTGAGCCTGAAACACACGGACGACCCATCCCTCGAGCAACAACTGCTGCATGACTTGTCATTCCTCCTCTGGCTGTAAGTATTCCTTTTGCAGCATGCATTCCATGTATATCTTCTGGTGATGTTTCTACTCTTACTAATATTGTATTTTGCATCATTCCGTTAAGTCGTTCTGCTTCATCTGAAGTGAAAACAACTTTACCACTAGCGGCACCAGGAGAAGCGGGTAAACCTTTTGCTATAATATTTAATTTTTCATTTTCATCCAAAGTTGGATGTAGCAATGTATCTAAAGAGTTTGGATCCAATCTTAAGACTGCCTCTTTTTTCGAAATTAAGTTTTCTTTAACCATATCTACTGCAATTTTTACAGATGATTTTGCAGTCCTTTTTCCCGATCTAGTTTGCAACATCCACAAAATATTATTTTCAACTGTAAATTCAACATCCTGCATATCTTTGAAGTGTTTTTCTAATTTGAATAAAATTTTTTTTAACTTTTTAAAAACAGTTGGCATTGCCTCTTCCATCGATAAATCTTTTTCTTTTGAAAATATTCTAGCTTTTTTTGTAATCTGTTGAGGTGTTCTTGTCCCAGCAACAACATCTTCTCCTTGAGCATTTATTAAAAATTCTCCATAAATATTTTTTGTGCCATCTGATGGATTTCTCGTGAATACTACGCCAGTAGAACAATCATTGCCCATATTTCCAAAAACCATTGATTGAATATTCACTGCAGTTCCCCAGTCGGATGGGATTTGGTTCAATTTTCTATAAACTTTAGCCCTATGACTTTCCCAAGACAAAAAAACTGCACAAATTGCACCAATCAATTGCTCATGAACGCTTTGTGGAAATTCTTTTTTTGTCTTTTCTCTGACTAAATTCTTAAAATCTTTTATTAAACCATCCCAATCATTTTCGTCTAATTCAGTATCAAGAAGAACACCTTTAGTTAACTTATAATTTTCAATAAGTTCTTCAAAATTATAATTTTCAACTCCTAAAACTACACTTGAATACATTTGGATAAATCTTCTATAACTATCTTTTGCAAATCTCATATTTGAGGTTTTTTTTGCTATTGCGCTTACAGTTTGATCATTAAGACCTAAGTTCAAAATTGTATCCATCATACCTGGCATAGAAACTCTTGCGCCAGATCTCACGGAGACCAGTAAAGGATTTTTTAAATCTCCAAATTTTTTATTTGACTCTTTTTCTATTAAAAAAAGTTCTTTTTTAATTTCTTTTATCAATCTTACGTTCAATTTTTTTTTATTTTTAAAAAATAAATGACATGCCTCAGTTGAGATTGTAAATCCGGGGGGCACAGGCAATCCTAATCTACCCATTTCTGCTAGATTTGCACCTTTGCCTCCTAAAATATTTTTTGGATTTTTTAATCTTCTAGATATTTTTGATTTAAAATTAAAAATAAGTTTTTGCATTTATCCTTCAATTTTAGAAAAATTAAAAAAATTATCAAAGTTTTTACACAACATATTTAAAAGTTCCAATCTGTTTTTTTTAATTAATTTATTTTCATCATTAACTATGACATTTTCAAAAAATAGATTAACGTCCTGCTTGAATTTAAAAAGCTCTTTCAAACTTTGTTCAAAGTCATCATTCTTACTAAAGTTTGAGGAATATTTTTTAATATCTTGTATTTTTTTATAAAGATTTTTTTCAAAATCGTTTTTGAATAAACCTGTATCAACAGAATTCAATAACTCTATTTTATCTTTATTGATTTCACTGTTTATAATATTAGATGAACGTTTATAAATTCCGATTACACCTTGCCCAATTTCTTTTTTTATATTTTTATTTAAAATCTCAGCTTTTTTGTAATCATTATAAATTTCATCTATATCACTTGTTGATATTAAGCTTTCAATAATATCCGATCTTATCTCTTTTTCTCTAGAATAATTTTTCAATCTATCTAAAATAAAATTATTTAGTTCTTTAAGGACTTTTGTAATATCAAATTCATAACCTTGATCTTTATATAAGGTTAGAGCATAATTAATAATACTTCTAAGCTTTATTTTTATTTTATTTTCAACAATTAATCTTACTAAAGCTATAGTATATCTTCTAAGTGCATAAGGATCTTTAGATCCTGTAGGTATTAAATCTAATCCAAAAAAACCAACCAGGGTATCTAATTTGTCACTCAATGATAAAGTTATACTATAAAGATTTTTTGGTACTCTGCTATCATGTCCATTAGGTAAATAATGTTCAGAGATAGCTTGACAAACCTCTTTTTCAAAGCCTTGTGCTTTAGCAAAATGACCTCCCATTACTCCTTGAAGCTCTGGGAATTCAGCAACTAAATCTGATTTAAGATCTACCTTGCAAATAGAAGCTGCAATTTCAACTTTTTCTTTACTTATAATTAATTCGTCAGAGATTAGAGAACTTAAGTTTTTTATTCTTTGAGTTTTTTCAAAATATGATCCAAGCCCTTTAAAGAAATTTACTTTTTTTAAATCTGAAAGTTGTTTAATCAAATTTTGAGATTTATTTCTATTCCAAAAAAATTGTGCATCATTTAATCTGGCTTCAATTACTCTTTCGTTTCCTGATTTAATGTATCCTTTTACATCCTTGGAATCTGAAACTACAAGAAAAAAATTAGTTAAATTATGATTTTTGTCAAATGTTGGAATGTATTTTTGATGATTTTGCATAGAAATAATTAAAATTTCTTTAGGTATATTTAAAAATTTTTTATCGAACTCACACAAAATTATTTTTGGTTTTTCTACGATATTAGTAATTTCGTCCAATAAATTATCTTTAAAATCTGTTATCAGATTATTTTTTTTTGAGATTCTATTTAATTCATTAGTTATAAATTCTTTTCTTTTTTTGTGATCAAGAATTATTTTTTTTGATTTAAAATAATCTTGATAGGCTTTAATGGTATTGAAATTTTTTATCTTTTCCTCGAAATCTTTATCAAGAAAAGTGTAATTTGAAGAACTTAAGTGATGGAAGCTAAATTCAATTTTTTTTTTGTCAAATACAGCTAAAATAGATTTAAGGGGCCTGCCCCAATACATTTGATTTTTGCCCCATTTCATCGATTTATTCCAATTAATTTTATCTAATATTTCAGGAAGATTATGTTTTAATAAATCATACGTTTTAAGTATTTGCTGGGGTTTACAATAAAAATAAAACTCCCCTTTTTCAGTTTTTTTTAAATTAATTTGTGATTTATTTATATTGTGAGACTTTAGAAACCCCTGTAAGGCCTCTGGGTTTGCAGTTACTGATGGCCCTCTTATATCTTGAGATTTTTTTACTACACTTTTTGAAATATTAGAAAATCCAATTAAAATTCTATTAGGTGTTGAAAATAATAATTTATAACCTTTTGAGTTAATATTATTTGTTTCAAAAAAAATATTTAAATCTAAATATAATTTCTCTCTTGCGGCTGTTTGAAGTTTTGGGGGAATTTCCTCGCTAAAAAGTTCTAAAAAGAATTCTGACATGTTAAATCTGTGTCTCAACCCAAACTTTTCCTATCATTTTTGTAAGATCTCTAATCCTAGCAATATATTCTGCTCTTTGAGCTACGCTTATGACTCCTCTAGAGTCTAGGATATTAAATACATGGCTCGCTTTTAAACATTGGTCGTAAGCTGGTAATGAGAGTTTTTTTTCACCCAGCGACTTTGCTTCATCCTCTAACATGTCAAAGATTTTAAATAAATTATCTGTATTAGCATGTTCAAAATTGTAAGCAGAAAATTCTTTTTCTGATTGAAGAAAAACATCTTTATAAAGCACACCTTGGTCATTCCAATTCAATTCAAATACATTTTCTTTATTTTGTATAAACATACACAATCTCTCAAGACCATAAGTGATTTCTACCGATACAGGGTCGCATTCTATGCCAGCCATTTGTTGGAAATATGTAAATTGAGTTATTTCCATACCATCACACCAAACTTCCCATCCTAATCCAGCCGCTCCTAAAGTTGGACTCTCCCAATCATCTTCTACAAACCTGATATCGTGTTCATCATGTTTTATACCTATTGTCGAAAGGCTATTAAGAAATAATTTTTTTATATTGTTTGGCGATGGTTTTATTAGAACCTGAAATTGATAGTAGTGCTGCAATCTATTTGGGTTATCCCCATATCTACCATCAGTTGGTCTTCTGGATGGTTGCACATAAGCAGTTCTCCAAGGTTTAGAACCTAAAGATCTTAAGGTGGTAGCTGGGTGGAAAGTTCCAGCGCCTACCTCTAAATCATATGGTTGTAATATTACACATCCTTGCTTACTCCAATATTTTTGGAGACTTAATATTGCATCTTGGAATGACAAGATGTTTTTTTTAGAAGTTTTTTTTTTAGAAGCCATATCTTTGCCAAATACTTCTTTCCTCTAAAACGCTGGCAATTTTCTCAACACTTTCCTCTGATGAAGAAAGCTTTTTGGATATCCAACTTTTTGGTTTTTCGAATTTTTTGATGACAACATCTTTTCCAAATTTTTCTTTTATAACTTCATTAAGATTTCCAATATTATCTATAAGTCCAAGCTCTTTAGCTTTTTTTCCAGACCAAAATTCTCCTGAGAATAATTCAACACCACTACTTTTATTAAGTTTATTTTTTCTACTTTCTTCAACTACTTCTATAAAATCTTGATGTATTTCTAATTGTATTTTTTTTAATCTATCTATATCCTCTGGTTTCTCTTCCATGAAAGGATCGAGTGTACTTTTATTTTTTCCAGCGGTATATACTCTTCTTTCAACACCTATTTTTTTAATTAAATCCTTAAAACCAAACGACGAAAATATTACACCTATTGATCCAATTATTGAGCTTTGATTTGCATAAATTTCATCTCCAGCACAAGCGATGAGATATCCTCCTGATGCAGCAACGTCCTCTGCAAATACGATTACTTTTTTTTTATTTTCTCTAGCTTGATCTCTAATAAATTTGTAAATTAGATGTGATTGGACAGGTGATCCACCAGGTGAATTAACGGTTATTGCTACAACAGGACTTTTTTTAATTGAAAACGCTTTTTTTATAATTTCCTCTTGCCCAGAAAAATCTAATCCTTGTCTAAATTTTCCTGCATTTCCTATAACTCCACTTAGTCTTATATGAGGTATAATTTTTTTTTTTTTGAAAAAAGAAAACATAATAATGCTTAATTGATTTTATTAATAATATAAAGCTTACTTTTAGTTGAAGAAAATGGTGCGTCAATTGATAAGTGTAATAAATCTGATTATATATTAACTTTATTTTATGGGATCAGTTATCAAACTAAGCAAAAAAATAAACAACTCTTATCTAGAGCTGAAGAACTCAGTTGAGGATAAGCTTGTTATGGTAGATGAAAAAATTGAGCAAAAACTTCAAAGTAATGTTGATTTGGTAAAGAGGATGTCTTCATATCATTTAGAAACAGGTGGGAAAAAAATTAGAGCATTAATCACTTTAGGAGCGTCTAAATTGTGCGGTTACTTTAAGGGGTCTCGCGATGTAAATTTTGCTGCTTGTGTTGAACTAATTCATTCTGCAACTTTAATGCATGATGATGTTATTGATAATGGTGAAATCAGAAGAGGAAAAAAAACACTTAACAAAATTTGGGGAAATCAATCATCTATTTTGATTGGTGATTATTTATTAAGTCGTTGCTTTGAAATGATGGTGGAAGATGGTAATTTAGAAATATTAAAACTTCTCTCTTCGACATCTGCTTTAATATCTCAAGGTGAAATTTTACAATTACAGCATAGAGGTGATGTTGAAATGCTAGAAGAAACTTATTTAAAAATTATTTCAAATAAGACAGCAGCTTTGTTTTTAGCTGCAGCTAAAATTGGACCAATTCTTACGCAAAAAGAAAACAAATATAAAGATGCTTTAGAATCTTATGGTAAGAATCTTGGATTAACATTTCAAATAGCTGACGATACTTTAGATTATAATTCTGATATAAAACTTTTTGGAAAAAATATTGGCAATGATTTTTTTGAAGGGAAAGTTACACTGCCAATAATCTTACTTTATCAAAAAATAAATGAAAATGATAAGAGATTACTAAAAGATTTCTTTTTAAAAGATCACAGAACAGAAAATGATTTTAATATTACTCTTAATTTAATAAAAAATAATAATATAATTGACGAATGTTATAAAAAAGCAGAGCACTATATAAATTTAGCCTCGCACTCCTTAAATATTTTTCAAAATAGTTATGAAAAAGATATACTTAAAAATTTGACTTCATTTTCTTTAGAAAGAAATTTTTAAGGATACAAAATTTGCTTATTCCAAGAATTTGAAACTTTTGAATATTCTAATCTTTGGTGAAGCCTTCCCTCTACATCTTTCCAAAACTCAATTCTTGTAGGTCTAAGCAAGAAACCAGACCAGTGCTTTGGCCTTGGAACGTTATTTTGATCTGTATATTTATTTTTATACTCTTCGATTTTATTTAAAAAAGAGTTTCTCGTTTCCATTGGTTGTGATTGATTAGAAGACCAAGCTCCTATTTTACTAAGATAAGGTCTAGAGTTAAAATATTGATCAGCTTCCTTGTCATTTATCAATGAGATATCTCCAGAAATTCTTACTTGTCTCAGTAAAGATTTCCAGTGAAAACACATTGATGCTTTTGGTACTTTTTTTAAATCTGTACCTTTTTTGCTATTAAGGTTTGTAAAAAAAATAAAACCATTATTATTGTATTCTTTTAATAGCACCATTCTCACGTCTGGTTGATTAGTTTCATTTACGGTTGCTAACGCAACTGCATTTGGATCATTTATTTCATTTTTTTCTGCCTCAGCCATCCATTGTCTAAAAACAATAATTGGATCTTTTTCATCCAAGAAACAAATATCTAGTCCTAAGTTATTTTTTTTATTCATAATTTCGACAAATTAAACTATATAACAGATATAATGTCATTTAATACTTTTGGAAAGTTTTTTAGGTTTACTACATGGGGAGAATCTCATGGACCTGCCATAGGGTGTATAATTGACGGGTGTCCACCAAATATCCAAATTAAACCGGAAGACATTCAGAGAGAATTAAACAAGAGAAAACCAGGTCAAAGTAAATTTGTAACACAAAGAAAAGAAAAAGATTTAGTGCATATTATGTCAGGAGTGTTTGATGGAAAAACGACGGGCACACCAATATCCCTATTAATTTATAATGAGGACCAAAAATCTAGAGACTACGAAACGATTAAAAATAAATTTAGACCAGGTCATGCTGATTATACTTACTTTATGAAATATGGAATAAGAGACTATAGGGGTGGTGGAAGACAGTCTGCAAGAGAAACTGCTGCAAGAGTTGCAGCTGGTGCAGTTGCGAAAAAAGTTTTAGAAAAAAAAATTGGAAAAAAATATAAAATTACTGGAGCTGTTACACAAATAGGAATTTTAGGTAGTAATCCAAGTAATTGGGATGACAAATTTATAAGTAAAAATCCTTTTTTTTGTCCAGATAAAAAAATTTTAAAACTTTGGGAGAAATATCTATTAGCTATTAGAAAAGCAGGCTCATCGTGCGGAGCAATTATAGAAATAAGAGCAAAGGGAGTGCCAATAGGCTTGGGAGCTCCAATATATTCAAAATTAGATATGGATATTGCATCATCAATGATGAGCATAAATGCAGTGAAGGGAGTAAATATTGGATCTGGAATTAATTCAGCTAGATTAACTGGTGAAGAAAATTCAGATGAAATTTTTAAAAAGGGGAGTAGAACAATATTTAAAACAAATAATGCAGGTGGAATTTTAGGTGGTATATCAACCGGGCAAGATATAATTGTTTCATTTGCTGTAAAACCAACTTCATCTATTATCAAACCAAGAAAAACTATTGATAAAAGAGGTAAAAATACCTCGATATCTGTAAAAGGGAGGCATGACCCTTGTGTTGGTATTCGGGCTGTACCAATTGGTGAAGCAATGATGCATTGTGTATTACTAGATCATTACCTTATGAATAAGGCTCAATGTGGAAATTAATTAGTTTTTTTTAATACTACTTTTGAATTCAATGTATCAATAACTTTATTTTCTATTGAAATTGAGTCTAAGCCAGCAACTTTATACATATTCTCTGGTTTATCATGGTTTATAAATAAATCTGGTAAAATCATAGATCTAAATTTTGTATCCTTATCTAATAGATTTTTTTCATTTAAAAAATGATTTACATGATAACCAAATCCACCAATTGATCCCTCTTCAATTGTAATTATGACGTCATGGTTTATTGCTATTTGCCATAGAGATTTTTCGTCTAATGGTTTAGTAAATCTGGCATCAAAGATTGTTGGAAATATTCCTTTTTTCGATAAATTTTTTTCTGCAATAATGCATTCTTGAAGTCTTGCTCCAAAGTTTATCAGGGCTACTTGTTTTCCTTCTTTAATAAATCTTCCTTGACCAATAATTAATTTTTCTTCGTCAATAGGTAATTTATTACCTATACCGCTACCTCTAGGATATCTGAAGGCAGAAGGTCTATCGTTTATTTGAACTGAAGTATTAATCATTTTAACAAGCTCCAACTCATCACTTGCTGCCATTACAACAAAATTTGGCAATGTTGATAAATATGTAATATCAAATGAACCAGCATGCGTTGGTCCATCTGCTCCAACAAGGCCGGCTCTATCAATTGCAAATCTTACTGGTAGTGATTGTATTGCAATATCATGTACCACCTGATCATAGGCTCTTTGTAAAAAAGTTGAGTATATTGCTGCAAATGGTTTATAACCTTGAGTTGCTAACCCGCCAGAAAAAGTTACTGCGTGTTGTTCGGCAATTCCAACATCGTACATTCTGTCAGGAAACTTTTCTGCAAATATGTCCATTCCTGTGCCACTTGGCATTGCTGCGGTAACTCCGACTATCTTACTGTCTTTTTCTGCATGTTTTATTAAGGTATTAGCAAAAACATTCGTGTAGGAAGGAGCAAGATTCCTTCCTTTTTCTTGTTTTCCAGTAAGTACATTAAATTTTGTAACCCCATGATATTTGTCTAAAGATTTTTCAGCAAATTCGTATCCTTTGCCTTTTTCTGTTTTGATATGAATTAGTATTGGTCCATCATATTTCATTTTTTTTGCATTTTCTAAGACAGAGGTCAGCACATCAATATCGTGACCATCAATTGGCCCAACATAATAAAATCCTAAAGAACTAAATAGCGTTCCTCCTGTGAATGCAGATCTAAAAAAATCTTCAGCTTTTCCTGCTTTTTTCATAAATCGCTTTGAAAATGATGAAATAATTAATTTGATTGTTTCTCTTAAACTAAAATAAATTTTACCAGATAATATTTTTGCTAAATATGTTCTTAAAGCTCCAACTGGCTTAGCAATTGACATATCATTGTCATTTAAAATAACTATCATCTTCGTTTTAGAAGAACCTGCATTATTCATTGCTTCATAAGCCATCCCTGCACTTAAAGCTCCATCTCCAATTACAGCAACTACATCTTCAAATTTATTTGCAAGTTTATTCGCTGTAGCAATTCCTAAAGCAGCGGAAATAGAGGTTGAGCTGTGTGCTGCCCCAAATGGATCATATTCACTTTCATCTCTTTTTGTAAAACCAGATAATCCACCTCCTGTCCTTAAAGTTTCAATTTTATCTTTTCTTCCTGTTAAAATTTTGTGAGGATATGATTGATGACCCACATCCCAGATAATTTTATCTTTTGGCGCGTCAAATATATGATGAAGAGCAACAGTCAACTCAACAACACCTAGTCCAGCCCCTAAATGTCCCCCTGTCTTTGATACTGCTTCAATCATTTTTTCTCTTATCTCTTTAGAGAGAGTTTTCAATTCTGAATTAGATAACTTTTTTATATCAGAAGGAAAATTAATATTATTTAAAAATTTATATTCTGGCATTTAATTATTTCTTTTTATAATAAAATTTATAGTTTCCTTTAAATCATCTGCTTTATTATTTTTCAATCTCAATTTATTATAAATATTTTGTTTAAGTTTATCAGTATATTTAACTGTATTTTTATAACCAAGTAAACTAATTATGGTAGCCTTGCCTTTTTTAAGGTCTTTTTTTGTTTTTTTACCTGCAAGTTTTGTTTTTCCTTTAAAATCAATTAAATCATCTACTATTTGAAACAATAACCCAATTTCCTTTCCTATTTTAGAAAAGGATTTTAAGTTTTTTTTATTTTTTTTAATTAATAAAGGACTTACACAACAAAATTCAAAAAGCTTACCTGTTTTTTTTAGTTCCATGTTTTGGATTTTTTTAAGGGAAACTTTTTTTTTTTCATAGCTTAAATCTAAATATTGACCACCTGCAATACCAGTTTGACCCGAACACCTTGAAAGAAAATTTATCAACCTTGATTTAGTTTTATGCTCAATTTTAAAATTTTTATCACTTAATATTTCAAATGCTGTGGTTAACAAAGAATTACCAGCTAAAATTGCTGTGGACTCACCAAATTTTACATGCGTAGATAGTTTTCCTCTTCTTAGTCTATCATTATCCATACAAGGTAGATCATCATGAATAAGAGAATAGGCATGAATTGCTTCCACAGATGATGCTAATATCATCAAATCTTTTTTTTTAACACTAAAAATTTTACCAACATCAAAAATTATTTTTGATCTTATTTTTTTTCCACCTGGAAACAAACTGTATTTCATTGGTGCAATTAATTCAGAAGAGTTAAATTTTGATAAATAATTATTTAAATAAGAATTAACTCTTTTTGATAATTTTTTTAATTTTTTTTCCATTACTAATTATTTCTTCGATTTTATCTTTTGTTTTTTTTGATATAAATCTGGTTTCTTGTAACAACTTTTTTTCTAAGAAATTATTTAATTTTATGAGTTCTTGGTAGTCTTGGACAAAGTCATCAAGGCTCTTTTTTTCCAAATTTTCAATTAATTTGTTTACCAAGTTATTGAGCTCTTCTATTGATTTAGTTTCAATATCAACTAGTAAATTTTTATCTTTCATATATTAGTTGGTATTATTATATGAAAAACAATCTTTCAAATATTAAAAAAGCAGTAAAATGTCTAAATAAAAACCATTGTATAGCAATACCAACAGAAACAGTTTATGGTCTAGCTGCAAATGCCTATTCTTCAATTGCTACTGATAGAATATTTAGATTAAAAAAAAGACCTAAAAAAAATCCACTTATTGTCCACTACCTAAATCTAAAACTTCTAAAAAAAGATTGTGAGATAAATGATATTTTTTTAAAATTATATAAGAAATATTCGCCAGGGCCAATTTCATATGTTTTAAAATTAAAAAAGACAAGTTTAATTTCAAAAAATGTTACAAATAAGAGAAATACTATAGCAGTAAGATTTCCAAGTCATTCTTTAACAAGAAATTTATTAAAAAGATTAAATTACCCTTTAGCGGCACCAAGTGCAAATATATCTACAAAAATTAGTCCAGTTTCAAAAAAAGACGTGAAAGATGAATTTGGAAAAAAAGTTAGAATAATATTGGATGGTGGCCAATCTAAAATTGGGGTTGAATCTACAATTATTAATTTAGTTGGAAAACCACAAGTTTTGAGACTAGGAGGTATTCCTCAAGAGCAGATAAAAAAATATTTAAATGCGAAAATAAAATATAATGAAAAATCAAAAATTAAATCACCTGGACAAGATAAAATCCATTATTCACCTCATATAAGATTAAGATTGAATATTAAAAATGCAAATAACAATGAAGCATTTATATTAATAAAAAAAAGAAAAAAAATAAGTAAAAATTATTTTTATTTATCAAAAAATAATAATCTGCAAGAGGCAGCGAAGAATTTATATAAAACTCTTCGATTTATTAAGAAAAAAAATTTTAAAAGTATAGCTGTTGAAAAAATACCTAGCAAAGGTTTTGGTGAAGTGATTAATGATAGATTAAAAAGGGCTTCAAATTTTAGATGACTTATTTAGTAGAAGTAAAAAATTTGAAAAAAAATTATTCTTTGAAAGAAGCAGTAAAGAATATTTCATTTAATATAGAGGAAAACGAAATTTTAGGATTATTAGGTCCAAATGGATCAGGAAAAACTACTACAATAGGAATGCTTCTAGGCCTTTTAAAGCCATCTTCGGGAGAAATAAAAATAGACAGTATGAGTTTTGAAAAAAATAGAATTGAAATTTTAAGTAAAATAAATTTTATATCTCCTTATATAGAATTGCCAAAAAAACTTTCAGTAAAACAGAATTTAATTGTTTATGGAAAATTGTATAATATTAAAAATTTAAAAGATAGAATAGAATACTTGTCCGAAAAGCTGAGACTTGAAGATCTTTTGGATAGAATTACAGGGGAACTTTCATCGGGTCAGAAAAATAGAGTAAGTTTAGCTAAAGCTCTCATTAATAAACCAAAAGTATTATTTCTTGATGAACCAACCGCATCTTTAGATCCTGAGATAGGTGATTTTGTAAGAAGTTTTTTAGAAACCTATAAACAAGAGAATAGAATATCCATATTGTTAGCGTCTCATAATATGAATGAGGTAAGTAGACTATGTAAATCGGTCTTAATGATGAAAGATGGGATCATTATAGACGAAGGAACACCTAAAAATCTTATTGATAAACATGGGCGTAAAAATTTAGAAGAGGTCTTTTTAAAATTATCAAGGAGTGAAAATGAATTTAATTAGAATTTACGGTCTTTTCTTAAGACATTTTTATTTAATCACCAGATCTTTCCCAAGAATATTAGATTTGATTTATTGGCCTACAATACAAATAACTTTATGGGGATTTATATCAAATTTTTTTGCAACATATAGCACATACTATAACAACGCCGTTGGAATAATTTTAACCTGTGCAATACTTTATGATTTTTTATTTAGAACAAGTATTGGATTTAATATGCTCTTTCTGGAGGAAATATGGAGTAGAAATTTCACAAATTTATTCATTTCTCCCATGAAAATAAGTGAAATCATCACTTCTCTTGTAGGAACAGCTCTAATTAGAGCATTAATTGGTTTAGTACCTGCAATATTACTTACCTCTCCTTTATTTGGAATTTCTATTCTTCAGCTGGGGGCGGCTTTATTTTTTCTTTTTTTAAGTTTATATATTTTTGGCATCACTTTAGGAATATTGGTGTCTGCAGGACTATTAAGGTTTGGACCATCTTTTGAAAATATTGCATGGTCAACGATGTTTCTAATAGCTCCTTTTGGTTGTATTTATTATCCAGTAGATATTTTACCGAATTTTTTTCAAAAGATCGCATACAGTATGCCATTAGTTTATATCTTTGAAGAGGCAAGAAGTATTCTTATTGATCAAAAAGTAGATTTAGCAAATATATATTACGCTTTTATGCTTAACATATTTTATCTAACAGTAGCTATAAGTTTATTTTATTACTCATTTAATCAAGCTAGAAAAAAGGGGACATTAATAAACATAGGAGAATGATGGCGCGCCCGCAAGGAGTCGAACCCTGAACCTCCAGAGCCGAAATCTGGCGCTCTATCCAGTTGAGCTACGAGCGCATTATGTATTAATATTATAAT
>MDTD01070750.1_pt1 | contig 16925 bp, 17 predicted proteins | sample 811221 | NCBI WGS metagenome assembly MDTD01 (sample SAMN05326646, study PRJNA326480) | marine metagenome | isolation source: seawater | place: Pacific Ocean: South West | collected 2011 | reverse complement strand
TACAAGAAAACTCTTTACAAATTTTCTTTGGTATATCAACATCTGTTAAGTTTTTTGATATTCCATCTTTATCTGGTATTTTACATACAAATGCTGTTATATTTCTATTTTTTTCATAAGCTTTTTTAAATATGAGATTCGAGTCTAATCCTCCGCTTAAAAAGACTCCGATTGGTACATCACTTCTTAATCGATATTCTATAGATGAGGATGATAAATTATCGAAAACTTTTCTAATTTTACCAAAATCTTTAATTTCCTCATTTATTTTTGGAAAGTACCATCTTTTTTTTTTTAGTACTTTATCTGAATACTCATAAAAATGACCTGGTAATACACTAAATATATTCTTATATGGAGTTATAGGCTCAGGATTTAAATTTGCTATAAAATTAATTGCTAAATTATCTTTGTCAATTTCAAGTTTTGTAAAACTTTTAAACGCTTTAATTTCTGAAGAAAAATATACCAAGCTATCTCTCTCGAGATAATATAATGGTTTCTTCCCAAATCTATCTCTAACCAAATATTTTTTTGATTTTTTATTATCAACCAATATCATTGAAAACATCCCATTTAGAAGATTAAGAAATTTCATTCCATATTTAAGATACAGAAAAGGTATTATCTCGATGTCAGAGGAAGTTGAAAAATCAAATTCATTTTTGTACTTATTTTTTAATTCTATATAATTATATATTTCACCATTAACATAAACATCAACACCATCTCTGCTAAATGGTTGCATCGCTGAACTGGATAAGTCTATAATAGATAATCTGTTAAACTTAATTGACCAATCACTACCTTCTAAATACTTCTGATCATCAGGACCTCTATGAGATATTAAAGTTCCGGCAAAATCTACCCTCTTATCAACTTTGCCAAAACAACCAACAAAACCACACATTTTATCTATTTTTAAAAATTATTGAATAATTTTATTTTATTCTGTGAAATATTAAATTCGTCCCACTGTCCAATATCTATCCAAGACTTTTCACTTATAAAATACACTGAAACTTTATACTTTTTCTTTTTAGCTGATTGAATTAAATCTGGTACATCAAATGGTTTTTTTGGAATAAGTTTTAATATTTGCTTATCTATAATATAAAGGCCAGCGTTTATAATAAAATCAAAAGATGGTTTTTCTAAAATTTTTATTAGTTTTCCATTTTTGGTGAGATTACAAACTCCGTACTGTAATCTGTATTCTTTTTCAGAAGCTACTATGGTTATATGGTTTTTATTTTTTTTATGAAAATCAAGAATATCGTCATAATTAACATCAAAAAGAACATCGCAGTTTGTTAAAAAAAATTCTGATTTTAAATTATTTTTTAATTTTCTTAGTGCTCCGCAAGTTCCTAGTGGTTTATTTTCATTTACATATTTAATTTTATAATTTTTCTTTTTTTTAAAGTACGATTTAATAATTTCTGACTTGTAATTTAAACATAGAAAAAAATTATTAAACTTATGGTTAAAAAAACTATGAATTATATGCTCAAGTATTGGTTTATTATTTAAAGGCATTAATGCTTTGGGTAGAAAATTTGTTATAGGTGCCAATCTTTTTCCAAGGCCTCCAGCCATAAGGACAACTGGAGTTTTTTTTATTCCTAATTGATTTTTGCTATAAAGTGTATCTATAGCCTTTATTACATTCACCACTAACTGTTTTTTCTTACTTATGACTGGAATTATGTCTATTTGTTTTTTTATGAATATTTTTTTAATTGTTTCTATCTCATAATCATTTTCGTAAACGAAAATAGGTTTTCTATTAAAAATCTTTTTGACATTATCATTTAATTTAATTTTTTTTAAAATGGCCCTTCTCACATCTCCGTCTGAGATTATACCTTTGAATTTATTCTTTTTATTAACCACGATTATGTTTTTTAATCCTGATCTATTAATTTTCTCAAGAGCAGAACGTATAGGTTGATCCTCAGTTATAAGTATATTTTTAAAATTTAATATCATAAAATTTTTTTATTTTATTTTTTTTCAAATTAATAGATTTTAAAATTTTGAGAATTTTTAAACTTGTATTGCCTTTGTAGTTTAAATCTTTAATTTTTGATATTTTTTTTTTAAATGATGATGATGTAGCTTGGTAGAGCTTTTTTTTAATATTATGAACTCGAAAGTTACTCTCTAAATTGATTATGTTTTTATTTTGAAATCTTCCAGTTTGTCTATTCCCAATATTAATTACTGGCAGCTTAAATTTGGGTGTTTCTAAAACACCACTAGATGAATTGCCAATCATACAATCAATTATATTTAGAATTGAAAAATAAATACTTTTTCCCATACTGTTTATTAAAATTGAATTTTTATTTATTTTCACAAACTTTTTTATCTCTGTTAAAAAAAAATTATTTTTAACATCTAAATTGGGTGATGTGAATAATATTCCAGTTTTCTTTAATCCACGCAGGAATTTTAACAAGTTTAAAAAAGAATTTTTTCCATAATCTTGCTCTAGAGTAACAGGATGGAAAGTTACTAAAATATTTTGTTTTCTAAATTTAAAATTTATTTTTTTTTGCAATTCCTTTTTTTTTAAATAATTACTAGTACTTATATTCTCACTGCTTAAACTTCCAACTAAAAAAATGTTTTTCGGTTTTTCTCCGAGCTGTTTTACGCGGTTGAAATGCTCTTTATTGGTTACAAAATGAAAATTTGACAATTTTGTAATAGAGTGCCTAATTGAATCATCTAAAGCTCCAAGAGTGACTTCGCCTCCATGTATATGTGCAATTGGTATTCTGGAAAAAAAAGCTGAAAGAGCTGCTGCATATATTTCAAATCTGTCGCCTAAAATTAAAATTAAATCAGGTTTTAATCTATTAAAGATTTTTTTAAATTTAATCAGAGAGTTAGAGTAAATTTTAACTGTTTCATTTAAATTTTGATTTTTCGTTTGTATATTTATAGTTTCTGATATTTTAATTTTGTTTTGGATAATTTCATTTAAAGATGAAAATTTACCTTTTTTTAAATGTGATCCTGTAATTATAAATTGAAGTTTTAAGCTTTTATCTTTTTGAATAAGTTTAAGGAGATTTGATAAAATCCCAAAATCTGCACGAGAAGATGATACAACTAAAACTTTCCTCATTACTTTTTTAATATGGTGCCCATCTTTATAAATGAATTTTTCTTAATATTAAGATTATTCTTAATTACTGATCCACTCCCTATAAAAGATTGAGAGCCGACAGTAACCGACCCATTAACAATTGAGCCTGTAGAAATGTGAACATTATCACCAATTCTACAATCATGCTCAATCAATGCTTTTGTATTCACTATACAATTTCTACCAATTATTGAATTGGAGTTTATAATTGCGCCATGCATAACAATTGTTCCTTCTAGAACTTTACTTAATTTTGATACATATGCATAAGGTGAAATGAAAGTAGGAAAGATGAAATTTATTTTTTTTAAATTTTTAAACAATCGTAATCTTAAAGATTGATTTTTGTAATCTGCAAAAGAAATTAAAGCATGTTTTATTCCTCTTTTTATAAAAGAGGCCGCATCTTGATCTGTTCCTAAAACCTTGTAACCATTAATTATTTTTCCAATTTCGTTTTTTTTACCAATTAATCCATAAATTTTATAATTTTTTGATAATTTGAGAATATCAATGCAAGAATTTGCGTGACTTCCTGCTCCAAATAAAAGTATTTTTTTTTTCATCTATTCATCAAAATTTCTGGGCTACTTGGTAAGTTAATTATACTATTTCTTAACTTTTTTGATTGAGATAAATCCATTTTTGGAAACTTTCTATAAAATTTTATTTCATTAATTAGATTCCAAACTGGTCTTACTTGAAATCCTCTTTGATTTAAATATTTTAAAATAAAATCGATTGAGTATTGGTTTTTTTTCTTTAAAATCAGCGTTTGAAGCCAAAAATTACTAAAACATTCCTCTGGTTCATCTAAAATTTCAACCTCCTTCATTTCTTTAAAAATATTTTTATATTTTTTAAAAAGTTTTCTTTGGCTATGAATTATTTTTGAAATTTTTTCTATTTGGGCACAACCGATAGCCGCATTAATATTTGCTAGTCGATAGTTATAGCCAACTTCTGAATGTAAATATTTGTAAGGATGATTAATTTTAGCTGTAGATGCAAGTATTCTAATTTTTTGTGCTATTTTTTTTTGGTTTGTAAGTACAACTCCTCCTCCTCCTGTTGTTAAAGATTTATTTCCATTAAAGCTAATCACTCCGACATGGCCTATCGTTCCTGTATGTTTTTTCTTATAATAACTACCAATAGACTCAGCGGCATCTTCTATTATTTTAAGCTTAAACTTTTTTGCAATTTTGATTATTGGATCAATTTTGGCAGGATGACCAAACAAATGAACAATTATAATTGCCTTTATTTTTCTCTTTGTTTTTATGTTATAGCAACTTCCAGATACAACTTTAGTATTTTTCAGTAAATATTTTTCTAATTTTTTTCCATCTACTCCATAACTTTCTAAAGAACTATCAACAAAATGAGGAATTGCTTCAGAATAAATTATTGAATTGCAAGTTCCGACAAATGTCAAAGATGGTACTAAAACTTCGTCGTTTTTTTTTATCCCAATAGCTTTTAGTGCAAGGTGTAATCCAGAAGTACCATTTATTACGCTTACCACATTTTTAGATTTTGTTAGTTTCATGATTTTATTTTCAAATAATTGAATAAATTTTCCCGCACTAGAGGAAATATAAGATGATTTTATACATTCATTTAAATATTTTTTTTCATTACCATTTATTAGGTATGGTTTATGTAGTTGTTTTGATTTTTTACCTACAATAAAACTTATTTTGGATAAAATTTTTTTCGTCAATAAAATTTTTTTTTTAGACATTATAAATGTTTGATTTATAAAATTTTAGATTTTCTTTTTTTGAAAACCATTCAATTGTTTTCTTTAAAGCTTGTTTGAAACCTTTTTTACCTTGATGAGATGGAGACCATTTTAAAAGTTTTTTTGCTTTTTTATTTGAGCAAATTAATCTATCAACCTCGCTAGATTTTGGTCTAAATCTTGTAGAGTCTTTTTTAATTCTTATTTTTTTATCAATTATGGATAATGTCATTTTGATAATATCTTTTATTGAAACTTCAAAATTACTTCCGATATTAATAACTTCGCCATTAATATTTTTTGCTGTAATAGCTTTCACAAAAGCATCTGCTGTATCACTAACATATGTAAAATCTCTAGTTGGAGTGAGATTTCCAATATTAATTTCGTTTTTATTTAATGCTTGGCCTATTATTGTAGGTATAACAGCTCTCATAGATTGACGAGGTCCAAAAGTATTAAATGGTCTTAAAATCGTTACCGGTAAATCAAATGAATAAAAATATGATTTTACTAATTGATCTGCACTAGACTTTGTTGCTGCATATGGAGATTGAGCATTTATTGGATGTTGCTCATCTATAGGTATAATCTTTGCCGAGCCATAAACTTCACTGGTAGATGTATGAATTATTTTTTTGATATTTTGTTTTTTAGCTGCTTCTAAAATATTTTGTACACCAATAATGTTAGTATCAATATAGCTTCGTGAAGCTCTATAAGAATATGGTATTGCAATTAATGCAGCTAAATTAATTACTACATCATGATTTTTCATAGCTGAAGCGATAGATTGAAAATCTCTAATATCGCCAGTTATTATTTTTAATTTCTTGTATTTATCTTTATTTATTTTTTCTAGCCAACCATAGAAATTAAATGAATTGTAAAGAACAAAAGCAGTTACCTTGTAACCTTTTGAAATAAGACGTTCAACTAAATGAGAACCTATAAATCCTTCAGCTCCTGTGACTAGTATATTCATTTTTTTTTAAATATTTATTGATTTCTTAATTACCTTTTACCAAAAAAATATTATGTTTTCTAATTTTAAAATTCCAAAGCTCCGCACTTCACAAAAAGACGTTTTTTACTTTGTGAACATACCTTTTTTAAATTGATGAGTAAGAATACTTACTTTTATCAGAAATTGTAAATTTCAAATCACCAATAGTTGCTTCTATTCTTTTTTTGTCCTTACTTAAAATGTCAAAAATATAATTAGAAAAAGGTCCATTTTCTATTTTTCCCTTAGAAATAATATTATCTTTAAAAAATGAGTTTTTAATAAATCCATAATTGTCTTCATGAGATTTACAATAATTAATAAAATTCAAAATCTCTTTTTGAGAAATTCTATCAGCAAATAAAATTTGCTTGAGACCTTTAAGATTTTTTAAAGTATTTATAAAATTTTTATCTGAATTAAATTTTTCACTATAACAAAACAAATAATTTCCTAAAATATTCTTTGTTTTATTTTTTCGCGATTTTATTTTTGGAAAATATATTTTAAGTTTAGATATTCTTCTTAATAATTCCTTTTTAAAAAATTCACTATTACTAGTTAAAGTTACTATCCACATTTGATTTATTTTTCGTGTTTAATTTCTCAACTTCTTTTTTTAACTCATCATATTCTTTTAATTTTCTTTTCATAAAATTTATGGTCAGATTTGTTTTTTCGCTAATTCCTTTTGGTGTGAGCAGATATAAATATCTGGATTTATTTTTATTTTTTTGAAAATTATCAATTTTAATAAGTCCTTTTTTTCTTAAAGCGTTTAAAACGTAATTCAATTTTCCAAGACTTATTTTCAATTCTGAAGCTAATTGTCTTTGAGTTGCTGATGGATTATTAAATATCTTTCTTAAAATATCAAACTGTTGTTGACTGATTTTCATATAAGTAATATTGTTCAGTTTTTGAACATTGTCAATAAAATTGTTCAAAGATTGAACAAATAATACGGTTTTATGGATTTTAGAAATAAACTTCTCACTAAAAACAAAGTAATTTTTCTTGATGGCATTGCTGGAGGAGGAAAAATACTTCTTGCCAAACTTTTAACAGCATTACCAAAAGTAGATCAGTTTATTGATAATGCTTACTCTGAACAAATCTGTGCAATTACATCTCTAAAAAAAATTAAATTATCTACTGCTGTTCATCTTATCGAAAATAATTTTAATAGAGTTTTTTATGAGTCAATTATATTGAGAAATGTAAATTTTAGAAAAAGTGATCAAACTACAATATTAGATCATCCAAGATACGGAATGATAAAAGATAGATTAAAATCTGACGATAAAAAAGTTTTTAATAAATACAAAAAAAAAGTTATAATTCATTTTTATACTCATTTTATTTCTAATTATTCTGAACCAATCTTTAAAGTGTTTAAGAACAAACTTTTGTTTGTGAGGTTATTTAGATCACCTCTTAATATTTATATGATTAGAGATTTAGCAAATTGGTCAACTAAATGGGAAAAGGAAAGCTCAAGAGATGGGTGCATAAGAATTTACAGTAAAAAACACAAAAAAAATTTTCCTTTTTTTGTTAAAGATCAATTAATTGAATATTTTAAAGCAAATAAATATGAGAGAGCAATACTTATGTTGGAATTGCTTATCAAAAATGAAATTAAATTAAGAAAGTTAAAAGTAAAATATAATTCAAATATAGTTAATATACCTTTTGAGAATTTAATTTTAAATCCAAATTTTTATATAGAAAAACTTTCTAAGAAGCTTTTTGTAAAAAGGGATAAACTAACGACAAAGGTTTTAAAAAAAAATAATGTACCTAGAAAATTTAATTTAAACAAACATGATAATGATGGTCTAAAATTTTTAAAGAATAAAATAAGCAATAAATATTTAGATAAGGTAAAAAAATTAAATAATTTTTACCATAAAAATATAATTAAAAAATATTAAATGATCAAAAGAGTTTTTATAAAAATTTTTTTTACAATTTTTACTGTTGCAAATAAATTTTTAAAATTATTTAAAATATACAACTTCTTTCAAGGAATTAATGATTTCATACAAGAAAACGTATATGTTAATTTAAACTTGAATAACAAAAAAGTTAAATTCTTTGTTCCAAGTAAATTATCATTATATCGAGTTTCAACAATACTTGAGAAAGAACCTGAAACTATTGATTGGATAAAAAAATTTGAAAAAAATTCTGATAACGAAATTATTTTTTGGGATATAGGGGCTAATGTTGGGATATATTCAATTTTTGCAGCTTGTTATCATGATAAGATAAAAATTATAAGCTTTGAAGCCTCAACCTCAAACCTTAGATGTCTAAGTAGAAATATAAGCATTAATGATTACAATAAAAAAGTAAGTATTTGTCAAATCCCTCTAACGAATAAAGAAAATATCTTTTTTGAAATGAAAGAAAAAAATTTTATAGAGGGTGGTGCAATATCAACATTTGGAGAAGATTATGATTATACTGGAAAAAAAATAGTTGAATTTAATAACAAATACAAAATCTTTGGAACTTCTATTAATTATTTGCTAGAAAATAAAATTTTAAAAGTTCCAAATTATATTAAACTTGATGTTGATGGGATCGAACATCTAATTTTAGAAGGTGCAAATAAATTTTTGTCACATAAAGATTTAAAAGGTATAAGCGTTGAGCTTAACGAAGAATTTTCATCCCAATATCAAGAAAGTACAAATTTGTTGAAAAATTGTGGATTTTCATTAATTTCTCATGATGAAATATCTGATAAAAAAAGTGAAAAAAAAATTATCACAAGAAATTATCATTTTAAAAAGATATAAATATTTATGAATTTTTTTTTTGGAGCTATATTCGATAGATATAAGACTAAACTTCAAGTCCCATTATTTCAAAATAGGAATTTTAAAAAAAATACTTACAGTTTATTTCAAGCGAAAATTAAATCAAATTCTTGGATATTTGAAAAAATAGAATCAAATCAAGCTAATTACGAAGGTGATTTTATAACTTTAGATAATTTAGATAATGAAAGAATTTTTTTCCTTGCTAATGATAATGAAATTCAAAAATTAAATAGAACCGAACTAAGTGAAATTAACAATTTTACCGACACTTTTCCTGCATTTAGATCAAATTTACAAATTTATAATGATAAAGGTGGTTTCTCATCTTATCAGTCTGAGTATCCTTTCAACATGATTAATAAAAACGGAAATATACTCTCCCCAATAAGCACTCTGCTTAACTATGCTGCAGATAAAAACTATTTAATTTTCAAAAATATTTATTTTAAACCAATAAATAGATTTTTTTCAGCATTTCTTATTGATATTATGGAAAGAAAAATAATCGAGGAAATTAAATTTACAACTAACAAAACAAATTTTTTTGAAATAAAAAAAGAGTACTTAAAACCAGAGATTTATATAAGCACAAAAGAGTTTATCGGTATTCCAATATATCTCTCGGTAAAAAATAACCATATATCATTCGAACACACACATCCTCCTCATGAATATTTTTTTGGGAAAAACAAATTTAAAAATGTAAGATTACTTAAAGAGAGAATAAATGAGATACTTATATAAAAATATAATAAATTCAAAATTTATAATTTTTTTAAGAAATTCACTTAAAATTAAACCGGCCTCTTTTTATATAAATAAAGATCTTAATAACTCATCAATCAGTGATAGCTTTTGTTGGAGAACCGATGAAGGTTATACTACAAAATTTAAATTTTCAGACATATTTTATTTATTTTTTGAATTAGAAAATTCGTGGGTTGAAATTGATTTTTTTGATCGTGATAGCAATTTTTTAAAAAAAATCAAAATAAATAAACTCAACGTTTCAAACGAAATAATTATTGATGGAGATTTTTTAAATGGGGTTAAAAGCTATGGAACTTTTTATATTTATCACTTTTATGATAATAGTAAAAATAATAAAAATGAAACGTTGATTAATAGATGTTATGTGGGATATTCAAAGAATGATAAATTTTTTTCATTTGTTCATGGAAATACTTTGTCAAAATATAAAAAAAATAATTCACCTTCTATAGAACGATCTGATATCGTAAGTACCTCCTTTTTTAAGAACCATATATATTCAATACAAAAAAATTTTGAGGAATATGATAAAAGTGAGTTAATTTTTACTAATCCTACAAATAAAAAAATTCAGTTTAGGGTTGATAGTGAAAATCACAACTTAGGCGCAGGATGTGCCAAAAAAATTTCGTTTTCTAACAAAAAAAAAATATCAATAAATACTAACTGTTTATGGCTAAGACCTATTGTTTTTTCATATAAACAAAATTATTTTGATGTTCATCATTCATAGGGATTGCCTTATTAAATTATCAAAAAAAAATATTATCTAAATTTTAAGTTTTTTTTGAATAATTTATTACTAAAATCATAATTCATTATTTGTTTGATTTTTTTTGTTTTTTTTTGCCACGTACTATTTGTAGATTTAGTTACAAAGTTAAGAACTCGTGATATCTCACTATAATTTACATTATCAGACCAAAATACACCTTTCGAATTCATGTCTAAATCAAAAAAAAGGTTCATCATTCCTTTTGTTATTTTAATTTTGTTATTAAAAATTGCTCCTCTGTTTCCTCTCGAGAGATTTTCAAAACCGAAGGTTGAAGTGGATGAAACTGTAGCTAAAACCTCATCAGCTTTTATATAAATTTCATTTTCATAATTTTTTAATCCATGAAAAAAAATAGCTATATCTTTTGACAGGCTTTTGTAAAATTTTATTTCCTTATTGCTACCTTTATCTTTGAGCATTAATTCAAGAGATAGATTATTCTCTTTACAGTACCTTACTAAGTTAACGTACAAAATCTTATCGTTATTAAAATATTCACTTTGATTAATTTCAATTTTTTTATAGAAAGAAAACTTTTTTATTTCATTTTCTGGAATACCACTTGAAATGAATAAAATTGAATTTCTCTTTTTTATTATTTTTTTTTTAATTTCATTATTTTTGAAAGAGCCTATGGGTACGATTTTTGTTTTAATTTTTTTAGAATAACTTTTTCCTATAATTTTATTAAATGTAAAAATTATATCTGACTGTCTTTTTTTGTTGCCGAGTTTCTTAAAAAATTCATTATTTCTAAATCCATTTTGAATTGAGACAAATTTTTTATCTGGAAAATATCTTTTTAATTCATAAAACCAATTTAAATTATCATTACCAGTAATTATTATTTTTGGACCAATATATTTGATGCACTCTAAAACGTAGTTAAAAAAATTTACTTTACGAGTTGAAAGAAAAAGTTTTAGCAAAATAAATAAATTTAACTCTTTAAATCTTATATCTAAAAAAAAGCAGTGTTTTTTTTTTAGTTTTTTTTCAAAAATATTGAGAAATATATTGTCTAAAATTAAAAATTTTTTATTCGGTGGGGGAAAAAAATATTTTTTTGAAAAAAAAATATTTAAGTACTTTTTCATTTTATAAGTATTTATTTAATAAAAGGCAATATAGCTTTTTCTATTTTTATTTTTTAATATTTTTCTATCTAAATAGTATGAGTCTGATTTTACACTCTCTGTGCTTATCTCCTCAATAACAGCTCCGCTTAGTGATTTTGACTCAAATTCATGTATCATTCCTGTTTTAATTGTAAAGGTATCTCCGGGTACTAAAATTTTTTTTGATGATTTGCCTTTATATTTAATTTTTAGAAGAACTTTTCCGTAAAGAATGACAAAAGTTTCTTCTTTCATTTTGTGGTACTGAGCAGGATGATTTTGTTTTTTTAATAAGAAAAGGTATTTTTTGCAATAAACTTTATTAACTATCGTTATCATACACAATCCATATTTATAAAATCTTTTTAAACCATAATGATGGGATATTTCTATTTTTGAAAAATTTGGGATAATTAATTTTGCTTTAAATACTAATTGACGAATTTTTTCTCTTATTTCTGAAATTTTTGCTCTATCATTTGAAACAAGTAAATTTTCATATCTTATTTTAGAATTAGCTTGTATAACATTTTTAATCTTAAAATCTTTAAATTTTGACAAATCGTTAGCTGTCAACTGATTTTTTTGTGCAGGAAAATTTAAAGTTACGTCATCTTGTTTAAGAATATCTCCTTTTAATTTCTTTGTGTTTGGTTTTAAATATACTCCCCTCTTAAAATTTCTTAATTGTTTTTTTTCAACTGAAATATTTTTATTTCTTGCTGCAATACTACCGACTTGGTCAATCGCTATCGATAAATTTTGCAACCAATTTTCCATCTGTTTTAAATTTGTAGAGTATTTATTCAATTTTACGTCACCTGTACTTACTCCGATATGTTTCTCAAATAGTTTTGCTCCCATTGAATATCCTAAAGCTCCTGACATACATTCAAAAGGATCCTCGTGTAATGAAATACCTATTACCTTTTCAGGATAAATCTGATTTAATTCTTTAAAATAACTCAAATTTAAATCCTTACTAGAAGTAGGGTACTTTGCAACACAATACATGTATTTTACATTGATATTTTTCGTAGAAAAAAAACTAATAACTTTTGAGATCTCTTCAGAATTTAAACCTCCTAAACTACAAATAATTTTTTTCTTTGATGCTTTTTTTTTTATAAATTCTACTAATGGCCAATCTGTAGCTGAACAACTAGCAATTTTTAAAAAATCAAATTTATCTTTAATCACCTGAACAACAGAGCTTTCATCAAAAGGCGTACAAATAATCTTAAATTTATTTTTTGAGAAACTAATTATTTTTTTCCATTCGTTTCTCTTTAAAAATGTAGATTTAAACCTAAGAACAGTTTTCTCATTACTATTCTTATAAGTATCATGTATAAAAGTATCGCTATTACGATATTGAAATTTAATCGCAAAATCTATTTTATTTTTAAACTTTTTTGTAAGATCAAAATATTTTTTTATAATTAATTTTGCATGAGAAACCTTGCCCATATGATTATTTGCTAATTCAAATATTACAAGTGGTTTTTTATTTTTTTTCATTTTAAGTTAAGTTCAAAAATTTATAGAATTTATTTTTTTTTTTTGATTATTTTTCCAATCAGCTTCACGGAAATAATTAATTCTAGAAATTTCTTCATTTCTTTTTAAATATTCTATTATAGTATTTGTGTTAGAAGTTTGATTAAATTTTTTCAAAATTTTTCTAATTAGCTTTAAATCTTCTTTATAATCGAGAGTAAGCCTAATTTTATCTTTACTATCTCTACTTCCTGAAAATATATACTTTTTTTTCAATTTAGCTTTTTTTATAAATGGTTCTATCATTTCACTATCAATATCCATATTTATATATTTATACATTTTTTTTAATCCATTAAAACTTAATATATGAGTAAAAGTTCCTGTTATCATTGATTGATGAGCACTTAAAATGTCAAATTTTCCAATTTTTTTAATTAATTTTTTATAAATATTAAAATCAAAAAAAATATCATCTCCGTCAATTATACAAGCATTTTGTATTTTATATTTTTTAAAACATTTATACCATCGTAGAACTTTATTTTTGTTTTCCCCTCTAAAAATTTTAATTCTATATCTTTTTTTTCTTATATATCTGCATAATTTATTATCTGATTTGCTTTTAGAAGTAGCTAATATGATTGGCAAATTTACTTTCTTAGCTCTATTTATAAGAATATCAATACTTTTTGTTTTTAAACTTAAATTCATAAGTATTTTGTTTGGTAATCTTGATGAATTACACCTTGCTGTTATGATCAAAGAATTTTTATACACTAGTTTAATTTAATCTTTTAAAACCCATTTGTTTTATAGGACCTTTTAATTGGCTCTTTAGATTTTTCTTTCTAAGATGAATAGATATTTTTTTAAATACATCAACACATGCTTTTTCATATTTTTGAAGCAGTTTATTTGTTTGACAATAATTCGAATAACATCTATCTGAGGCCAAAATTCCATATTTAAGCATTTCTTGAATGAAATAAGTCAAAATAATTGGCCAATCTTTTGGATTATCCGTAACAATTTTAAAAGAAGATAAAGGCTCTATTCCTGAAATTTCTAACCTAGGTGTTTTTTTTAAGTCAATTGATTGATTAGATTTATGCAAGCAGCTAGGTCCTAAAGGTTTTGTTTGTTGAAATACGATACCACTTTTTTTTGCGGCCTTAATCCAAATTTTCCTTATTTTTTTTCCTTTTTCAATCAAAGTTTTACCTAAATTAATTTTTTCATGTTTTTTGATAAATTCTACTGCGCAAGCTGGTCCGAGCCTTTCGGTCCAGTTTGTACTGCTAATAAAAGAATTTTTTGCCTCTTCCATTATTTTCTTTTTTCCAATTAGAGCAGCTATTGGAATACCATTTGCCATTGTTTTTCCAAAAGTTGCAAGGTCTGGATAAATGCCTAATTGCATATGAATTCCACCTAAATTAGTTCGCCATCCGCTTGTTATCTCATCAAAAATTAAAACGCATTTATTATCATCTGCTATTTTCCTAATTGCTTTCAAAAAATATTTACAACCATTTGTGTTTCTAGCTGGCTCCATAATTATGGCACAACATTCCTTTGCTTTTTTTTTTATTAAACTTAAATCTTCACAGCTATTAAAATTAAATGGAATAACTGTATCAGCTAGACCTTTAGGAACACCGGTTGGTTCTAACCCACCGAGTAAGTGATTATTCAATTTAGATGTATCTTTAAGATTAGTAGCTAAATACCAATCATGCCAACCGTGATAACCGCAAATCATTATTTTGTCTCTTTTAGTATGTGCTCGAGCAAGTCTTACAGCCATGGCAACCATTTCACCCCCCGATCTTGCAAATTTTACTTGTTCAGCCCATCGATGACTCTTCAATAACATTTCTGCTAATATCAACTCTTCCGGAGGATTGAGGGTTGTTAAAGGACCTTGAGTTACAATTTTTTTTGCAACCTTATCAATATCATGATCAGAGTAACCTAATGTACAAGAACCTACGCCAACCATAGTAAAATCAATATATTTTTTTCCTTTTAAGTCCCAAATGTAAATTCCTTTAGCCTTTGAATAATATGTTGGCCAATTTCCACCAGGTAGATACATCTCTGGTCTTTTACCTAATAAACCACTCAAACCAGGAATAATTGAATGGGCATAATTTTGAAGTTTTTTATTATTTTTTTTAAATTTTTTATACATCTTTTAATAATCTATTTATTAAAATCATTGTTTCAACTGAAATATTAATATTTATATTTCTTGCGACATTTTTTTCTGAATTATCTAATAAAATTTTATGTTCAGCAATAAAGTCTTGGGCTCTATTAATTTTGAAATTTAAAAGAGTTTTTCTTTTTTTTACTATTTTAATTAACTCCCTTTTTTTATCTAAATTTCTTTCCCAAATTATTTTTCCTTTACTTCCTAAAATTAAAATATCTTTTTTAACTTTTTTACTTATTGTGTCAATTTCTATTAGTATTTCTTTTTTTCCTTTTTTAAATAATATTTCAGATTTAAAGTCATAAAAAATTTTGTTTTTTTTAAAACACTCTATTTTTTTTTTTATTTGAAAATTATCCTTTTTAAATAAAATTTTTTTAAGAATTACTGCAAGATGAATTGCATGAGAATATTCTTGTAATCCTCCACCTCCTCTTTTAAGATCTGATAAATAACTTTCCTTAATATTTTTTATCCACGGGTGCGCCTTTAAAACGTAATCAAAATCTTCTTTCCAATTAATTTTTATTTTATAAATTTCTCCAATAAAATTTTTTTTTAATAGTGACTGCAATTTAATAAATGATTTAGAGAGCGAGTGATTAAAACCACAAAAAATTTTTTTCTTAAATTTGCTTTTTTTAACAAAATTTAAGTTTTGGTTGTAAACATTAAAGGGTTTTTCGACTAATATTTTCTTAAAATTTAATTTGGAGATACAAGATTTCAGTAAAGATAAATGAAATTCTGGAGGAACACCCAGAACTATTAAATCAAATTTTTCAGTCAAATTGAAAACATTTTCATAAGGAACAAATTCTATTAAATTATTCCATTTTTTATAACGAGATGGATATAGCTTATTCTTTAAATAGATTACTTGTGAAAAATTTATGTCAGTAAATTTTACTAGACTCTTTAGACTTAATGCAGCATTAATATGGTGAGCTCCAATAGATCCTGCTCCAAATACTAAAACCTTTTTTTTCATAAAATTTATTTACTACTTAAAACAAAATACCAATCAAGTATTAAAGGACCAGATTTTATTGCCAGTTTATTATTAAGATTTACAGAATACGAGCCCATAGATAATTTATTTTTTGTGTATAATTTTTTTTTTGTTCTAAATTTTATAAAAATATTTTTTTTAAAACCATTTTTTCTCATAAATTTTATATAGTGATTAATTGAGTATATATTATATTGATTATACTTTTTAAGTTTCCTTGAATATTTATCTAAAAAATTTACTCTAATTTTAAAATCAATATCTCCTTCCCAGAATAAAGAATTTACACAAATAAAACTTGGTCTTAATTTTTTTGCAAAATTTATAGTATTTTCATAATCATCTAAAACTGACAGTGTTTGAATTGAAATAACACCATCTGGTTTATAAATTTTTGAATTGCTTTTACTCTCTATATTTTGAACTTTAAATTTTAAATCATTAATTTTTTTTCTTTTTGTCAATTTTCTAGCTATTTTTATTAGATATGAACTTTGATCGAGTCCAAGACAATTACCAACTTTATATTTTTGTTTTAAGTAAATTAAATTTGAGCCATTTCCACAAGCTAAGTCAAAGATTTTTTTATTTTTTAATTTTATATGATTATTTAAAAATTTAAAAAATTGTTTTGTCGACTCGTATGTATTGTCAATTTGTTTTTCATAATACTTAAGATCAAGATTATCTTTATGGTAAATACTTTTTTTATCAATTTTCATGACTGAAGTTTTAGAAGCAAATTTTTATTTAAAATATTTCTTATAAAAAATTCTAT
>MDTD01073430.1_pt1 | contig 16929 bp, 13 predicted proteins | sample 811221 | NCBI WGS metagenome assembly MDTD01 (sample SAMN05326646, study PRJNA326480) | marine metagenome | isolation source: seawater | place: Pacific Ocean: South West | collected 2011 | reverse complement strand
TGGCTACTTTCTTCTTCGCGACTTTCTTTTTCGCGACTTTCTTCTTAGCCTTTGGAGCTGCCTTTTTCTTCGCTACTTTTTTCTTAGCAACCTTCTTCTTGGCTACCTTCTTTTTAGCGACTTTCTTCTTAGCAACCTTTTTCTTGGCTACTTTTTTCTTAGCTTTTGGTGCAGCCTTCTTTTTGGCTACCTTCTTTTTGGCTACTTTTTTCTTCGCTACCTTGCGCTTAGGTGCTGCTTTCTTTTTGGCCACGTCAAATTCCTCCGAAATTGTTTTCTACAGTTTGCTCGACCCGCAAGCGATTTGAAATCAAGTACAACGTTAACATTTCGCAAATGACCGATTGGCCGTTCACTGCATTTCAGAACTCAAACAAGAATTAATGAAACAGCAAAAAATGCAACACTAGTATTTGTAAGCATCATCGGAATTAATGCAATGGTTTTTTAACATTATTTCCTCAAGACTCAGTTTTCCTATCTCTCTGTCGAGCGGTTATTAGACGATACATCATCAATTTATTGCAAGGGTAGTTTTAAAAGTACCTACCCTGCATCCGTTGAAGTGTCTGGTAGGACGAGTAGGCAAGCATGAAAAACATGATGCCAACAAACATCATTTGGAATCGCAAACCAGCTAATCCGGCAATCACACCACACGCAATCGACAGCTTCAGAGACTTCACAATCGCGTCGGAAGCTCCACTGAGTACAAATAATTCACGCGTGATTTGTCCACCATCAAGCGGATAGACTGGCAGAAGGTTGAGCAAGGCCCAGAACAGTCCGACCTGTACAAAACCAAACGTAAACATCCTCAGAAACTCGTTACGAATTTGCACTGATTCCATATGTAATTCTGTAACGTCCGACCACAGGATCAGTTTGCCGGCTCCCCGATCCGCCAACTGTAACGCTGCAGCAGCCTTGCCGGTAAAGTGTTCCAGCATCTCCCGGGGTACGTATTCATTTTCCTTACTCAACTTTTGCACTTTTTCCCAAAATGGTTGATCAAACTGTCCCGCTGCATTGATACTGCTTTCGTAGTCAACAAGCTCCTCTAACGTAATCAGACCATCCTGATTCGTATCGGCTACCTGCAACGCTTTCTGATTTCTCTGCGGGAATTTTTCAATCGAGTAATACGGCAACAGACTGCCGTTGACCTGATCAATATTTTCTAACACGCCGATCGGATCAGCAGTCCAGTTTGCCGGCACACCGACGACGGCGGTTACAAATCCATCGGTCTTGCCAACTCCGCGCAGCAGGACGATCAACAGAATTGCAGAAACCATCTGCACTCCCGGCCCCATGGCTGTCACAAAGATTTTGGAGCCGGATGAGTATTCTTTGCCATATCCGACATAACTCGAAATAGAATCCGGAACGGCTAATCCGCCGAAATGATACAGCACGACATGTGAGCGAATTCCGCACTTGCGAAAGGCTAACGCATGCCCCATTTCATGGATCAAAATTGACGCAAAGACGGCAGCGGCAAATCCTAAAACAAGTAATGGATCCGGGCTAACTTGCAGACTGATCAATGCTGCGATCGCCCAAAACCCGGGATGCACTCGCACCGGTATCCCAAAGCAGGGAAAATGCAAATCAAAGTCAGTTCTTTTAGGTTCGCCTAATAACACGCTCGCACCAACACTCAATATCAAGGACGACAGATCACCGAAGTGCTCTCTATTATGCCGCAGATTTCGCGGTTGTTAATGACTTGCCGGTCAACGACTCCAAAATGAAAACCGCTGCTCGCTGAGAAGCCCCCGGATGCCCATACATTTCGGCCAGGGTGGCTAACTGAGATACACTTTCGTTATACCGCCGGTGGTCACCTAGCCACTGAATCACATGTTCTGCCACCACCTCGGATTTGTCCGTACAGGTCGGATATTCCGGCATCGGAATATCCTCGCAATCCGGATGATCCTGACTCCAGGGCACGGTCAGAGGTTCAAATGGTTTGGCCGAAGCAATTAAGTTAACCAGAGTGATATAGCGAATATTAACCATGACTCGGGCATATCGATAAAGCAGCTTACTCATGTGGTACAGAATGACGGTCGGTTTCTGATGGTACATCAATTCCAGTGAAACACTTCCCGAGCAGGCCATACAGCAGTCGGCAGCCTGCATCAGTTCAGGCGTACGGCCAGTGTAGACATCAATGTCTAATCCGGATTCCTCGACCAGCGTGCTGGCAAATTCTGCCTGGGATTCTTTGAAAGCAGCGATCGCAAATCGAGCGTCTGGAATCTGTTCGCGAATCAAAGATACCGCTTTAAGAAACCAGGGAAGTTGCGTCTCCACTTCCTGTGTCCGCGAGCCTGGCAGAATAGTAACCAGTGGCGTAGGTTGTTGCTGAAGTTCTTCAATGAATGACTGGTCTGACTGATGAGCAACAAGTTCGTCAAAAAACGGATGCCCTACGTATTTGGCATCACAGCCCCGGTCACGATACCACTTTTCTTCAAACGGGAGTTTGCATAATGCATAGGTAACATTTTTTCGCATCTTGCGAATCCGCCAGGGAGCCCATGCCCAAAGCTGAGGAACGCCATAATAATAGACCGGAATTCCATGCCGGCGAGCTCGCTTAGCGACCGCCCAGTTAAAGCCGGGATAATCAATCAGCACTACCGCATCGACGTCATGTTGCTTGAAATATTTTTCTGCCTGTCTCGCAAAGCCAAAGAACTTATGGAGATTTAGGAGTACTCGCACAAAGAACATGACTGCAAATTGAGTCAAATCGACCAGCAAGTGGCAACCGGCTTTCTGCATCCGTGGACCTCCGAACCCAACACATTCGATGTCGGGATCGTGACGCTTTAATTCCTGTATCAGATTGGAACCGTGCAAATCACCACTCGGTTCACCAACTGAAAAGAATATCTTCATAAGGCCATCCATTCTTCTTACGCAAGGCGGCCAAAAGCCACCACGAGAACTGGGAGAAATTATCGGCAATCCACCCTTTTGGTGGTAGAGCAGATTTCCAAATCCAGAGAGGTTTGGAGTACCGTCAACTCTGCGTTCGATGTTAAGATGCCTGTTTCCCAGAAAACCTTCGGAATGCCCCAACATACGATGACCAAACTCATCCAGCGATTTCTATTAATCTGGTTGTCCTTATTGTCACTGGCCGCCTACTTCTGGCCCCGGTTTGGTGTAGCCTTCGATCCCTTCATCCATAAACAACTCCTGCCCTACCTGATCATCGTGACCATGTTCGGCGTAGGCTGGATGCTACCCATAGATGAAATTAAAAAAGTTGCTTCCCGTTGGCCTACCATTCTGGGAGGTACCTTAACGCAGTTTCTCGTCATGCCAACGCTCGCACTTGGATTCGGGATGCTGTTTGGGTTCCAGGAAGAAACGATGGTTGGCATCATTCTTGTAGGCTGCGTTCCCGGAGCCATGGCTTCCAATGTTCTCACAATTGTTTCACGTGGTAATGCAAGTTATAGCGTGAGCCTGACCACACTGGCGACGATCCTATCACCAATCGCTGTACCTGCAATGCTGGCAGCCACAGCCATCTTTGTGGATCCGGCCACGGTCGAAGTCTTAGATTCTGCCAGTGATGATTCGGGAAGTATCTACCTGCGTTCAGCCATCAATCTTTTGATGTGGGTGGTCATCCCCGTATTGCTGGGATTTGCTATGGGACGGATCCTGCCTCAATTCGAATCTCAGGCGAAGACGATCGGTTCCAATGTGGCGAATCTGGCCATCCTGCTAATCATTGCGACGGTCGTGGGACTCTCACGGGATAAACTAGCCGACTTACCAATCGCCTTATTCACTTGTCTCTTATTGATTAACGTCCTCGGTTACGCCGGCGGCTTTACCGGTGGTAGTCTGATGAAATTGCCGCATCCTATGAAGCGTGCATTGACATTGGAAGTGGGGATGCAAAATGCCGGACTCGGTGCCACTCTGGCCAGCGCTCTGTTTACACATTCCGACTCGACCGTCGCTGTCGCTCCTGCCTTCTACACATTCTTTTGTATGTTTACGGGCACGATTCTGGCATGGTACTGGAGTTCCAGGCAAGTCGAGCAAGAGGCAAGCGACAAAGGATCACCTGTATGAATGCCTCTGCCAGTCAAACGGCTGAAATCCACGATATTTCTGAGGCCGCTTCGGTCCCCCATGTTCAACGCCACAATTTTCTGGTCATGGCGTTCTACCAAATCTCTCTACGCTGCGGATGGATCTTCAAGACTGAGAGTATTGTCATGCCGGCCTTCCTGGATGCGCTTGGAGTCTCTGCCTGGGTAAGAGGTTTTTTGCCATTATTCAATCGCTTTGGGCAAAGTGTCCCTCCGATGCTACTCGCCTCGAGTGTCGCTGGAACGAAACAAAAAAAGACGACTGTGATGATCACGATGCTACTTTTTGCCGTGTCCTTTTTTGCCATCGCTTTTATCTGGAATCTTTATGCCGAAGAAGCATGGATGCCTGCGGTATTTCTACTAATCTACGCATTGTTCTTTATGGTGGTCGGAGTGCATAATCTTGCGGCGCGGTCCGTGCAGGGAAAACTCATCCGGGCAAATCGACGTGGCCGACTGATGCTCGCCGGTAATGTCGGTGGAGCGATCGCGTCGGTCAGTCTGGCATATTGGCTCTTTCCGAAGTGGCTACCTGCTGACGGCTCTCATGATTTCTTTGGCATGTTCTCCTTCGCCGGAATCATGTTTGTCGTGTGCGCGTTTATTGCCGTCGTTGTAATCGAACCAAAAGATCCCCAACGTAAAGCGACCCAACACCTTTCCAACGCGATACAGGATGCCAAGCGTACGTTCCGTGAAGACCCTCGATTCCGCAGGATCGCATTGATCGGAGCATTGACCAATACTTCCATCATGCTATTTCCGCATTATCAACCGATCGCCAAAGAGTACCTCCACCTCTCGCTCGATAATCTGATGCCCTGGGTCATCGCTCAGAATCTGGGGATGGCCGTCTTCAGTATGATCCTGGGGCCCATTGCTGATCTAAAGGGAAATCGAGCCGTTATACGACTGCTGCTGATCGTAATGATCGCCACTCCCCTTCTGGCACTCTTCCTAATTCAACAACCCTGGGGAGGCAAATTGTATTGGGTCGTCTTTGTGCTGGTGGGAATGACGCCTTTCTCGATCGGTATCCTTTTCAACTACACGCTAGAATTAACTGAAAGCTCCAATCATCCCCGGTACCTGGCAACACTCGGACTTGTCGTCGCTTTACCTGCGGCACTATCACCTGTAGTCAGCTACTCCATGGACCTGTTTGGCTCCCCTACTCCACTCTTTGCAAGTGTCTCGTTCTTACTTTTGATTGCCTGGGTACTGACATTTCTATTGCCCGAACCACGATTTGGGGAGGCCTTACCTGAGCAACAAGTCGAGGTAACCCAGAGTAATTCCGTTACCGAGACCGAGTGATTGGGACAATTCGGTCAACAGGGTTGTGGCGGCAGGTATGTCCTGTTCAGCCACGACCAGTTCCAATTCAATAAACAATCCCAGAGATTCCACATCGTCTAACGCCACTTCGATCGACTGACCCTTGTAGGTTAAACTCCCTTTCCGACGACGCTTGACGACACTGTGGACATAGGTAAAACCGAGGGCCATGAGAAACTGTTTCATCGATACGCCGTCTGTCCCGGGGTTCGTGACCTGGAGTTCCAACTCCTGTCGGGTCTTGGTGGTCGAATCAATGCGAGGCCCTTTGTAAGTAAAGACAGCATCCTTGCCGTCTAACCGTACGCGTAATGCTTCATCGGTTTGTGAATAGTCACTGGAAGGATGATTGAAATAAGCATCTTCCTGACGAACCGTGTTACTCCATCGAATCCCAAGCATTTCCAGTCGATCAAACAAAGCCTGCTGGTCGTCGACAGCAAATTTCTGTTCCACTTCATAATTCATCGCATTCAAACTGTGACTCCTCTTGATCGCTTTGTAGTCGTAGACGCAGTTTGGAAATAACTTCCCTGTGGTCCGCGGTGAGATCTAGACATCCGGAAACGGCTACTCGAGAGATCCCCACCTCTGCCACCTGGCTCACATTTTCAACCGTGATACCCCCAATGGCAAAGGCTGGTAATGCACAGTTTTGGGCTACCCACTCAAGGAATTCCAATCCTGGAAAACCGTCAAACGCTTTCGTCTTCGATGGAAATGTCGGCCCACATCCCAGATAATCCGCTCCGTCGAGCACTGCCTGATTTACCTGCTCCGCGTTATGTGTGGAGACGCCAACGATCATCTTTGGCCCCAGCAAACACCGAGCGTCAGAAACGGAGAGTTCGGTTTGCCCAAGATGCACTCCGTCCGCTCCTGCTAGCTTCGCCACATCCGGACGATCATTGACGATCATCATCACGAAACGACCTGAGCGTTCGATGGCACTATCGATCAACTGTCGCAGTGTTTTCGCACGCGCTAACAGCTGCTCGTCATCCAGCTGCTTATCACGAAGTTGAATGACGTCAATGCCAGCGGCTAATAGCGATTCGGCATGAGCCTTGAAGTCCGATTCGTTCTCAGCGCCACTGACCAGTGCATACACCTGAAGCGAAGCAAATCGTTCGTTGGCGGCATCCTGAGTAATAAGGCCCTTTTCCAGATCGTAAGCTTCGTATCGCAACTGTTCAAAGCGAGAGGCAATGGCCGGGTCGATGATTTTTCCATATTCCTCGAGGGCTCGGAGGGATTGTTTGAGCCGATTGAGACCTGCTTTCACAACATCGGCGACATCCGTACGATCATATTCCGAGTCGGTTGTAATCTCGCGGCCAATATCGCCTCTGGCATCTCTGGCGTACACCCGCTCAACCAACGGCAGGTCAGTCGCCAACGCCTGAACTTCATGGCGAAGCCGTTTTGCCTTCTCTGTTAACAAAGTATCCTCGAGAATGAATCGCGTATACTCCTCGATCGTCCGTAGTGCTTCGGTCGATCGATTTAAGTTCGCATCCAGAATTCGCAACACCTGATTTTGCTGGTCTGTCATAAACAAATTACAAGAAAAACGATTCCGAGAATAATGCCCTTGTTATCTACAGTTTGGAACGGCATTTGCATATTTACTAGTGGTGAGACCGCTTTTTGACCATTCTGGCAGTCTAAATCAGTCTCACCACTGTTTTACCAGACTGCCATTACTGCCAAATTGTCAGTTTCATCGTACCCTTCATTAAGAAACCAGGCGAAGTGGGTTGAAGATGGATCGGCGTAACTGTGCTTGTCCAAATCGTTGGATAAGCCTTAAAATCCAGCATCATTCTCCCAATTGGTTTGTAAGAAAGGTACGCGACACCAGATGAGTCACTTAAAGTGGATCACATGTGGTTGGCCAGGATTGTCCCGGCTTTGGCTCACCGGCCAATGGACGGGTCTGGCAGTTGCGGCTGGGTTTGGAGTCCTGTTTAACGCTGCCATCGTATTTGAATTACAACTATCCGGCCAGATACATGAGAGCTTTCAACAAGTGATCTGGCTGTTGGTTACTGGATTCTGGTTGGGAGGCTTAGTTGACGGAGCCGTCATTACGCTCGGTTTCCGCCGACAACAAGAGTTTCAGAGCCAACGAAACCGTACCGTGGTAGATACCACTGATACAGTCACTGTGGACTCGGAGGGTTTGGCAAACCATACCGATGGGCCAAACAGTGACGATTATTCGGACGTAAACCAGGAAATCAGCGGAGAGTCATCCCAAACAGGCTCGGATGACTTGTTCATTCAGGCTCGAAACCAATACTTAAAGGGCCACTGGATTACGTGCGAGACACTGATCGAAAGGGCGTTGGAAGAATACCCCGGAGACTTAGAAACCCGTTTACTTCGTATCTCGCTTCTTCGTGTTACCAAACGCTATGAAGAGGCCTTAGTAGATATCACTCAATTCCAAAATTGGGATGAGGCGGAGCAATGGAGTTTTGAGATTTCCAGAGAAGTTGAACTGCTCCAACGGATATTATCCCGATTAGATGATACCGAAGTCAGCAAGGCAGCTTGACTAATAAAAGTAGTGAATCATTGCCCCCTTTACTGGTGGTGTGGTATCCCTGAAAATCAGAAAAAGGGTTATCTTGAATAGTGATACAAGCTACTTACCCCAAGTGACATCGCCTGATTGAAGTCACTTCGCAAGTACGAAGAGTTTAGGAGTACACCTATGTACGAACGCTTTACGGATCGCGCACGCAAGGTTATGCAACTTGCTAACCAGGAGGCACAGCGCTTTAATCACGAGTACATTGGAACTGAACATGTCCTGCTGGGACTTGTCAAAGAAGGAAGTGGTGTTGCCGCCAACGTCCTGAAAAACCTGGACGTTGATCTTCGCAAGATCCGTCTGGAGGTGGAGAAGCTGGTACAAAGTGGTCCCGAGATGGTGACGATGGGGAAACTTCCTCAAACTCCGCGAGCCAAAAAAGTCATCGAGTATTCGATGGAAGAGGCGCGTAACCTAAATCACAATTATGTCGGTACGGAACACATCCTGTTGGGACTTTTGCGTGAGCAGGAAGGCGTCGCCGCTCAGGTCTTGATGAATCTGGGTCTTAAGCTGGAAGAAGTCCGTGAAGAAGTTCTCAATCTGCTGGGGCATGGTCTTGATAGCGAAGATGGCGAAGAGCGTTCTCGCAGCGAATCCGGATCTTCGGAATCGAGCAGCAAGGGTTCAAAATCAAAGACTCCGGCACTCGACAGTTTCGGTCGCGATCTTACCAAATTGGCAAAAGACAAAAAGCTTGATCCAGTCATTGGCCGGGCGAAGGAAATTGAGCGCGCGATTCAGGTACTTTGTCGTCGAACCAAAAACAATCCTGTACTGCTAGGTGAAGCCGGCGTTGGTAAGACAGCCATCATCGAAGGGTTTGCTCAGCGAGTCATCGATGGGGATGTCCCGGATCTACTCATGGAGAAACGCATCGTCGTACTCGACCTCGCCATGATGGTTGCCGGAACTAAATACCGAGGGCAATTTGAAGAACGAATCAAGGCGGTCATGAACGAAGTTCGTCGTGCCAAGAATACCATTCTCTTTATCGACGAATTACATACGCTCGTGGGTGCCGGGGGAGCGGAAGGCGCCATAGACGCAGCCAATGTTCTCAAGCCCGCACTTGCTCGTGGAGAGATCCAATGCATCGGTGCAACGACGCTCGACGAATACCGTAAGTACATTGAAAAAGACAATGCTCTGGCTCGGCGATTCCAGGAAATCATCGTCAACCCGACCAACAAAGACGAAACCATTGAAATACTCAAAGGTTTACGCGAGCGTTACGAAGAGCATCACCGGGTCAAGATAACCGATGAAGCACTCAAGGCAGCAGTGGAAATGTCAGAACGGTATATTACTGCTCGTTGCCTTCCGGATAAGGCGATTGACGTCATTGATGAAGCCGGAGCTCGCATCCGCTTGAAGACCATGACCCGTCCGCCTAATCTCAAAGAAATCGATGAGCAGGTTGAACAGCTAAATAATGAAAAAGAAGAGGCTGTCGCAAATCAGGATTTTGAAAAAGCCGCTTCTCTAAGAGACAAAGCGGATAAACTTCGCAAGAAGAAGGAAACCATCACTCAGGAGTGGCGAGATAAATCAGAAGAAACCCTTGGGGTTGTGGATGAGGATGTCATCGCTGAAGTTGTCTCGAAAATGACGGGAATCCCACTTACACGGGTTTCTACCGAAGATGGCGAGCGACTGATGCAGATGGAGGACGAGCTACACGAACGCGTGGTAAGTCAGGACGCTGCTGTGACTGCGATTTCCAAGGCTGTACGGCGTAGTCGCAGTGGACTCAAAGATCCTCGCCGACCAACAGGATGCTTTATCTTCGCCGGTCCAACCGGAGTGGGTAAGACGTTATTAGCCAAAGCGTTGGCTGAATACATGTTCGGAGACTCCGATGCGTTGATTCATATTGATATGAGTGAATATATGGAGAAGCACAATGTCAGTCGATTGATTGGTGCCCCTCCGGGATACGTCGGATTTGAAGAAGGTGGACAGCTCACCGAAAAGATACGTCGTCGTCCGTATGCCGTTGTCCTGCTGGATGAAATTGAAAAAGCTCATCCTGATGTCTTCAATATGCTGTTACAGGTAATGGAAGAAGGGAGATTGACTGATAGTTTTGGTCGCAATGTCGATTTCAGGAACGTCATCATGATCCTTACGACAAATGCCGGAGCCGAAGCCATCAAGAATGAATCCTCTTTTGGATTTCAGGCTCCTGACAATGATGCTTCCTACGAAGCAATGAAGACGCGAGTGATGGAACAGATTGAACGGGTCTTCCGGCCTGAATTCCTCAATCGTCTCGACGATACAATTATCTTCCGTCATCTCGACGTGAACGACCTGAAGGAAATCGTCGATCTGGAATTGGCCAAAGTCAGGGAACGACTTTCCGATATGGAAATGACGCTCGAACTAACCGATGATGCTCGAGAATTTATCGTCAATGCCGGTTCCAATACCGACTATGGTGCCCGACCTTTACGTCGTGCCATTGAAAGTCTGGTTGAAGATCCACTCTCCGAGGAACTACTCAAAGGTGAGTTCGTCGATAAAAACAGGATCGTGGTCGATGCCAAGTGGGATAGTGACCACGAACGTATTGAACGGCTTGATTTTCAGGGCGAATTCTGTAAAGAGCTTGCCAAAGATCTCGAAGAAGATGAGGAAGAAACCGTAGCCGTCGCTGCTGACGCTGAGTCTGAGTCTGATTCTGAAACTGAGACAACCGAGGAATAATTAAGTTTTGACACTAATGTACTTTGGCAATGGCATAGCAGCGATTGTTTATCGGCATAATTGTTAAAACCGGCAATCTTCCGTTAAGTTCTCTATCTTAACGAGCCGAAGTCTTTCATAGGTTCTGTGTATGGTGCTGCGCCCCTGTGGGCACAGCCATTCGACCTGTAGGAACTTCAAAATGGCATCTATCCCGGACATTCCAGATAAAACCGTGACAGCAGAGCTGCCTCAGCAGCCTTCTTTGCTGCTTGTCATTGGCCGTAAGGTGGATTCTGCAGCCTTCATGGTTGGTGACCTGACGCTGTTTATCTTCAGCATTATTTCCTGGACATTTAGTCGTAGACTTCGACGTGGCACGTTTTTAAATGCCGCTTATCAAATCGGAGTGCTCAGCCTTCCGGTTGTCGGATTAACGGGAATGTTCATCGGAATGGTGCTGGCCGTACAAAGCTATTTTCAGTTCAGCCAAATCGGAATGGAAAGCCGGATGGGGGCAGTCATTAATCTGACGCTTGTACGTGAACTCGGACCAGTGTTGGCAGCCACCATGCTGGCTGGTCGAGTGGGTAGTGCCATGGCTGCAGAACTGGGGACGATGCGGGTAACCGAGCAAATTGATGCCCTAAAGAGTATGGGTGTGCATCCAATCCACTATTTGGTAGTGCCTCGGGTATTAGCGGCATTACTGCTAATACCAATTCTCACTCTGATGGCTGATTTCATGGGAATTCTAGGAGGCTTTGCCTACAGCCACTATATCCTTCACATCGACGTCCATCAGTATTTCGAGTTCTCGAGCCAATACGTTACCGGCTTTGATTTAATGACGGGAATTATCAAGAGTTTATTCTTTGGAGGCTGTATCGGGATTGTGAGTTGCTATTTCGGCTTCCACAGCGATGGGGGGGCTCAGGGAGTTGGAAATGCAGCGACAGCAGCCTTTGTAACGAGCTTCGTCTTGATACTCGTCATGGATCTGATTGTAGGCATCAGTTTGGACAAACTTTATTACCAATTCAATCCAGCGGGGGCATCACTGTTTTGAACCAGACCGCTCCATCAACTGACAAGCATCCTGAAGATACTTTTTCCGAGTATCTTGTGGAGACACATGCACTGAATCTCAGCTTCGGTTCCAAAGAAGTGCTACGAGATTTATCCTTACAAATCAGGCATGGCCAAACGGTTGCCATTATTGGTGAAAGCGGTTGTGGCAAGACAGTGTTACTGAAATCGTTGATTGGCTTACAACAACCGACTTCAGGGTTTGTACTTTTTGATCAACAGGATCTTGGCATTCTTAACGATAGAGAACTTTCCCAATTAAGAACCCGCACAGGCTTTGTTTTCCAGCAGGCTGCCTTATTTGATAGCTTAACAATCGGTGAAAACATCGCCTTCCCGTTATTACATGCCGCGACCGATCCGGATTCTGCCAAACTCTCGGCAACGGATCATCAGCACATGGTCGCTCAGGCACTGCGAGAGGTCGGCCTTCCTGCAGATACGATTTACCAGTACCCGGCGGACTTATCGGGAGGTATGCGCAAACGGGTTGGGCTAGCCAGAGCGTTGATATTGCAACCTGAATTAGTTCTCTATGATGAACCCACCACAGGTTTAGATCCTATCGTAAGCGATATTATCAACGAACTTATCATGCGTAGCCGCATCAAACACCGTGTTACCAGCATCCTCGTAACCCATAACATGAAAACCGCTAGGAAAGTCGCCGACCGTATACTTATGCTCTATCCACTTGAACGTCTTAACGAGGATGAATCTCAAATCATCTTCGATGGACCTCCAAGCGAGCTTGAGCATTGTTCCGATCGGCGCGTCCAACAGTTCATTCAAGGAGAGGCGGGAAGTCGACTGACTGAATTAGGCCTGGCTTAATTCAGAAATCCCCGAAGAGAAAAACCATGAATGATCAGAAACTGAAAACACGACTAGGTGCGGTGATCCTGTTAGCAGGGCTAATCACCGTCTCGTTGGGGGTCATGTTTGAGGCATTTCCAAGCATCCAATCGTCCGGCTATGAGATTCTAATTCACTTTCCCTCCGCACCAGGAGTGCGCGAAAGTACAACCGTACGAAAAAGCGGAGTCGATATCGGGCGTGTCACTGAAGTGGAACTCCAATCCGACGGTGCTGTCATTCTAACGATCTCGGTCGATAACGAAGTCCCCATCCTAACGCGGGAAACCTGTCGTATCAAAATGGGTTCCTTGTTAACTGGCGCAGCGATTCTGGAATTCACTCCCCTGCCTGACGCTCAGTTGCTGGCAGAATTTGATAAGGATCAAAACGGTTTACTCGATGACGACGAACTGGCATTAAGTCGAAAACCTTTAACTTCCGGTTCATTAATCAGTAACGGCCTGGTGGTCGACGATCCGCTTACGGTGTTGGTCAATATGCAGCAGAACATGTCGGAGACATTTGGTTCAATTCAAGGTGCCGGAAGCGGAGTCCAGGGGGCTTCTGTGGAATTTCAAACGCTAATGGAATCTCTGAATAGTTCGTTCGAGCAAAGTGAGGCCGAGCTACAGCAGGCAGTCCGCCAAACCAATACCGCCATGCAGAAATTTGAAGTCGCGATGGATTCGCTCAATACGATCGTAGGGGACGAACAAACTCGAGTTAAACTGAAAGAGTCTGTCAACGAAATACCTGTCGTGCTCCGCCAGGCAACTCTGACACTGGCGTCGGCTCAACAAACAATGAAATACTTTGAGACCGTTGGCAGGAAGGCGGAAACGAACCTCGACAATCTGGAAAAATTCACTCGACCTCTCGGGGAACGTGGGGAGATGTTAGTGGAGTCGATTACGTCGAGCGTGGAGAACTTTGACAGCACGGTTTCGCAGATGAACGAATTAGTAACCACACTAAATAATGCCGAAGGAAGCCTGCATAAAATTGTGCATGACGACGAGCTCTATTACAGCATCAAGCGGACGACGACGAACATCGAAGAAGCCACGAAACGAATGCGTCCGATTCTGAATGACCTGCGAGTCTTTTCTGATAAGATCGCCACAGACCCTCGTCAGTTAGGCGTCAGTGGCATGCTGGATCGCAGGCCAGCGGGTGTGGGAGTCAAGTCACCGTTGTGGTAAGCGTTGGGGAGTTTGCGGCGATTGAATCGAACGTCGCTGTGTGGTTGGCTGAGGTCCGTTTGGATTAACCGGCACAGAAGGATAGCTCTGGCGTAACGAACGGGGTTTGTTTCCAAGCGGAGCAATCACGCCCTGCCGAGCGCGTAGTTTTAGTTCCAATCCACGTTGAATCAACTCGTTTGTCGTGCGAATTCTCAACGGCACGAGCTGAAATTGAAGCAACCTTTCATCTCGAAATTCTCGACGCATGAGGTTCTCTGTTACAAAATCAATCCCGGGGATTTGGTACCAGGGTGGTTTGATTTCCCGCAAAACGGTTACGGTTTCATAACCATCTTTAACAATTTGGATTTTCCGAGTGCCGTAGTAAGTGAAGGAAGTGGAGACCGGGGTCACGCCTATTTCCTGATCATCGATATAGACCAACGCACCTGGTGGATTTGTCTTAATTGTAATTCGACGGCGTACCGCCGCATCCGTCGTCGTCGTAAACAGGCTCAACAGACATGCTGCAACTAGAACTGCGAATGTACTTCGAATCATGGTCACGGAATCCTTTGGAACTTAAATTGGCTGGAAAGTGTAACGATTACGGGTTTTATAGTCACTACCAATCGTATGCTGTACGCTTTTTCGGTGCTTCGGTATCCGATTTTGCCGAGAAACGTTGTATAGTTTAGTAGTACTAACTGAATGAATTCGTTTCTCCGACAAGCTATAGCCTGCATGGTAAAACACGAGCATAAGTGGAATGATGCCCTCACTGTTATCGAAGTAACAGACAAAGGTATGCGCCGAGCAACCAATCAGGATAGTTCGGTTGTCGTTCTGCAGGGAGAAGAAGACGCTTATCAACAACGTGGGCACCTGTTCGTCGTATGCGACGGAATGGGAGCACATGCCGCAGGTGAATTAGCCAGTGGTGATGCAGTCGATCACATCCCTCACCATTATTTGGTGTACCAAAGCCTCTCACCACCCGAGGCACTTAAGAAGGCGATCATCAAAGCGAATGAGGAAATTCATCGCAAGGGCCAGGAAAACCTCGATTTTCATAATATGGGGACAACCTGCAGCTCCATCCTTTTGATCCCTCAGGGAATTATCTGCGGTCATGTCGGTGACAGTCGAGTCTATCGTCAACGTGGCAACGTGATTGAGCAGTTAACCTTTGATCACAGCCTGCAGTGGGAATTGAAAGCCAAGGGAGGAGATATCGAAAATGTCCCCTCCAATGTAATTACGCGTTCGTTGGGACCCAACGCTGAAGTGGAAGTTGATCTCGAAGGCCCCTTCCCTGTAAAAGCCGGCGATTGTTATCTAATCTGTAGCGATGGACTCAGCGGGGAAGTTACTGACAGTGAAATCGGCGCGGCGATGGCCACGCTCCCGCCGGAGCAAGCAGCTCAATTTCTGCTGGATCTGGCTAATCTGCGCGGTGGCCCGGACAACATCACGATTATTATCGTTCAATTTAAGGGCCCTGATTTCGTCACCGACGTCGAAGGTGTAGAGCAGATTGTCATAGGCAAACAAACCACTCCCAAAAAACCACTCAATCCGATTCTGCTTGTGGCGAGTATCTCGCTGAGTCTGGCAGGACTGTTATTGCTTAGCATTAATCCCATAGTTGGCATCGCCCTGGCAGCGACGGGGATTGTTACTGGTCTGGTAGGTTTTATGTTGGGCCGGACAGGAGTGGAATCCGGGGAAACACTAGAACGGGATTACCGCTTTGGAAGCGGACCTTATACCAAAAACAACTGTGTACCGGATGCGACAATCTTGCAGGGATTAGGTCAAACGGCGAACGAAATCCGACAACTCGCTCAGGAGCATCCGGATAAATTTAACTGGGCACCTTTTGACGAAGCCTTCGTTGAAAGCACAGAGCAAATGCAAGGCGGCCAATTCGTGGAGGCTTTTCGAAACATTGCCCGAGCCATTACGTTCATTATGAACGAATTCCGTCGAGGCTAATCTTCTTCACAGCCATTGATGCTGACCAATTCTCTGTTTCCCTAATTACCAAATCTTGGTACATTTCCGAAGCGATTTTGTAACTTTTACAATCCATCGGAGTGATGACGTTGGGATTAATCTCTCGATACATCGGCTGGGAACTCATTAAAGCATTTGTGTTAACGCTTGTCGGAATAACACTGCTGCTATTAATCATACTTCTCACACAACGCGCAATTCAGGAAGGCCTGGGACCGGTACCCGTGTTGCGGTTGATCCCGTATTTGCTTCCGGATGTTTTACGAATGGCTATACCGGCCACGATGTTAATGGCAACCTGTTTGGTGTACGGGCGAATGTCCGGAGCGAACGAGATTGTCGCACTCAAAGCGAATGGAACATCTCCGATGGTGGCCATCTGGCCGGCTATTATCCTTTCCTTTTTGGTTTCCTTAGTTTCGGTTTGGCTAAATGATGTCGCAGTGACTTGGGGACGACGCGGAGTGGACCGTGTTGTGCTGCAGAGCTTCGAAGACATTGCTTACGGAATGTTGCGAACCCAACGCGCCTTTTCAACCTCTTCACTCTCTATTCATGTAAAGGACGTGCAAGGAGATACGTTAATCCGCCCCACCATTTCGATTCATAACAAAGAGAGTTCTCCTCCTGTTACCCTTGTCGCACAGAAGGCACACCTCAATCTAAATGCCGAAAATAATCAGCTAAAAATCATCCTGCAGGACACTCAATTTGATGTCGGTTCCGACTTTCAGGGTGAATGGCCAGAACAATTTGAATACGAGTTACCACTGACATCACTGGCCAATCCCAACGGAGAAGGCAATCGACCATCGGACACAGCGCTCAGGGAAATTGAAACTAAAATCACTCACCAACTAAGCAACATTCAGGTATTAAAACAAACACTTGCCTCGGAGGCTGGATTCCAATTATTAACTGGAGACCTGATGGGGCTTACCGGAGCAGGCTGGAAAAATAACGCCGAAGAATTACGTGTGGCTCATTATGCTCTGAATCGATATGAGGCCGA
>MDTD01168964.1_pt1 | contig 16930 bp, 12 predicted proteins | sample 811221 | NCBI WGS metagenome assembly MDTD01 (sample SAMN05326646, study PRJNA326480) | marine metagenome | isolation source: seawater | place: Pacific Ocean: South West | collected 2011 | reverse complement strand
TGCCCATGAGGCAGTATCAGACAAAGCGCTGGTGACGAGCTATGCCTTCAATACGGGATTGCCGGGAGCCGGAGCCCTGGTCTCCATATCTATTTTGTTCTTTGCCTTTTCAACGCTGATCGCCTGGTCATACTATGGAGATCGAGCTGTGGACTACCTCCTGGGCAAAGAGGCTGTTGTTGCCTATCGCTGGATATATGTAGTCTTTATTATGGTGGGAGCACTTTACTCTCTGGAAGACGTGATTAATTTTTGTGATACCGCCAATGGTCTCATGGCGCTTCCTAATCTGATAGCTCTTGTGGTTCTTTCTCCGGTGGTCTTTAGATTGACTCGCGACTACTGGCTCGGTCTGAACGAGAGAAGCGCCGACAGTTTGAAGTCCTGAAGCTTTCAAACTTAATGATCTGAGGCTCAGATTTAATCTGCGTCAACAGGTCACTACTGTTTCGGGCTTGCTTGTCAGGCGTCATCGTATTAAGATGACTGGATATGAGTTATCTCTATTTCGAATTCCGGCGTCCCTGAACAAACATATACAACGCCCGAGAACTCCGCCTTACGAACGGAGCCTTGATTTCGTTGGTCGAGCATTTTGATTTACATCGGTGTGGTGGAGTCTGTGCTACTTACTCTAAAAGAGAGTGAGGAAAACGGTGTCCAATGAGTTCCCAGAAAGAGAAGGATAATTATGCAAACAGCTTCTATCAACGACAAAAAGTGCCGAGAGGAAGAGGATTCCGATTGTAGAATCGTGGCTATAGCCGATGAACACAGACCCTGGTTGCGCTCTAAGGTGCAGGAGATATGGCAGGGGCGTTATGTTTATACTAGAGGAATAGCCCATGAGCCGGCCGACTTGCCGGGATTTTTAGCTGTCAAAGATGACGAGACCGTGGGCGTGGCCACCTTCCATATAAAAGACGCTGAGTGTGAACTTGTCACCATCGATGCATTTGAACAGTGGGCCGGTGTCGGTTCGCTGTTAATAGAGGCTGTGGAAGAAGAAGCAAGAAAGCGACAATGTGGTCGCATGTGGATGGTAACTACTAACGACAACGTCGATGGTCTGCGCTTTTATCAGCGACGCGGATATTTTATTTGTGATGTGCATCCAGGGGCGGTGGAAGAGAATCGCAAACAAGATCCATCCATTCCACTGACGGGTAATCACGGTATCGATATCAGAGATGAGATTGAAATGGAGAAGAATCTTTATTGCTGGATCGGCTGGTGATCTTGATACTGCCAGTATCAAAATATATTGCTGCGCGATGCAGTCTCTTGCGATAATCTCCTCTCCGGGTAAATTTCCCGGTGATTCAGCATAATGTTCTATTGTGTTCTGAATTCTTTCATGCCTAGGCTAGGGGTACCCTTTGATTAACCTGTTCTTCGGTGGATAAGCACAAGAGCTAGATTTACTTCAATCCCGGAATCACAATTTTTGGTCGTTATCGATGAGTTTCGATGGCATCTGGAAGACTGTGTTTTTTCGATTGATTGAACTGAACTGTGCTTAGAGGTTTGTCCACCCATGTTTTATGTCCCAGGCCAGGCAGCTTGTGGCGATTCAATTTAGATCTCTTAGAGAAGAGAAAGTAAGTCCATGGATACAAATAAGGCGGAATCACCAGCAAATGAGGCACTATCAGGCGCAAATGGAATTGGTGGCTCAGAGAAGAGAGTCGGTGTTATCGACAAAGGCGATGTCGTTAACGCTCATCAAATTCAATTCTGGATCATGCCCTGCGGCGACGACTTCCACTATGTGATTCGCTCCGCCTATATGCCCGGCGGAAAAATTGTTCGTTCAGCGGTTCTTGACTCAGGAGCCGTGAGCGCCGACTATGACCGGGTGTATGCCGAAGGGAATGAAGCCTTCTTGCGGTTGAAAAGCTAGAGAAGTTATTTGAATTTCCGTCTATGAAGGCTGCTCCGGGAATATCTTTATCAGGTTTTCTGTTCATGAATTCTCGGGGCTTTTAAAATTCAGGGAGGGATTCGGAGCTTTCCGAGTCTCTTCTGTTTTTCTTTTGCCAGATAACAACTATAAGAGATAATAGAAGCAGTGAAAAGAAAAACTCCCGGTCAGGAGTTGGAATTCTGACCGGGAGTTGGAAATTAGGCTGAGGCAAAGCCCGATAAGTTGTTCTTTGCTGTTCTAAGAATCCTTGAACAACAAGACCTCAGAGTCCGAGACTTTTGACCAGGCGGCAGAGCCAGCGCCAGAGAAAGAATTGTCCAGCGCAGGGATCTTGCTTGCCTGGATCAGCCGTCGGCTCTTCTCGCTGGCATTTGCCACCGGAGCCGATCATGCAGCATTCGCCTTCTCCTTCGCAGCAGCTCATGCCTTTCTCGCCACAGATATGTTCTTCCTGTTCGGCTTCCGGCTCTGCAAGAACCTGGGCCTGGCGGACGGAGCGGATGTAGTTGAGGGCGGAGCCGGCCTTGAACCATTCCACCTGCTCTTCGGTCATGGTGTGCTGACAGGAGATGGTGTCACTAGTGCCATCCAGGTGGTTGATGGTCACCGAGACAGCATGGCCGGGCCTGAGGTCCTTCAGTCCGGTGACTCTGACCGTGTCTCCTTCCCGGATACAATCGTAGTCCGCCGGGTTCCGGAACGTGAGAGCCAGGATTCCCTGCTGTTTCAGGTTGGTCTCGTGGATGCGGGCGAAACTGCGAGCGATCACCACGCGGCATCCCAGGTGTCTGGGCGACATGGCGGCATGTTCGCGGCTGGAGCCCTCACCGTAGTTTTCATCCCCGATTGCGACCCAGCTCCGACCGGCAGCCTTGTACTGTCTGGCGATGGTCGTCAGCTTGCCCGATTCACCAGTGAATACGTTTGTTCCGTGACCGGCTTCCTCGGCGAAAGCATTGTTGGCTCCCAGGAACATGTTGTCGCTGATTTTGTCGAGATGACCCCGGAAGCGCAGCCAGACACCGGCCGGTGAAATATGGTCGGTGGTGCATTTGCCTTCCGCTTTGAGAAGAACCAGAAGTTGATCCAGGTCTTCCCCATCCCAGGCTTCAAACGGTGTGAGCAGGTCCAGGCGATGGCTGTCATCTTTGATGGAGACAGTTACAGCGGAGCGTTCGTCGGAGCTTTCCGGCGGCGCTATATAGCCGGTGACGCTGGTCTCGAAGCCGAATCGCGGCAGGTCTGCCGGAGGCGGCGGCGTGAGCATAAAGGGTCTTCCGTCTTCCCCTTCCAGGCTGTCCGTGAGCGGATTGAAAAGCAGGCTTCCGGAAAGCGCGAAAGCTGTCACCAACTCCGGGCTGGCGATGAAAGAGAGAGTGGCCGCGTTGCCATCGTTTCGGCGGCGGAAGTTACGGTTGAAGGAGGAGATGATGGCATTGGTCTCTCCTTCTTCGATGTCGTTCCGCTTCCACTGACCGATACAGGGACCGCAAGCATTGGCGAGCACCTGGGCGTTAATCGCTTCGAAGGCTGCCAGTTGTCCGTCCCGTTCGATGGTGAGCCGAACTTGTTCGGAGCCTGGTGTGACCAGAAATCCGGTGGCGGCTTTGATACCATGCTGCTCTGCCTGCTCTGCCACAGCCGCTGCCCGGGTCATGTCCTCGTAGGAGGAGTTGGTGCAGCTGCCGATCAGGGCATAACGGAGGTCGGTCGGGTAGCCTTCCGCCAGCACCGCCTCTTTGAACTCGGAGATGGGGCGGGCCAGGTCGGGGGTGTGGGGACCGACGATATGCGGCTCCAGGGTGTCGAGGTTGATCTCGATTACCTGGTCATAATAGAGGTCGGGCTCCTGCTCCACTTCGGGATCCGCAATCAGGAAGGGGAAGTAGTGTTCCGCCAGGGCGGCAATCTCTTCGCGCCCGGTGTAGCGAAGATACTTGAGGGTGTGATCGTCGGTGGGGAAGATCGAGGTGGTGGCGCCCAGCTCGGCACCCATGTTGGTGATGGTCGCTTTGCCGGTGGCGCTGATGGAGCGAGCGCCGGAGCCGAAGTACTCGATGATGGCACCGGTGCCGCCTTTGACCGAGAGGATTCCGGCCAGTTTCAGGATCACATCCTTTGGAGCGGCCCAGCCGTTCAATGAGCCGGTGAGCTTTACTCCGATGATCTTCGGCCAGCGCACGCCCCAGGGTTCTCCTGCCATGGTGAAGGTGGCATCTGCGCCTCCGACCCCAATGGCCAGCATTCCCAGACCGCCTGCGTTGGGCGTGTGAGAGTCGGTGCCGATCATGAGGGCGCCGGGGAAGGCGTACTGTTCCAGGACGACCTGGTGGATGATGCCGGCACCCGGGGTCCAGAATCCGATATTGTATTTGGTGCTCATGGAGCGCAGGGCGTCGTAGACTTCGTTGTTGGCACGCAGAGCTGCGTCCAGGTCCTGGCGAGCCCCGTTCTGGGCCTGTATCAGATGGTCGCAGTGCACGGTGGTGGGCACCGCCACTTCATCCATGCCGACCTGCATGAATTGCAACATCGCCATCTGGGCTGTCGCGTCCTGCATGGCGACGCGGTCGGGTCTGAGGAAGGCATAGGTTTGCCCGCGCACCGGAGCAAAGTCTTCCCTGGTCTCGCCTTCAAAAGAGTGCAGGTGCGCTGTGAGGATTTTCTCCGCCAGGGTGAGAGGCCTGTCGAAACGTAGTCTGGCGCTGCGATAAGCTGCGGGCAGACCGGTATAAAGTTTCTGAACATCTTGAATAGATACTTTTCTTTGCGCCATAGATGTCTCCATTTATGATTGCTTGTTAAAAGATTGATTGAGTACCAACGCCCCTGAGGGCAGTTTCTCGCTGCAGTAATTGACCGTGCGGATCAGGAGGCGAGTTTTGTCGAATAGGCGGGGATCAGCTCAATCAGCTTGTTTTCACAGGCTTCGAGATCTCCGGATTCGATGTCCTCGAAGAAGGCGCGTGCTCGGAGAAGGGCATCATCGCTCTTGCGATGCCTAGTCTCAAACTGCCACTCCCTGCACTTGCTGCCGCGGATTCGCCAGCGATGGCCCAGGACATGGCCGAAAACATATTTTGCCCTTTCCATGTGGAATGGAGAGGTGATGATGTAGAGAGTCCCCGGCTCCTGGCTCTGGAGGTAGCGTCGGCTGGTGAAGATGGCATTACCGAGGGTGTCGAAAGACTGATCTTCAAGGAGAAGAGGGGTCTCGATGCCCTGGGCTCTGACAATCTCCGCCATAACCGAAGCTTCGGTTTTGCCATGTTCGCCGTGGTCCAGAGGTGAACGGGAGCCGGAAAGAATAAGCGTCATCGGATGTTTCCGAAGAAATGTCGCCGCGCGTCTGGCACGAAGTTCGGTAACCGGAGTAGCGCTGCCGTCCGATTGCAAACCGCTTCCAAGAACGACGGCAATTTTGTTTCTTTCTGTCATGTGCTTGTCTTTCAGAAATTAGACCTGGCTGAAATGATGTGTTCCAGCCGGCTGAAGTAATAGTGCGTGAACCCTTTCGAGTACAAGCAAAGCCATCTCCAGACAACTCCTCTACGCTCTGTAAGAACGTAGAAATCTCTGGAATGGCTTTTAATGGTGAACGTTTACTTAAATGAGTTAGTTAGAATGCTTCCGAAAATCTGAAAGTAAAATGCGCCAAAAGTTTATTCTGAATTCTAGATATACATCCAGGATGATAAGTGCACTTTAAAGGGGAGTGTTTACTCCCCGGTTGTCATAGGGCTGAGGGCGTGGTTTTCTTAAGGCTTATCGGTGCTTTGGTTTGCCGGAATTGAATCCTGATCTGATTCTCTTGATATCTGTGGTGGTGCTGGATTAGTCGGTTTGCGCAGTTCATTCATCCTGACAATAGCCACCGCCGGTGGTTGTCAACTATTCACTGTGAGAATCAAACTCTTTAGAACCCGGTTTGACTCACTTGCCATCTGCCGACTGCCGGTAAGAAGCACCTGGTCTCTGCGATTACTTCTCCAATATTCCCGGACTAGATACCAACGGCTCGAATATCTCAGGCTCAGGTAGTTATGGTGTTTTCCAGTCTCCGCGCTGGATTCGCCTGACACAATGGGGAAATTACGTTAACAGCGCTTAAGTTTAATTTAGGTGGCAGGCGGCTCTCCGGGGGATATAGTGCTTTTCATTGGGGCAAATTTGTCTTATTATCTAGATGTCATGAGAAGCCTGAACGAGGCGAATCGGCGTGAATTTGGCATTAATGCGTTCCTGATCTGCTATGAAATACCAAAGATCAGAAGGAAGGAAGCAAAATGAAGAATGTGATTGTTATGAAAGACGTGCGGAGAATTAGCGGAGTGATTCTAGCTCTATCGGCGATGGGCTTATTCATTGCCCCATCCGCCATGGCGGACTCTCTGTCGGGCGGTCCATTCCTCGGCGCCAACTCATCTTCTGCCGGTGGACCGGAGAATTCATCGTCGTTCACCACGGCGGGCAGCCAGGCTCGTTCCATGGGTCACAGTCAACAACATTCTAAGACTAACGGTATCGGACCTTCCCACTCTTACTCTGGTTCTACCTATACTCGCCCGGGCAGAGCAGGAGTCGGATACTACTCCAACCATAATTGGGATCAGAACCACAACAACAATTACTCCAATGGAGCATACCAGCGCAGCAACGCCAGCGGACCTGCTAACCCTACGCCCAGCGCGGCACACAAACCGGTGGTTCAAAATTATATGGGCAGAAATACATCCCATACCGGCCAGGTAAACTATTACACCTGGGGAATCAATAAGCTGAAGAGTAAGCGAACAATTAACCGCTAGAAAGAGCGGTCTCGCATCAAAAGCCTGTTAAGAGCCCCTCGTGTGAGCGGGCTCTTCGTATTTCGGCTGAAATTTTTGAGGAAAGTGAGGAAAGTAGAGAATGGAAATCAGGGTTCTTTCCGAGGATGATCTCGAGGACTATACCGAATTGAGGCTCAGGGCACTGAAAGAGGAGCCCGAGGCATTTGGCGCTTCCTACGAAGAGTCGAGCAAACTGTCCCGTGAGGAGGTGGCCGATCGCCTGGCATGTTCGGATGATGGTTTTATCCTGGGCGCCTTTGATGAGTCTACCGGATTGCTCCTGGCCATGGTCGGCTTCTATCGCAATCGTCCAGCCAAAATGAAGCACAAAGGCGCTGTCTGGGGTATGTATACGGTCCCTGAGGCGAGGGGGCTTGGAGTCGGAAGGGCTCTTATGGTGGAGCTAATTGATAGAGCAAAAGTGATTGACGGGCTGGAGACGCTTTTGATCACAGTTGTGGTAGAAAATAAAGCAGCCTACAAGTTGTATAAGTCTCTTGGCTTCAAGGAGTATGCCATCGAATGCGGTGCCCTAAAGGTGGATGACAAGTATCTGGATGAAGCGTTCATGAGTATGCCCCTTTCTTAAATTTTCTCGCTCCTCTTGGAAACCAGGGTAAACCCTGTTGACCTGCTTGTTCTGGAATTTAGACTGGAGGGAGTTTCTTTTTCTGGCGAGGTGTATGGTAATGGCAGATAGACACCCAGTTGTGGTGCTCGAAGGAGCACGCACAAACGGACGAACGCGCCCTGGTTCCGGTTCCGGCTCCGGCTCAAAATCTAAAAAAGCGAGATTCAAGTTCCCTTTTTCCTTACCTGGTGAAAATATAGATTCAGGATTGGTTCGCATGCGAAGCGGTTCTGTGGCCAGGGTTTTAAAACTGGATGGAATCTGTCTGTTTTTTCTAAGCAATCCTGAGATATGCGATCGCCTGGGAAATGCAGTGAAGAAGCTCTTGAATCAGTGTCAGGTCGATTTGAAGTTTGTCTTGTTAAATTGGTCCGGCTCCGGGCAGAAGCCTTCAGCCGTATTGGATACGCCTGTTCCCGGCGATAATCTTTATCTGGATTGGCTCAGGGACTATCAGGGCAAGTGGATTGATCGTCTTGGAGAAGGGCGTTCTCTTGTGAAATTAGAGCATTACCTGGTTGTTTCTCTGCCGGAGGAGGAATTGCCGGAATTTCCTGACTTTAAGTCGCGGCTGGCTGTACTGGACCAGAGAATAGATTCTGTAATAGAGGTGATAGATTCCCTGGGAATGAACCTTGAACAAAGGGTTTTAACTCGGGGGGAGCTGAGAAGCCTTTATTGCAGGCAGATAAATCCCTTTGTTCATGAGCAGTCGGCTTCCAGAGTGCCTCCCGAGTATGCCGGATTCAGCTCCCTGCCCGAGCCCCGGGTTTATCAGAAGAGCAGGTCCGCGATATTGGAAGCGGAGGATGTACTCTTCTCCCAGCTGAGCATCTCAGAGTTGCCCGAATCTACCTCTTTGGGATGGATGGAGACTTTTCTCGCCGGGGACTTTCCATTTTCCATAGTGGCTTCGTTCAAAGCTGTCAGTCCGGCTTCCATTCGCAAAAGACTGGAAAAGCAGATTCATACGGAGAACAATAATCTGGTCCAGGCTGTCTTGAATAGTGTCAAGGAAGGTGAGGAAGGCACAGTAAGGATGTCTCTCTATCTTTCTACCTGGGCTGAGGATGGCGACATTCTTCTTGATCAGGTGAAAAAATTGAAAAAGAGCACAGAGAATACCGGCGCTCTTGTCTCATGCCTCTCCGGTCGACAGTTAAAGGCATGGAGATCCTGTCTGGTCGCTCCCGGAGACTTTCTCGATGAGGGCTACACTGTAACAGCTACCGTGGCTGCCGACTCATGGACCGCTTTAGCCGATACCAGTGGTGATTCAAGGGGCATCTGGCTAGGCGAAGGGATGAGTTTCAGGAACCCTCTTATCCTGGATCTGTTCGGTACCAGGCAGAGAAACAGTTTGTTGGTCGCCTCTTGCGGAGATCGAAACGACTGGGTGCTGCCGCTTCTGACGCTCAGGTCCGTGATACCGTATAAGGTGGTTGTAGTTGGCAGTGGTAATGTCTTCAAGTCATTCTCTGATGTCTTTGGAGGCTCTTTGAGTAGGCATGTAAAGCCGTTTGAGAATCTCTCCGCAAATATCATCAACCCTTGCGCTTTGAAGAAAAATGAACGGGAGCCAGGAAAAGATAAAGTGCGATTTCTGGTCAATCTGGTGGATAGCATAGTAGGTCCAAGGATTTTTATGAACTCTTCTTTGACCTATACCGACATGGAGACATCTATAAAAAGAGCATATAGCCAAGCGGCAATAGAGGGGCGCGATCCTATTATGGCTGAGCTTCTCGATTACCTGCCGCAGTTGCCGCCGGGCAATGGTGTAGAAGCAGTGCGCGGAGCCTATTCTAAATTTCTTGGCGGAGATGTAGGAAAGTTCCTCGATGGGCAGTCTAATTTTGACCTGGATAAGAACTATACTTTTATCGACCTGGGTGAAGACAATGCTCTCACTAAGCAGGAGAAACTTGTGGTTCAAGCGGTGGCGATGGAGTTTGCCGGTCAATTGAGATCCAGTGCCGGTTCACAGAAAGTCGTTTTTGTTTTTCCTTCTTCAGATCAGCTACTGGAAAGTGGCTTCGGAGCGGAGGTGCTTCTGGAAGCCATGGCTGAGAGTCCCGGCAGTAACATATCATGGATTTTTGGAATGGAGGGAGATCTCGAAAGCTTTGGAGAGGAGGGCGATGCGAGTTTGTTGGAGAGCTGCGGCATTGTTCTCATAACCTCTGGGGAGAAAGAGTTCTCCTGTGGTCATCTCACTATTGCGGAGAGAGAATTCTTGCAGGAGCAGAGCCGGACCCAGACCCCCTTAAGTCTTTTTCGTAGCGCCATACTTTGTCGCGGTGGTTTCAAATCCGGTGTCTTTGTTTCTGTCTCTCCCATTGAATACTGTATTGTCAGCTAGTCGCCGGAGGTTCTTGCCCGGAGAGAATTGCTTCTCAAGCAAGTAGGTGAAAAACAGCCCCGGTTCTGTGAAGTGGACCGGTATCGCCAGGCGGTATACCATCATTCATTTGAGCTGGCAGTGTAAATGGAAAGGACTTTTAGTTGCCCAATACCTCCACAAGGGAAATGGCACCATCTCTATTTAGATCCTGCTTTTTCATCCATTGCCAGAGAAAAGGAGCCTCTGTAGCGGTTAAGCGTTTGTCTCGATTTCGATCAAGAATTGGGAAGTTTGCTTTGATCCAGCGCTTGCCCAGAGCTATATGGCGTTTGTCTTGCCTTGAAGAGAGGCTGCGTACCTCCTGTCTCGATATATAGGTATCGCCATTGATATCGTAGGAGTTGAGCCAGCGCCAGATGTATCCGGTCTCTGAGCTTGATATATAGCCGTTTCTGTCTCTGTCAAGGGTATCAAAATTTATTCTTACGAATTGTCTGGGGAATCTTCTTTGCAGGCGACGTAGAAGGGCAAGCTCTTTTTTGTCCGGACCGATATTGTAGTTACGCACAGTTCCCTGGCCAGTCGTGGCCGCTGCCACTCTCACCGGTCTCTGGGTTCTTGTCGGAGATTGAGCGGGTCTCTGGGTTTGGACCGTCTGCCTCGGCTCCTGGTTAGGAGGGGCTTTCGGAGTGGGCTTGGTACTTGCCACTTTGGCAGTCGGTGCTTTTGTTTCCACTGGTTTTGGGGAAGGGGCTTTCACCGGCGCAGAATTTTGTTTTGGATTTTGTTTTGAAATCTGCTTAGAAACAGGTTTTGATGAAATCTTCTCCGGTGCTTGCTTCTTCGGGGGCGGCATCTCTTTCTTTGCCGTTTCGACATATCCCGCTGCGGCTGACTTGACTGATTTTTTCGCCGTTTTTGAGGGGGAACCTGACTTTGACACCGGTGGAGATGCTTTATTCGGTTCTAGGTAGTCTTTGATGGAGGCTCCCGCGAAGGCGACCAGACCTATGGCGGCAATCACGCCACCGGTAATAGTGGCTCGCCTGAGCGTGATAATCGGTGGTCTAGAGGGCTTCCAAATATTTGTCTTGGTCTGGTTCGCAATCGACCAGAGGTTGCGTGAGAGAACCTGCACTGACGGGATGCGGTTCTCTTTGTCTACGCTCAGGCAGCCTTCCACTATCAGCTTAGCCAGGGTGGAAGGGGTGGAGCAAGACTCCAGATTGTTGAGCAGCACTTTGCGGTCGACGTTGAGGTGATTGAGTATTACTTTTACGGCGTTCTCAGCCTGGAAAGCAGGTTCGCCGGTGAGCATCTCATAGGTCAGGCAGCCCAGAGAGTAAACATCGGATCGGGTATCCACATCTTCCCCCTGGCACTGCTCCGGGCTCATATAGAGGGGGCTTCCGATTACATCGCCGGTTTGGGTAAGCTTGGTGCTGTCGGTGGTGCCGTCGGCGGATAGTTGTTTGCTGATGCCGAGGTCGAGGATCTTGGCACATTCAAGACCTTTCTGATTCCTGGTAATCAGAATGTTGGACGGTTTCAGATCCCTGTGGATTACGCCTCTGTTATGGGCATAGCTAAGCCCCTCGCAGAGCTGCAAGAGTAAGTTGAGGGCTCGCTGCCAATCCAGTCTTTCTTCGTTTTCGATGAGCTGTTCCAGGGATAGCCCGTCCACGTATTCCATGACCAGAAAGGGTCTTCCCTGGGGAGTGGTACTGTAGCCAAACACCTGAATTATGTTCGGATGGGAGAGGCTAGACGCGGTGAGCGCCTCTTTTTTGAGGCGACTTATCGAGATGGTGTCCGCCGCAAACTCCTCCCGGAGTAGTTTAACCGCCAGGGGCGTCTCCAACTCCTTCTCCCGTACCTGGTAGATTGCTCCCATGCCACCGAAGCCGACGGCGTTCGTAATCTGATATCTGCTTCCTAAAAGGGGGAAGCCATTGGCGTCCAACTCCTCCTGACCATGAACTTCCGCGGTCGCTTTCAGCGCTTTCCTTCCGCCCCGGCTCACTCTCTGTCGGGTCTGTTTTCCGGAGGATTTCGAGGGCGCTTTTTCTGTCTGGTCCTGAACCACTGCGCAGGTGCAATAACCGGCGCTAAAAATCCACGCAGTCATGGAGCCGCGCCGGGAGGACTTCATCGGTTTTTTGCAACGTGGACAGATGTCTGTTTCGCTTGTCTGTCCCTGGTTTCCGTCTTGCAAGTCTTTGTCCTTTCTGAGTGGACAGTTCGAAAAGGAATCTCCCTGCTATTTATACCCGTTTCTAGGGATGGATTTTGGGCGTGAAGCCGATATCGCTGGAACCCAAAAGGCTTTTGGTTAGGCTGCCGCCAGCCACCAGAAGTTCGTGCATCGCCTCATCGATATGCTCATCTTTGACTATTATCGGATCGCTGTCTGCCGCGGCAAAGAGTGCCGCTTTTCTCATGATTTCGGAGATGAATGCGCCGCTTGCGCCTTTGGTTCGTTTGACATAAGGCTCCATGTCCTCTATCTCCAGATTCAAGCCATCGCTGTAGATGTCGAAAAGCTTTCGTCTGCATTCGTCATCAGGCAGCGGTACTTCGTAGGCCTGGTCAACTCTTCCGGGCCTGGCGGCCAGGGCCGGCTCCAGTACATCGGGTCGGTTGGTGGTCAAAAGAAAGAAAACATCCACGTCGTCGGAGAGTCCATCCATCTCGTTCATCAGTTCGAGCAAGAGAGCCGTATTGCAGCCAGTTTGGTTGGTGCGCTCTTCGGCTATTAAGTCCACGTCTTCTATTATCACCATGGATGGTTCCAGCCAGCGGGCAAACTCGCAGGTCTGGGCAATGGAGCCCTGGCCTCGTCCGGTCATCAGAAGTACGGTCCTCTCTTTCATCTCCGATGCCAGGTACATCGCCGATAGGGTCTTTCCTGTTCCGGGTTTGCCGTGGAGGAGAATGCCGCGCTTCAACTTCCTTTTAGCGGCAAGCAACGCTTTGCTGTGTTTGCCGACATCAATGGTCTGTCTTTCAATACGCTTGAGCAAGTCTCCCGGGAGAATGATTTTGTCTCTGGTTACCGGAGGAAGGTTGTGAAATTTCAAGCCGCCTTGACCCGAAACCGAGAGAACCTTGCCTCGATAGACGTTGTGTTTGCGAATCTTCTTTTGAATGGTTTTTACATATTTTTCGGCGGTGGGCATGTCCGTGGCCATCACATCGAGGCTGATGGCGGCAACTCCTGTAAAATCCATCATTGAGTTCTGGCGCAGCAAAAGAACCAGTTTGGTCTGCCCTTCCAGAAGATAAAGGGCGCCCTGGGAGCAGGCCAGGGTTTTTCCATTGCCGATATCCATGTTCAGATACTGAACCGACCCCTCTTTTACCCCTCCCAGACCGACAAAGCTGGCGAAAGACTGGGGGGTGATAATGTCTTTCAAGGAGGTGCCGGTGATATTGTTCATGATTCCAGCTTGCAGTCCAAGGATAGTTGTCTTGTTTTCAGAATTCTCGGCAATTTCGTTGAGGGCGATCTGGAGATTGGGGTGGTTATGGCGGTCGAATTGCTCGGTTATGATTGGCAGGGTCGAGGGATCAACCCCCATATGGTCATAAACTTTCTGGCGCAGGTCCTTGGGCACCAGCTCTTTTGGAATCAGGTCCCTGGGATTGAATTCAGGCATATTGAAGTTGGATTTTGACATCTGTTTTTTCTCAAGCCGGTTTGGAAATTTGGGTCTCGAATTCGGAAAGCCAATACTATGTACCCGGATCACGATTTTACCTCTTGTAGGCGGGCTGTTGGAGTAACGCAGATGTCACCGATTCGTGCAATAATCGGGGAGTAAAATCCATGGAAGGGAGATGTCACAGACCCCACCGTGTTGGCTGATTCGACCCAGTTGCCTGACAGATACAAGGGCGTCGCTGAACTCGGAAGCGGTGCCATGGGTACTGTTTTTAAAGCACGGGATACGCGTCTTAAGCGTTTTGTGGCGATAAAAATTCTCAAGAAAGGTACCCTGGATGCCAGTAAAATCCAGCGTTTTCAAAGAGAAGCCAGGGCTGCGGGTAGGCTGAGCCACAACAGTCTGGTTACGGTTTACGATTTCGGTGTCACTGAAAACGGTGATCCTTACCTTGTGATGGAGCTTGTGGAGGGCAAGACTCTCTCCGCTTGCATAGAAGAGTATGAGCGCTTGTCGGCGGAATTCGTTCTCGATATTGCTGTTCAAATCGCCAGGGGAATGGCTTACGCTCACGAGAACGGAGTTGTACATCGTGATCTCAAGGCTTCCAACATCGTACTTTTCAGCGATCTGACTGGAGAAGAGAAAATCAAGATTATTGATTTCGGCATTTCAAGATTGCTTTCCGATGACGGGGAAGCTGGAAAGTTAACGGCCACAAACGCGATTCTTGGCAGTCCTTATTATCTGAGTCCGGAACAGGCTGCCGGCCAAGACGGCGATGAGGTCTCGGATATCTATTCCCTCGGATGTATTTTGTATGAAGCATTATCAGGAAGGGTGCCTTATAACGGAGATTCTTTCCTTGAAGTGATCAAGAAAAAGACTGAGTCCGACCCGCACCCTTTTTCCCGGGTTACCAGTGCCGAAATACCAGGAGCTTTGAAGAGGATTGTTTATCGCTGTCTGAAAAGAGAGCCGAAGGAACGTTATCAATCCATGAAAGATCTACTCGCGGATCTGGAACTCTGTAAACAGGTGGCTTTTGACGAAACCCTTATCCTGCCGCCGGAAGAGGTGTCCGGCAGTATTCGAAACGCGGATGAATCCGGACGGAGGGGGACTTTGTATGCCATGGCAGCCACCGTTATTGTTGGCGTAATAGCCATCGCTGGTAGTGTCATGTATCTCTGGGGTGTCGGGAACGTGGATCTCCCTGGCAAGAAGGTTGAAGTAAAGACCGACAGCCATGTGGCTAGCGATCCATATTTAATGCCTGGAGCCGACAATGTTCCTGCGGAGGTGGAGATCAGACCGGCTGAAGGCGACACTCTATATGTGAAAGTCGGACACGGTAAATTCGATGACGAGGATTTGAAGAAGTTGGCGGGCAAGCCTATCTCTGCTTTAAGCATCAATGGTAGGGATGTGAGTGATGAGTGTATGCCCGTAATCGCCGAGTTTCCTCTGGCTAGCCTGGAGATAGGTGATACAAAAATTTCAGGAAGAAGTCTGGGCCTTCTCAATAAAGTAGGAACTCTTACAGAGATCAAATTGAGAGGATCCGCTGTCACTAACGAAGATCTGAAGTCCATAAAAGACCTGCCTCTGGAGAGACTGAGGCTCACTTACTGTAAGGGGCTAAATGATGAGACCATCAGGATTATAAAAAAGCAGTGGCCGGGGATACGCTCTCTACACCTGGCTGGAACCAGGCTTGGGGAGCAAGGTTTCAAAGACTTGAGAGATCTGAAAGAGCTATACGATCTCGATGTCACCTTGACTGAAAATGGGTTAGAACAAATTTCCCAAATGAACAGTCTCACTTATCTGACAATCTCCGGCACGAAAGTGACCGAAGAGATGATAAGAAAGCTGGCTACCATGAAGAGGCTCAAGACGATCAAATTTGTAGCTTGTAAGAGAGTTACTAAAGTGGAACTTAGTTATCTGAAAACCCGTATGCCTGACTGTCGTGTGGAAGCCAAGTACAGCGGAATAGATTGAATCTCAGGTTTGTATAATAGGGGTCTTTGAGGAGAGCCCTGACGTTGACAGAAGAAGATCTCAAGTTGACTTTGAATGATTTCAAGGTTGAACTGCTGGAAGAATTCAAGAAAATTCGCCAGTCGGACAAAGATCACTGGGATAAATTGGCTGGGATCTCTCCCATCGTATCCGGATTTCTCGTGATGCTTGGCGCTATTATCTGTACCTATCAATACAATCAGGAGATGGTCCGATTACAGGAAGCCAGTACGATTGAGCGATTTATACCGCATCTTCTGGAAGATGACCGTTCCCAGAAGATGGCCATTTTGGCTTTACATGACCTGGTCAGTACTGAAGTTGCGGCAAAGTACGCCGAGATCTACGCCAGCGATGGAACCGTCTCGGCTCTCAATCAGATAGCCGCCCAGGGTAATAAGAATGAACGCAAGATTGCCCAGAAAGCTCTTGACGCAACAAAATCCAGGCTGGAAGAACTTCAGAATTATGAAAAGGAAGAGACCCGCCTGATCGGCATCGTGGCCGAGGCTGCCGCCAATCCTATAGTGACCGACCAGCGGGTAGATGTGTTGATCGGTAAGCTGGCTGATCTATATTTGAAGCGTGGCAACCGCAAGGCTGCCATTCCATTACTCAAGCTGGCCATGGGAGATCTGGAGAAGTACGATCCCTCTGACGCGCATGCCCGGCAGATGCGGGAGAAGCTAGTTAAAGCGCTTAAGGAAGACGGACGTTTTAAAGAAGCGCAAAAATATTCACAAGAAAAAGATGGAAAATAATTTCTGTTCTTCTCTCTTTTTGTCTCTATTTGATTTGAACTCTATTTAGTCTATTTGATCTTGGCGCTTTTGCTGCCGGTTTTTCCAGTTCAGGCGGAGCGACTTAGATGAATAGAGGCTTGAATCTTCAGCTTAGTCACTGCTTCGGCCAGAGAGACCTTCCCGGTGCGGACCTGGGTTTGCATCCTCAAGGCGTATAGCACTAGATTTGGTGCGAAGTGCTTTTGTCTGATTAAGATTTGTCCAATAGGAATCTCTTGTAGTTGGCTCATGGTCAGGCATATTTCCAGGTCTTCTTCAGATATGAGATCAGCATCTATAAAGAGTCTTCCGACCCTTGCCACGTGGGCCGGTTCGCAGACCAGGGACATCTCTTTCAGCTGCTCCTCCAGGGACATTATGTCCAGGGTTCCTTCGGCGATGTCTCTGACATAAGGATTGTCGTCTTCTTTGAGCCTTTCCAAAAGATGGAGCGGCAGGTTTATCTCATGGGCAAGCTCAAGTCTGACGTTTATGTCTTCGTCCTCTACCAGGCGTGCCACAAGGCTCTCGCCGCAATTCGGGTTCCTTGCCACCGCAGCCCTTACTTCCCCGTTTGCATCCTCCACCAGTTTTTCCAAGAGGTCCTGGGGACAGGCGGGGTTCTCTGCCAGCCTAAGTCGCACCCGCGGACTGTCTTGAAGGTATAGCCGCCAGAGTTGCGCTGGTTCAAGTTTTGGATCTCCTGCCTTGATATAGTCTCTGA
>MDTD01078153.1_pt1 | contig 16932 bp, 17 predicted proteins | sample 811221 | NCBI WGS metagenome assembly MDTD01 (sample SAMN05326646, study PRJNA326480) | marine metagenome | isolation source: seawater | place: Pacific Ocean: South West | collected 2011 | reverse complement strand
AGATGATAATGATTCTTGTTATCTTTGAGATGAGATTTTGAATAGATTAATATTTGAGCTATATAAAAAAATAGCATTTAAAATAGATCCAGAAAAAGTACATGATGTCTCACTTGTTCTTCTCGAGACTGTTTATAAAAGTTATTTAGGCAAACTTTTTCATAAAAAAATAATCAAAAAAAGTACCAGACAATTCAACATTGACTTTGATAACCCTATTGGTCTTGCTGCAGGATTTGATAAAAATGCAGATTATCTTAATTTCATTTCCAATATAGGCTTTGGGTTCGTAGAGGTGGGCACCTTAACTCCTAAAGCACAATCAGGTAATCCAAAACCAAGAGTATTTAGACTAGTAAATGACAAGGCTATAATAAATCACCTAGGATTTAACAATAAAGGAATCGATTATGCAATCTCTCGCATAAGAAAATTTAATAAAAACATCCCTATCGGAATAAATATAGGTAAAAATGCTAGTACAGATGTAAAAGATGCATTCAGAGATTATGAATATTGTTTGAGAAAAGCATACTCTGTAGCCGATTACATAACACTAAATATTTCATCGCCAAATACAAAGAACTTAAGAGATTTACAGAAAGGCGAAAAGATAAATGATTTTCTTCACTCGATTAAGTCACTCCATGATAACTTGAAAAAAGTTTATAAAAAACATACTCCATTAGTACTCAAAATCGCACCTGATATAACGAATGAAATGATCATTGACCTATCAAAACTACTGGATGAATATGAAATTGATGGAATAATTTGTACCAATACGACGATTGATAAATCCTGCTTGGAGAATCAATACAAAGATATCCAGGGAGGCTTAAGTGGTAAACCATTAATCGAAAAATCAAACGTAGTACTCAGTAAATTTTCAAAAATTGTCAATAAAGATAAAACTATTATAGGTGTCGGTGGCGTAGACTCTTGGGAAACTGCTGACAAGAAATTCAACTTGGGTGCGAATTTACTCCAGCTCTACACTGGTTTAGTCTATAAAGGTCCTGGTGTGATTGAGGAGATACTTAGAGGCTAATGTTACTCAGGTTTCCAGACACCAAAAGCATCTTCTTTGGTTTGAGTAGCATCTTGGTCATCTTGACTGAGCGCACTAGACTGCTGATCATAAACATATTGAGTGAATTCAATCAATTGTTTCAATATATCGTCCTTATCTTTTTTGGGAATTTCGGCAGTGGCTACAATCGATCCAACAACGGCTGATAAGTATTGAGACGCTAAGATTGGATCCTCGTTTTTTGGCTCATAATCTACAAGAACTTTTTGCAAGCCTTTTAATAATTCCGGTTTTAGTACTATTTCAGTCATAATATTTCAAACAAGTTATATTATAATAAGAGTGTATGCAAGATAAATCTACGCTATCAGTTAAAACATTCGACGCCGGACCGATGTTAAACATCATTTATCTTATTTGGGACAAAATAACTAAGCATGCTGCTATAGTTGATCCCGCATGGGATTTGACGGAAGTTCTCACATTCATAGACCAGAATCAATTGAAGCTGGACAAAATTCTTCTTACTCATAGTCACCATGACCATGTTAATTCTATAGATGTTTTACTCAAAGAGAATGATATACCTATTTATATAAATAAATTAGAGGCTAATTTCTGGAAAAAAAAGTATGATAATTTGATTCTTACTAATTCAAATGAGAGTTTTACTCTAGGAAAATCATCTATATCATCAATTCATACACCTGGACATACACCTGGATCATGTTGCTACTCATTTGATGAAAATCTGATTGCAGGTGACACATTATTTGTTTTTGGCTGCGGAAGATGTGACCTCCATGGAGGTAATCCTGAAGAAATGTATAACTCATTAAAAAGTCTTAAGAACCATTTTAGTAAAAATACAATTATAATGCCGGGGCACAATTACTCTGTTAAGAGACAATCAACTATTCAAGAAGAGATAGAGGGTAATCCATTTTTTAGTTTCAATAACCTAAAGGATTTTATAAGCTATAGAATGCATGATCATGACAAAACAAGAGATGAACCATATGGTCCAATTACCTTGGATTAGATGATTTTATCTTAGATCTTATTTTATGTATAAGCTTTCTCACCAAAACTCTGTCAATAGCATTATTTGTAATCATCTCCTGCTCTTTTGTTCCTTGCATTTGTGATTCATTAAAATCATATGATGCAGAGGCTTTTATAGTGTTTTTGATTTTAACTTTTTCAGACAATAAAAGTTCATAATCCAATGATTTGCTTACTTCATATTCATCAACCCTTCCGGATGAGTTTACAGACAGTTGTTTTTTTTTACTTGAGATGCTCAATATCTTAACAATTGGATAAGTATCAGAGTTTGAATTATGTGCGGACCCTAATTTTTTTATTATTAATTCAGATATGGATGTATATCCATTTGAAACGACTCTAATTTCCTCTAAGCCGACCAAATCTGTAGAACCTCTAAGTTGATAACCACAGGATATTAAAGTAGATGATATTAGGAGTATAGCGAAGAATGACTGAATAGATTTCATTTAATTACGAAGTTTATAAGTTTATCATTAATATAAATAGTCTTTAGTATAATAGAATCGGCAAGGTGCTCTCTTGATTTTTTATCTTTTTGTACTATTTTCAAAATTTCATCCTCTTGAAGACCTGATGGTGCAATTATTTTACTTCTTAGCTTACCATTAATTTGCACTATTATTTGAACTTCTTTGTTATCATCGATACCATCGATTTTTTCTGGCCATTGGGGATTCCCAGCTTCCTCAACCTCCAATGCGGATAAAATGGTGTAGCATATATGAGGGGTAATGGGATAGAGTAGTTTAGCTATAGTACATATGCATACACTTGCATGTTCTTGAGATATTGACTTTTGGTCAACTGATTTAGAGAGACTATTGAAAAACTCCATAATGGCAGCTATGGCGGTATTGTATGATTTTCTCTCAAAAATATCTGTCGAAACCTTATCTATTGTCTCATTATGCTTGATTAATATTTTATTATTTTCACCTTCAGAAATGTCATATGATTTATTTATTAAGTAGGAAAGTTTCCAAAATCTCTTTAAAAATTTATATCCACCCTCGATTGCCGAATCTGACCACTCCAAATTTTGCTCAGGTGGAGCAGCAAATAATATAAAAAGCCTGATTGTATCAGCCCCATATTTATCTATCATTTCATCAGGATCAACAGTATTACCTTTTGATTTTGACATTTTAGCTCCATCTTTCAAGACCATTCCCTGTGAAAGCAAGGATTTGAATGGCTCGTCATTATCCACCAAACCCTCGTCTCTTATTAGCTTATAGAAGAATCTTGCATATAAAAGATGAAGAATTGCATGTTCAATTCCTCCTACATACTGATCAACAGGCAGCCATGATTTATACTTCGCGTTAAACATCTCACTCTTATTATGTGGATCAAGAAATCTTAGGTAATACCATGAGGACTCAAAAAAAGTATCGAATGTATCTGTTTCTCTGGTAGCATTTTTACCAGTAACAGGACAAATGATATTTTTCCATTTGTCATTTTTATTTAGAGGATTACCCTCTCCATCCAAATTTACATTCTTAGGCAACATAACAGGAAGCTGCTCTTCTGGAACGGGATACACAGTACCATCATCATGATAGTAGACAGGAATGGGGCATCCCCAATATCTTTGTCTAGATATTCCCCAATCTCTTAACCTATATGTTGTAACCTCTTTGCCAAGTTTATTTTCTTCAAAATGCTTTGTTATTTTTTCCTTTGCTAAATCCGAATGAATTCCATTAAAATCAAAAGAATTAATAAGCATCCCATTCTCAAGGAATGGAAGATTATTAGAATTCTTCTCGTCATCAATTACTTTGACAATTTTAAAGTTAAACTTTTTTGCAAAGTCATAATCACGTGCATCATGAGCTGGTACGCCCATTACAACGCCAGTACCATAATTATCTAGTACATAATTAGCAATCCATATTGGAATTTTTTCTTCAGTGATAGGATGCAAACAGTACTTGCCAGTAAAAATTCCGTCTTTTTCAATTTTAGATGATGACTCCTCTGAGAGTTTTTGTTTTTTATACTTTGATGTAAAAGAATGAATATCCTTATTATTTTTAGAAAGCTCGATTGCTAGTTCATGACTTATACTAATTGCGATGTATGTAACTCCAAAAACTGTATCTGGTCTTGTGGTGAATGCTGTAAATATTTTATCATCATGCTCTGATTTAAAATTGATATTGAGCCCCTTTGATTTTCCTATCCAGTTCTTCTGCATTAGCTTGACTGATTCAGGCCAACCTTCAAGCTTATCAATATCATTGAGTAGCTCATCAGCAAAGTCAGTTATCTTCAAAAACCACTGCGGGATTTTTTTTCGTTCAACGGGAGCACCTGACCTCCAGCCTTTACCATCAATTACTTGCTCATTAGCAAGAACTGTCTGATCAATAGGATCCCAATTTACTTCAGAGAGTTTCTTGTAAACGAGTCCTTTCTTTAAAAGTTTTAAAAAGAACCATTGTTCCCATTTGAAATAATCTGGATCTGCTGTGGATAATTCATTCTCCCAATCATATAAAATTCCAATGTTTTTTAGTTGAGACTTCATATTAGAAATATTAGACTTTGTCCATTCTTCTGGGTGAACTTTATTGTTAATAGCAGCATTCTCGGCAGGCAGTCCAAATGAATCCCATCCCATGGGTTGGAATACATTTTTGCCTATCATTATATTCGATCTTGTTATCACATCACCGATGGTATAGTTTCTAACGTGGCCCATATGCAACTTACCGCTTGGATACGGAAACATACTGAGAACATAAAATTTGTTTTTACTTGAGGATAACTTGTCTTTAGTAGAACGCTTTTCGTTCCAAATATTTTGAGCTACTTTCTCAATTTCTTTGGGATGATAATCTTTATTCATGATACTTTGTTACTATGTTAATACCTTTGATTAATAGTGAGAAAAATATTAACATCAAAACTGACAGATCGCCATATTCTGAATAAAATGATCTTCTCATTGTTGTGGGTATTTGGCCCTTAAGTGTTCCCTCGACATTATTTTCAAGCATATCTACTACCTGGCCTTGATTATTTATAACTGCACTTATACCTGTGTTAGTTGCTCTGAGAATATACCTGTTAAATTCTAATGCTCTTATTTGTGTTATCTGAAGATGTTGATATGGAGCTAGTGTGTTTCCAAACCATCCGTCATTACTAATATTTATTATGATTTCGTTATCCGCGGATGACTCAATAAGATGTGGGAAGGTACTCTCAAAGCATATCATTGGAATTAAATTGATATTACCAAATGAAATTTTATCTATCTCATTTGAGCCGTGAGAAAGATTTGAGAGTGGAATTTTAAGGTTTTCAGATAATTTCAACAGAGAATTATACCACGGTGTGTATTCACCAAAAGGAACGAGTTTCCTTTTATTATAAGTTTGTGTCACATCAGAGAAAAATATCATACTGTTATAATAATGATTTTTTTTAGAGGAAAACAAACCGCTTATTAATAAATTATCCTTATTCTTTGATGACTGAAAATATTTATAAAGCTTATTATTTTTGTCATATGGTTCAGATATAATAGTTTCTGGAAATATTACAAGATCACTAGATTTATTTTTGATTAGGATATTATTATATTTTTCCATCAATGCGAAATGCTTACTTCTATCATATGAATCATTCGGATAACTATTAGGTTGGTATAATATAAAACTTAAATAATTAGTCTTAGACTCATCAAAAAGATTGTGATTTTTATGAGTGATGAGTGGAATCAATAGCAAACTAACAATCGACAACAGTATATAAAGTTTTTTACTGTGGACAATCGCAATATAGAAAAATAAAGAAACTAGAACTACCAAATAGCTAACAGTAAGACTACCAAAAAATGGATATACATAATCAAATACTGTCGAATTTTGAGAATGTCCAATCAAAAGCCATGGAAAACCCCCAAACATAAATGATTTTAAATACTCTGCAACTACAAATAAAGAGGCAATAAAAAATAAATTTAATAAACCATTTTTAGAAGCAGATTGGTGTAGTCCAACTAGTGCATATGGTAGGCTTATGATTAAAGCAACAATAAAAGTAGTTGCATAACTCAAAAGATATCCTAGTGAGCCGAAGTTAATTAAAGAGTGACTTATCCAAGATACACCAATAAGATGAAACGCAACAGAAAAATAGAGTATTGACTTAACTTTATCTCTAACTGAGAGACCATCTAAAACATGAAATAAGAGTATTAAAGAAAAAAAAATAGATAATTTATAATCAAATGGAGAGAATGATAAAACATATAAAATAGAAGATATTAATAGATAAAGTAGCTTCAAGTGTTTTTTTGTTCTTTTTTGATGATCAGTTGGACCCTGCTTATTTTTTTTGAGTCTGCTGAAAGTACTGTGAACAATAAACCATCAATTTCGAATGTTTCTTGCTTTTTTGGCACTTTCTCGAATTTATTGATAATAAAACCTCCAATCGTTTCAATGTCCTCATCAATAAGCATACAATTAAACTTCTTATTGAATTCATCTAGCGGAAGAAGTGCGTCGATTATATATTTATTGTTTGCCTGTTGAATAATCAACTCTTTACTTGAGATATCATGTTCATCATCAATTTCCCCAATGATTTCTTCTATAAGATCTTCAAGAGTCACTAATCCCGAAATATTACTATGTTCGTCTATTACAATAGCAATATGGTTACGGCTTGCTTTAAATTCATTTAAGAGAATATTTAATCTCTTGCTCTCAGGAATAAATTTTGCTGGTCTTATATAGTCATGTAAATCAAAATCATCAGAAGTAACAATCTGATTCTTCAGCAAATCCTTCGCATGTAGTATCCCCAGTATCTCATCAGGCTTATCATGAATCACCGGAAAGCGTGAGTGTCCAGACTCAATTACTTTATTGACAACAGCATTAAGTTCCTCATTAACATTAATCGTCATCATATGTGGACGCGGAATCATAATTTCTCTGACTGGTATATCAGATACACTAAAAACACCTAATACCATCTGAAATATATCTTGAGTTATCAAGTTATTTTTTGCTGCAGTATCTAAGAGCGATATTAAATCGCCTTTATCCTTTGGCGCATCGCCTAACAAGTCTTTTATCTTATCAAGCCAATTATTATCTTTAACTTCTGACATAAGGGTTACCAAAATTCATATTATTCAAAAGTTTGACTTCTGTTTTCTCCATGAATGATTGTTCTTTTTTCGTATTATGGTTATAACCTTGCAAATGTAACATTGAATGAACTATCATATGCGCCCATCTAAAATCAGATGAAAATCCATATTCTTTTGCCTCTTTATTTATAATTTCTGGACACAGTATAATATCACCATGAAAGACTTCATTGTCATAAGTGAATGTAAGTACATTCGTAGATCTATCTTTTTTTAAGTATCTATTATTCAGAGTTCTCATTCTTTTTTGGCCGACAAAAATAAGATTGACATGGTTTATGAACTGCTCTATCAAACTAAAGTTCACCCATGTCGTGAGATTATATTTTGATGGCACATATGGTTTTTGTATGAATTTGATGAAGTTAATCTTTATTTTTTTTTCTTTTTTCATATTCTTTTATAATTGATGAAACAATTTTATGTCTCATTACATCTTTTGAATCAAATTCTACTGCATCAATACCCTTTATCTTTAAAATAAATTCTAAACAATCCTTCAGTCCAGATTGTGAATCTTTAGGAAGGTCTATTTGGCTCACATCGCCAGTTACAACGGTTGTAGAACCGTAACCTATTCTAGTGAGAAACATTTGCATTTGTGCAATGGTAGTATTTTGAGCCTCATCGAGTATGATAAATGCATCATTTAATGTTCTACCTCTCATATAGGCAAGCGGTGCAATTTCTATAACATTTTTCTCTAGAAGTTTATTTACATTATCAAACCCTAAGCATTCATATAATGAATCATAGAGAGGTTGTAAATAAGGATCTACTTTTTCAGCTAGGTCTCCAGGCAAGAATCCAAGTTTTTCACCAGCTTCAATGGCAGGTCTAACGAGTATTATTTTTTTTACGAGCTGTTTTTCTAAAGCATATACAGCACAGGCAACTGCTAGGAATGTTTTTCCTGTCCCTGCTGCGCCTACCCCAAATGTAACTGTATTTTTATGGATTGTTTCAATGAATGATTTTTGATTTTTAGATTTAGGTTTTATGGTTAATTTTTTGAGATTGATACAATTATTGATATCATCTACACCATCTGAAATTAATTCTATAGAGTTATTCAAGTACAAGTGAAGTTGTTTAGGTGTGATTTCCTCATTTTCTGATAAAGAATAAATCTTTTCAATGAAGTTTGAGGTATTCGCAACATTTGTGTTTACTCCTGATATTTTGAATGAATTTCCTCTGTTAGATATTTCTACTTCAAAAAAATTTTCTATTTGCCGTATATTCTTATCAAGGAGTCCACAAAGTCTTATCAATCTCTCATTATCAACAGGCTCGAGCTTTATGTGTTGATCAATGTTTTTCTGTGATGATTTCATATCTCACAAGTTCCTTCTAACGAAGCTCTGTTAGCTTTTGTAATATTGACATTTACTAATTGTCCGATTAAATTCCTACCACCTTTGCAGGTTACTGTTTTGTTTGTGAGTGTTCTACCATATAAATTTCGTGAATCTGTTTTAGATATTCCCTCTATAAGCACCTCTTGATTTGTGCCAACTAATTTAGATAAATACTTTTTAGAGTTCTCTCGTATAAGGTTTTGCACCAAACTTAATCTTTTTTTCTTTTCAGCTATAGTCACGTCATCCGGCTCAGACGATGCTGGGGTACCCGGTCTTTTACTGTATATAAAGCTATAGCCATCATCAAAACCAATCTGTTCAATTAAATCGAGTGTTTCCTCGAAACATGCATTGGATTCACCAGGATAACCAATAATAAAATCTGACGTGATACTTATTTCTGGTCTTATTTCTCTAACTTTGTTAATCATATTTTTATATTCTAGTACAGTGTGCTTTCTTTTCATCTTTGAGAGTATTAAATCGGAACCCGATTGAATTGGTAAGTGCAAATTACTGCATAATTTTGAATTGTTATATTCTTCAATTAAGTCATCGGTAAAATCAATTGGGTGAGAAGTTGTATGTCTTATCCTGACAATACCATCGATCCTTGATATGTACCTAATTAATTCTGAGAAACTTATTGACCTATTATCTTTGTTTCTAATTCCCTTATATGCATTAACATTTTGCCCAAGTAAGATAATCTCTCTTACACCATTGCGAGCTAAACTGGAGACCTCAAAAAGTATCTCGTCAAGAGATCTACTGACCTCTTCGCCTCTGGTATATGGAACTACACAAAATGTACAATACTTACTGCATCCCTCCATAATAGAAACATATGCAGAGACATCTGATGATGTCGATTGAGGTAAGAAATCAAATTTTTCGATTAGTGGAAAAGAAACATCTACTGGTTTTATATTTTTAGATATTACTTCATCTATCATTTTTGGCAGTCTGTGAAGTGTCTGTGGACCAAAAATAATATCAACACAGGCTGCCCTTTGTCTTAAATTTTTTCCCTCCTGAGAAGCTACACAACCACCGACTGCTATAATAGTTCCGGGTTTAGATTCTTTTATCTTTTTCCATCTACCAAGTTCAGAAAAAACTTTTTCTTGTGCTTTTTCTCTTATCGAGCAAGTATTTAAAATAAGCATGTCAGCGCTAACAGGGTCTTGAGTAGAGGTCATATTATAATGATGAGTTAGGAGCTCTGAAATTTTATCAGAGTCATACGCATTCATTTGGCAACCCTGTGTTTTAATAAAGTACTTTTTATTTTCTATCATTTATTAAAAAGGTATGTCTTCATCCTTAATGATATCTTGATTTGTAAAACCATTATTATCTTGATTGTTTTGAGAGAAAGTGTCTGTTGAGTCGGACTTGCTTCCGACAAAAGTAAAATTGTCTGAAATAATGTCGGTTGAATATTTTTCAACTCCATCTTTATCTTGCCATTTTCTTGTTTGAAGTCTACCTTCAACATATAACTGTTGTCCTTTTTTGACGTACTGACCTATTGTTTCGGCAGGCTTATTAAAAAAAACAACTCTATGCCACTCTGTTTTATCCTCATATGATCCGGAATCTTGATTCTTAAATTTCCTGTTTGTGGCAATAGAAAGATTCACTACAGCATTACCGCTAGGCATAAATTTAACTTCAGGGTCATTACCAACCCTGCCCAGTAAAATAACTTTATTGACTGACAATATTAGCTCCTTTATTTTTTGCAATAAGACAATTTAATGTCCACACCACAGATATTACAGCAGTAAAAAAGAAAATACCACTTAATCCATATGTATCATACAGATATCCACCAATGAATCCGCCAAGAAAAGTTCCAAAAAACTGAAAAGAGGTGTAAATACTCATTGTTAACCCACGATTATCTTTATTCGTATTCTTTGATATAGCCGACGGAATGCCAGCCTCCAGTACACTAAAAGATCCGATGTAACAAATTAATGCAAGAGTTATTAAGATAAGACTAGTATCAAAAAATAAATATGAACAAACAAGAGATAGTGTAAGTAAAAGTATTGATACATTTCTTATTAAGACTGGTTTTTTTCTTTCTATACCTAATAATGGCAACGTTATTACTAGAGACAAAATAAAAATTGAAGAGTATAACTGTGGAAAATCACTGACTGCAATACTGTACATTTCAGACATCATCACTGGTATTGCAATAAAAATTGAAGTCAATATCATATGCAATACCAATATATCAAAAAAGAAATGGTTAAGTTTTCTATCTAATATCAACTCTTGTAAGTCATAACTGAATTGACTTTTCGATTTGTTAGTTACTTTCGGAATAAGGGTTGCTATGAATAGACTAAAAGCTGTAAGGATGATTATCAAAAAGAAAAGACCTGATAGATTAAAATATTTAGTTATTAGTGGGCCTATTATGAACGCACTAAAAAAAGCGGCTCCGATTGCAATCCCAACAATTGCCATTGATATTGTTCTATTCTTCTCTGAGGTACTATCAGATAATAGTGCCATTAAAACACCAGAGATTGCGCCTGCCCCTTGAAGTGCCCTTCCGAGTACAAGATAGTAAATATTATTTGTGTATGCGCATATTATTGAGCCCAGCAGAAATACTAGCAAACCAATAAAGATAATAGTCTTTCGACCGTAACGATCAGATAGTAGCCCGAAAGGAATTTGCATTATGGCATTTGCAAGGCCATAGATTCCTAGTGTGACGCCAATTAAAAATGGAGTTGAGTAATCATAAGAATCAGCATAAACAGATAGCACTGGAAATATCATAAAAGCGCCAAGCATCCTAAAAAAATACATTAGCGTTATTATGGAAATAGATTTCTTTTCTAAAGCTGAGAACATATGTTAAAAAAATTTGATAAACTACACATATAACCAGGGGTATAAATACAAATATAGTATGCAGTTAGCCTCAATTTCTACTCCAAAATATAAGAGTGAATTATACCATAAGCAAACTGTTGGTCTTATAACATTAAAAAATGTTAATATTGTCTGATGGAGAAATACATTAAGATTAAAGGAGCTAGAACTCATAATCTTAAAAATATTGATCTAGACCTTCCAAAAAATAACTTAATTACTATAACTGGCCTATCCGGATCAGGAAAGTCATCTCTAGCGTTTGATACAATATTTGCGGAGGGTCAAAGGAGGTATGTAGAATCCCTATCGGCATATGCTAGACAATTTTTATCAATGGTAGATAAACCAGATGTTGATAAGATAGAGGGATTATCGCCAGCCATATCGATAGAACAAAAATCCACATCACATAATCCAAGGTCCACTGTTGGCACTGTGACAGAAATCTACGATTATCTGAGATTATTATACGCAAGAATAGGTGAACCAAGATGTCCAGAACACAACGTGAGTCTAGATGCAATGTCCACGTCAGAAATGTATCTGAAGCTTCGTGAGACCGTGGAAGGGAAAACTATATTTATTCTCTCACCTATCGTAAGACAACAAAAAGGTGAGCACGTTAAAATTATACAAGATTTTGCAAAGCAAGGTTATAGCCGTGTAAGAGTAAACGGCAAAATTCATAAGATAACTGATATCTCTAAACATATGATTGGTCATGTTATCGATCCAAAGAAAAAGAATGATATAGAAGTTTTAGTAGATAGAGTCGAAGTTAACGAAATGAATAAACTCAGAATTATTGAATCATTGAATTCTTGTTCAGATATTTCTGAGGGGATAATATTTATAAATGAAATTGATTGTAATAAAGAAAGTATCTTTTCAACTAAGTATGCTTGTCCATACTGCGGATATTCGGTTGGTAAACTCGAACCAAAATTATTTTCATTTAATTCTCCTGCAGGAGCATGTGAGCGATGTGATGGATTAGGTATTGATGAATTTTTTGATGAAAATAAAATTATAGAAAATTCTGAACTTAGTTTAAATGATGGGGCCATCTCAGGATGGGATTCAAAAAACTACTTATACAATTCTATGCTTACCTCACTAGCTGAACATTTCAAAATAAATATCGATGAAAAATTCTATAAACTACCAAAAAAATTTAAAGAAATTCTTTTCAATGGGTCAAATGATACTATTGAATTTAACATCACGAAGCTTAATAAAAAAACAAAAAAATTTGTAAATACAACTGAAAGGGGGTCATGGGAGGGAATATGTAATATTTTTGAAAGAAATTATAATAACGCGTTTAGATTTAGTGTAAAAAGATATTATGAGAAATTCCTTACTGAGAGTATTTGTAGGGAATGTGATGGAGATAGACTAAACACCCCCGCAAGAAATGTTTTTGTTGGAGAAAAATCTATAAGTGAAGTTTCTAGTCTAAATGTTGAGGAGGCAATAAAATTTTTTGAAAATATAAAACTTGACAGCATGAAAGAAAAAATCTCAGAAAAAATTATATATGAGATTTCATCTCGCTTAAAGTTCTTAAATAATGTTGGACTAAAGTATCTTACGCTATCTAGAAGCGCAGAAACCTTATCGGGTGGTGAGTCACAGAGAATTAGACTTGCTAGTCAGATAGGCTCTGGTTTGACTGGAGTAATGTATGTACTAGATGAGCCCTCAATAGGATTGCATCAGAGAGATAATGATAGACTTCTCAAGACTTTAAAAAACCTCCGAGATTTAGGAAATACAGTAATTGTAGTTGAGCATGATGAGGATACTATTCTATCGTCTGATCATATAGTTGATATTGGACCTAATGCAGGCGTTCATGGAGGAGAAGTAGTGTTTTCAGGGAAACCATCAAAATTAATATCTGCGTCCTCTCATACATCAGATTTTATTTCAGGCAAAAATAAAATAGAAGTTCCAGAGAATCGTCTTAAAGCAAGTAAAAAATGGTTGTCTGTTAAAAAAGCTTGTGCAAATAATTTGAATAACATTAACGTTGAGATACCCATTGGCTTATTAACATGCGTAACTGGAGTATCTGGATCAGGAAAATCATCACTTATCAATGATGTTTTATATTCGTCCATTGTAAATAAACTTCTTGATAATAATGAGGGATATGTGGACTGTGAGAGTATTGATGGAGTAAATAATATTGATAAGATAATAGACATTGATCAAAGCCCGATTGGGAGAACGCCAAGATCTAATCCCATAACCTATACTGGGATTTTTTCATTAATAAGAGAAGAATTTGCTAAAAAGCCAGAGTCTAAATCTAGAGGGTATACTCCGGGACGATTTAGTTTCAATGTAAAAGGAAAAAATAATGGTGTTTGTCCAAATTGTGATGGACAAGGTCAAATAAAAGTTGAGATGCATTTTCTATCTGATGTCTATGTTCAGTGTGAAAAATGTAACGGAAAAAGGTATAACAATGAAACTTTAGAGATAAAGTTAAACGAAAAAGATATTAGTGATGTTCTAAACATGACAGTCGAAGAGGCTCTGCACTTTTTTAAGAACTATCCAAAAATATATAAGAAATTGATGGTATTGTCTGATGTTGGTTTAGGTTATATAAAATTAGGCCAGAGTGCTATAACTTTGTCGGGTGGTGAAGCACAAAGGATAAAACTCGCAAAAGAATTGATTAGACCTGATACTGGCCATACGCTGTATGTGCTAGATGAACCAACAACTGGCCTTCATAATTATGATGTTAAGAATTTGCTGAAAGTTCTAGAGAGATTAAAAGATAAAGGCAATACTATGATAATCATAGAGCATAATTTAGACGTTATTAAAACTGCAGATTGGATTATAGATCTTGGGCCAGAGGGCGGAAGCGGTGGCGGTGAGGTTGTTGGTTGTGGCACACCCGAGGACCTAGCCAAAATTAAACACTCACATACAGGAAAGTATTTAAAAGGGAAGCTTTAATGCTACTCGGAGAGCAGAACGTAAGCAACAGGAGAGGCGTCTCCTAATCGATATCCTTTTTTTAGGATTCGTAAATATCCTCCAGGACGACTCTTGAACCTTGGACCCAGGACTTCAAAAAGCTTTTTAACAACTTTTTTATCTCCTAATCTTGAATAAGCTAATCTTCTTCTCATTAGAGTATCGTTTTTTGCAAGTGTTATAAGTGGTTCTGCAGTTTTACGAAGCTCTTTAGCTTTCGCTAGAGAAGTCTCTATGTGCTCATGCTCAAATAATGATATAGCCATATTCTTGAACATAGCTTTCCTATGCGAAGAGTTTCTATTTAATTGTCTGCCTGATTTCTTATGTCTCATTATCTTTTTTCAATACTCTTAGGTGGCCAATCCTCAATAATCTGACCAAGGGACAGGCTATGTGTTGATAATACATCTTTAATTTCTGTAAGAGATTTTTTACCAAGATTAGGCGTTTTGAGTAACTCATTCTCACTCCTTTGAACTAGGTCTCCGATATAGTGGATATTCTCGGCTTTTAAACAATTAGCTGATCTCACTGTTAATTCAAGATCGTCAACTGGCCTTAGTAACACAGGATCGATATGATTTTCATCGACTTCATCTTGTGATTCATCTTTAATCTCTAAGTGGCTGAATACCTCCAACTGCTCTCTGAGTATTTTTCCAGCTGTTCGGATTGCATCTTCAGGGTTTATCGTACTGTTAGTCTCGAGCTCAATAATTAGTTTATCTAAATCTGCTTTCTGTTTTACCCTTGCATTATCGACACTGTAAGAAACTTTCTCAACGGGAGTAAATGATGCATCAACTTGCATTTTACCAATACCGAGATCTTCAAGTTCATTAAATTTCCTTTTCATTGCAGGCTGATAGCCTTTACCTTGTGAAATCGTTAAATTGATAACCAGTTCAGTCTTGTCATTAGTAATATTTGCTAAACAAAACTCTGGGTTTTTTATTTCAAGATTAGGATGCTCATCTATATCTGATGCTAATACCGGCCCTTTACCTTTTTTGCGAAGAACTACTTCTACCTTATCTTTCTCATGTAGAATTATTGCTAACTTCTTGATATTTAATATAATCTCTAAGACATCTTCTTGCACGCCATCAATAGTGCTGTATTCATGAAGAATATTTTCAATGGAAACTTCAGTGACAGCACTTCCTGGCATTGATGATAATAAAACTCTTCTAAGTGCGTTGCCCAAAGTATGACCAAAACCTCTTTCAAGAGGCTGTATGACTATCTTTGATCTAGAATCAGATATCATTTCAATATCGACTAGGTTTGGTTTTAAAAATGTGATTGCTTTCATAAGTTACCTGCTATTTTGAGTATAATTCTACAATTAACGATTCGTTGATTTCTTTAGGTAGTTCAGATCTCTCTGGAATTCTTAAATATGTTGCAGTAAGTTTTTTAGTATCTACATCTATCCAATCATTTGAATTCCTCGTTTCAGCTACCGACATCGCAAACTGAATTCGTGATTGATCCTTACACTTGTCTCTGACTGAAATTTTATCTGTTGCTTGAACTTGATAAGATGGGATATTGATAACGTTACCATTAACTTCGATATTTTTGTGATTAACTAATTGCCTAGATTCTGCCCTTGTAGAGCCGAAACCTGACCTGTAGACAACATTATCTAATCTAGATTCTAAAAATGTAAGGAGATTCTCACCAGTAGAACCTTTTTTGCTAGCTGATTTTTTGTAATAGTTTCTGAATTGTTTCTCTAAGACGCCGTACAACCTTTTCACTTTTTGTTTTTCTCTTAACTGTAGTGCATAATCAGATAGCTTTTCCCTCCTTTCACCTACAATTCCAGGTTTTCTCTCAAGATTACACTTGGTATCTAAAGCTCGAGATCCAGACTTTAGATAAAGATCCGTTCCCTCTCGTCTCATTAGTTTACATTTTGAACCAGTATATTTAGCCATTAAACTCTTCTCTTCTTAGGTGGTCTGCAACCATTATGAGGTAGCGGAGTTATATCTTTGATGTTTGTAATTTTAAAACCGACATTATTTAAAGCTCTCACTGCAGAGTCTCTTCCAGGGCCCGGACCTTTTACTAATACTTCTAAGCTTTTAAGACCAAATACAGTAGCTTTCTGACCAGCTTTTTCTGCAGCAATTTGTGCTGCAAAAGGCGTACTTTTTCTTGAGCCCCTGAATCCAGATCCGCCAGATGTTGCCCATGCAAGAGTGTTACCTTGCTTATCAGTTATTGTAACTATTGTATTATTAAAGGATGCGTTAATGTGAGCAACACCCTCGTTAACAATTTTCTTTACTTTTTTCTTCTTTGATTTTTCTACCATATTATTTCGCTTTTAATAATTTTCTAGGACCTTTTCGAGT
>MDTD01007713.1_pt1 | contig 16932 bp, 19 predicted proteins | sample 811221 | NCBI WGS metagenome assembly MDTD01 (sample SAMN05326646, study PRJNA326480) | marine metagenome | isolation source: seawater | place: Pacific Ocean: South West | collected 2011 | reverse complement strand
TTGCTTAAAAATAGATTAAAACAGAAATATATTCTAAAAACTCTCATACATTGATTGGAGAGAGGGGGGTGAGTGTTTTGCCATTTAGGCAAAACACTCACCCCCTACTCTCTAAGTTTTTAATTTATAATATTAATCAGATTCCTTTGTAAGTAAAGGTAATTTATTCAGATTGTCATCAATAACTTTATCAAATTGAGTACAATCATTCATAAAACTTATGGTGCTATCTACTAAAAATTTTCGTGTATTATTGTTTCGCATTAATTCTCTAATTCCTTGTGACATATAATCTTTTGACGGTTTATAACCATATTCTTTTAAATATCGTTTTTCGAGATAATCATACGTTTTCATAATTACCAATATAGATTTGATATTGGAAAAATCATTAAATTGACTATCAAATAGACTTCTGAATTTTTGATCATTCATTAAATCCATAATAAGATCAAAATCTCCAAAGCCATTATAATTGGGTTGTAACATCTTATTTATGGTAATAAAGAAAATGTTATATTGATAATCAATTTAATATATTCAAAAAAATGAACTACTAAATAATATAGAAACAACAACAACAATACACTAATTATATAAATATGACTTCTATTAAAAGAGCAAACAACTTTATTGACCCCAAAGACTTTGATGCAAACAAAATCACCTTTTCAGATGTTAAATCTTTTGGAACAAATTCTAAAACAGCATTTTTAATTTATAATAATGATTCAAATTTGGGATTCAAAGTTCCTAAAATGCGTATGCCATTTGGCTATAGTAAATACGTGGAGGAGGACAAGCCTACAAAATATGCAGTAGATGTTTCGTTTGATCCAGATAATAATGACAAAAAAATTAAAACATTTTATGATGCGCTCCAGAATTTTGATAACAAAATTTTAAATGAAGCAAAGAAAAACTCACTTGCATGGTTAAGAAAGAAACATATTACAGATGATGTGCTACAAAGTTTATTTAATCCAAGCATTAAAAAATCAAAAGACAAGGCTACTGGAGAATTTGATGATAAATACCCACCTATGTTCAAAGGTAAGATTCAGTTTAAGGAAAATCAAATGAAATGTTCTATATTTGATCACAACAGACAAAAGATAGAATGTAATGCTCTCGAAAAACTTGAAAAGGGATGTTATATTACTGGCGTTATTAAATGCACTGGACTTTGGTTTGCTGCTGGAAAGTTTGGTTGTACTTGGGTATTTGAGCAAATTAAGTTAGATAAACCCAAGCCGAAAATTAAGGAATATAGTATTTCAGATCTAATGGACGATTCTGATTAGATTCGTAATAAAGATATTGTACACAAGATAGTGCAGCTATTGCGGAAATAGTATGAGAACTAAAAGAAGCAAACCTGATAAAGGATTGCATTTTTTTGTGAACAATATAATCAGTAATTACAAAATTTGTTGAAACATATGAATGATATATTATATTACTAATATTTAGCGAATCAGTGAAAGCAATTAAATTATTATTAACTTCATATTTTCTAAACAAAACATTTGTCATAAACAGTGGTAATATCATCTTTGCTGACAAATGATATATATGAAAGGAATTAAACATTACTTAATATGAAAATACTAATTATTCCTTAATATGTCGAAAAATATTTCTCCACATGTATTTATATATAAATTCCCAATAGCAGCAATTAGTTCAATATTTAATAGAATTACTGGATTGGTATTAACAAGTGGAATATTGATAGCTCCACCATTATATACATTAAAATTGCGAAATAAAAATCAAAATTTATGTGAATTTCCAATTCCACCAATAAATCCTTTTATAAAAAATGTGTTGTTATTTGTTGGTTCATTTTCAATAACATATCACACAATGGGAGGTATTCGTCATTTTGCTTATGACAAGTACCCCAATCTAATTAATAACAATTTTTCTAAAAAAAGTTCATTTTTCATGTTTGGTATAGCCTCAATTGGGACAATCAGTTTTGTAAAAGGTATATATGACCATAGTGATAACTGAAAGATATATAATGATAAATTTTATAAAAAGGTTAATATTTCAATTTCAAAGATTAAGGAGAAATATTTACAATAATGTGATACTATTTTTTAGATTACCATTGACTGTATATAAATCTTTTGGATTAGCATCAAAAAAAGTATTTATGACAAAAAAAGAATATATTGATGAAAATTTTGCACCTGTGCAAAATATAAGTAATGTTGATGTTATGCGAATTCAACAAAAATGGGGAAAAGCATTTGTTAAATTAAATAAAATCAAAGATCGAATTCAACTTAAAAAAGAAACTAAAAAATTTGTAAAAGAATTCTATAATATTTCAGAAGTTGTCCTTTTTAAACCTACTAAAGCATCTAAAACACCATTCCGTATGGATTTGAAATCTATAATGTCTTATTTCATTTGTGGACACATAAAAGAGGATAAAGGATTTGCATTGAAACCTTGGGACAAAGTAGAATTTTCTAACAATAATATTATTATTAAAGGAAACATAGCAATATGTATGGGTAAATATGTGTTTATTAGTAAAATTAATACAAAAAAAAATAATTGCGGAATATTCTTTCGTATACGAAAAATGTAAAAAAACAAATAAATTGAAAATTCTTCTACATCATTCGTCGTTACCATATAATGAACAGTTTAGTTATTTTGAATCATATTTTCCAGATATAATAAAAAGTGCGTTAAAATAAGAAAATGGCATAAGAAAAATTTGCATATAAATGCTATTAATGTCATCACAAGTTTTAAATTAATCAGATGAATTTGAAAGTTACTCAGTTTATATTGTAACAATACAGTCAATTATAATCAAGTTTCTTACTGAAGCAATAAAGGATATATTGCCCGATACAAATATAGAAGTAAGTAAGGAAGGAGTTCGTATATTATCTATGGATCCTACTCATACAACACTTGTGCACATGAATTTAGGATGTGCAAATTTTGAAAAATTTCATGTTACACACAATCAGATTATTGGTGTTAATATGATAAATTTATTTAAACTCATTAAAACAATAACAAATAATGATACATTAGCATTATTTGTTCATAAAAATGATATGAATCATTTAGGTGTTAAAATTGAAAATTCATCAAGAAAAGCGTCTACAACTTTTAAGTTGAACCTGATGGATTTGAACAATGGAAATATTAGAATACCACCTGCGCAATTTTCTTCAGTAATTACTATGAAATCAACAGATTTTCAAAAAATATGTCGAGATATGGTCAATATATCGGATGAAATAGAGATTAAAGCTGTGGATAACAGTTTAATTTTGACATGTGAAGGTGAATTTGCAGAACAAGAAACAGTTATTGGCGAATGTTCATCAAATGGTATATCTTTCTGTCAAAATTGTAAAGATTCCGAAATTATTCAAGGTATATTTTCATTAAAATACTTAACCCTGTTTGCAAAGTGTACTAATTTATGCCCATCAATACAAATTTATTTAAAAAATGATTATCCATTGATTGTATGTTACAATGTTGGAAGTTTAGGTGAAATAAAAATGTGTTTAGCTCCTAAACATGCATCATCGGGTTAGTTAATGCATTTTAAAAAATAATGTTGTATACAATTATAACATGGCTATTGCAAGTGCTCTATCCAGTATGATTGGCTCAGGTGTTGAAGGCTTCGAAGCTTCAAAGCAAAAACAAAATCCCGGGTACACTGTACCCAAATCATGGATAAACTTTGTTGTTTTCCTTATTCTTTTAATGGCGGTTGCCTTTTTCGGTCAACTTTTATGGAATGAACTTTTATCTAAATACATTACTGTATTAAAGCCATTACCTACCATATGGCACGCAGTAGCAATGTACATTGCCATTGACATTTTCTTTGGTAACGCTTAATTGTATATTCCGTGAATATCATCAAAAAAATAACCTCGAAATTTCATAATTTGTTCATCAGTTATCCTTTGTTTTGATAACTTTTCAAAATCACCATCTGTTAACATATGGTGTATGAAAAATAGACAATATACGCCACATTCTGTTGAACCATATTGATGTCTTTTTCTGTTAATATTTATTTTAATAGGATCTTTATTTTTACTTGTACCTTCATCATGAAATCTTTGTAATAATTTATAAACTTCTTTTGGTGGTTCATCTCCTATACTATCGAAAAATGAAATTTCACGTTTCTTGAAATCAATAAACATAGCAATCCAATGTTGTCCAGGCTTGTTGTGTGGATCTGTATTAAAAATTGCTCCAAATTGATCATATTTTTTTTCTAATTCCGAATAACTATAATTACATAATTGACTATACGCACATCTACCAACATTGTCTCTTGTATCAAAATCAATAGGTGCCGGATATAAAAATAAAAATTTTTTGAATTTTTTTTCATATGCTTTCATTGCTTCAAATAAATCCTCATCACTTAACCATTGATTTGGTTCATTTAACCACTCTTTAGGAACTAATGGCGCAAATGATTTACGTAAACGACGAGTTTTACCACCCTTTATCCATTTATCTTCGTGAATTGTTTTATTTCTTAAACGCAATTCTTTCCATAAAAGTTGTTTGGATAAACTTCTAATATTTATTATTTTATTGGTTTTATTTTTACTATTCCAATCAAGTGCTAGTTCTATTAATTCTTTTTTAGTATAACACGTTGGTTTTGGTGATTTTAAATCACTACATCTGCGTCTTCTTGTTAATTGCATAATATATATAAATAAATAATGTACAATTGCGAATACTTTAAGTTATATAAATTAAAATCTATAAAACAATCTGAATTGGAAAGGTGTAAAGAATGGTTACAAAATAACAGTGATAAAAAATATGATTCAATATTTGATATTTTAGGTCATCAAAATAACATAGATGTTTATAAAAAGAAACTTATTAGTATTCCAAAAGAAATCACTCAAATTGAAAATAAAATGGAAAAACAACTCATGGCAACATTAATAATTAGAAATTGGCGCAAATTTGCATACAAATCATGGAAATATAGAATGAAGGTTTATGCATTTGCTACATCCGTTGGTTTAATAACATTGTTTTTTACAACAAAGTTTCTATCATAAAAATTAGTGATAATAATATATATTTTTCATATTCACATCTTTTATTGTTTGGTAAAGGATTCAATTTATGTGTCCATATGCGTTCTACTGCAAAATAACACAAACATGTTATTAAAAAACCCCGTATAAGTCCCATATTTAGTTTAATAAAATAATTATTCTTCTAATTTGTTTTTGAAACTGAATTTATTTATTCTTATATATTTACCAGCATCATTTGGTAATAACAAACCTTTACCTGGATGCAAATAAGGAACATGTTCCAATAATTCAGTATGTATTAGTTCTTTGTTCAAATATACATCTATCATTCTTAGATTTTGTCTAATTTCAATTTTATTATTGCGCTGAAAAGATACACTTGGAGTTACAATTTTCATTACTTTTGCAGTATCTAAAAAATCACCACCAGTACCAGTATTACTATCTGCAACAGAACCCGGTGGTGGACATATACAACTACTGGGATTTTCACTTTTATCAGTAGTGTCACCATTATCTAACACTGGATGTGTAAAATCTTCTATTAAACCTTCATTTGTAAAATATTCAGTAACATTTGTTAATTTTTTCTCTCTTGTATTATAAACATAGCGATTATTTGGCGATGAATCTAAATATTCTATTATTAATTGACCAGTACCCATCTTCAATTTTATTATTGGTGATATTCTGTCATGAATTACATGAACACGTTTAGCACTTGCACTATAATATACATCAAAATTAATGTAATAAGTATTTTTCATATTATTCGATGGTTCTATTAGCATTGTTTCAGTTGTGTCTTGAACGTTGTTAACAATGTCACTATTTTTATTAGGATACGTCTTAATTATATATACTATTGCTGAAATTGTTAACACTATTAATATTAAATAAAAAACACCTTTAATTATATTTTTTCTTTCCATTATAAGGATTAAACATTTTTATTGAAATAATGAATCATATAATTATTATCTTAAGAGGTCATGAAAGAAACTGTTTCAAAAATGATAGACTTAAAAACTTTGTTCATCTACTCAATAACAGTTTTGAAAACATACAATTTATTGTACATACGTGGAATTTGAACGAAGCCTCAAAAAGTTGGAGACAAGTTCAAAATGAACCATCTATTATTCATAAAACAGATGTGCAAGACTATTTTGATATACAAAATATTAATATTTTGATTGATGATGAAATTTCTATTGAATTTAAAGGAAGACAATTCTCAAAAATTGGATCTATTCCTATTATTTGTTGGAAACGAATGTGGTATGGACAATATGTTGCAATAAATGCAGTAGAAGAAAAACCTAATACTCATGTTTTGAATATGCGAATGGACTTTTTTGAAACTAGTACTACAAATAAATTTAAATTTGATGAAAATTTAATTATAAATAAACTTAACTTATCACTTTCAAAACCAAATCATATTACTTTTATGCATGATTCTGCAGAATATGATGGAATTGATAATCTATATATTTCTAGTTATGCAAACGTTAAAAGACTAATTTATCATTTCAATAATAATTTAGATTCAATAACAAATAAATATAAATTTCTTTTTTTTCACGAAAATATGGTTTTTTATGAAGCGAGGTTATTAGAAGGAGTCAATTTATTACCATCTTCACCTATTCAATATTATTGTGACATTGCTTCAAATCAGTTATTATTATAATTACGCGTTAAATGGTTAATTAAATCATAGTTGTCCTGTTAATATACACAACATTATGATAGTATTTAAAATCTTATTAAATAATTTGTTAAATGATGTATGTGAACCATTCTACGAATATAATCAATATTTATTAAAAAGATTTTTTGAATACGCATTGTCTGACGTAAAATATATTGAAAAATTAAAAAATGGCTCAACTGGATTAAAAAAAATTGGATATTGTCCTAAACATGAACAAGTTTTAATGACAGCATGTATTCAATCACTTTCATTAAATACAAATAAAAAATATTATAATTTGTATTATACAGAATATCTTAATTTTAAAACAACTTTTATGGGCTGGAGAGGTAGAACAGAATGGTTTGACTTTCATAGAACCGTATTATCACATTTTATTTGGAATGAAGACATGCAAACTTTCATGTGGACATGGAATGAAATGATCAAATATTTGAAAAATTTTAAAAATAAATATCCAAATATATCTGATTGGAGAAGAAGATGGTATCTTTTTGAAGCGCGAAAAATTAAAATATATATTGGTCAGATTTGTGCTGCATCAGAAAAAATTTATATCTTAGAATATCTTATCAAAAATAATGTTGTTACCAATAACGCATCATTACATAAAGCATTAATAAAATTTGGTTTATTTCCTAAAAATAACAAAATTTATAATGCAGATTTTATTAAATATCCAGAATGGGCATGGTTAAGATCAGCAACACCACCAAATAATACCAAATTGAATACAAAAATTGCTCTACAGATTTGTATGGAAACAAATTCATTCAAAATACGATTAATCGATATATTTAAATATAATGATGCTTACTTCTTTTGGAATTTTTTCTTGGATTTAACAGAAGAACAATTCATATTTATTAATAATAGAACATTTGTAAAAATTATAAATAATCTTCATATTCAAGAAATACCAAATAAATTGAAAAAAAAAGTTTTTCATAAATCATTTGAATTTAATGCAATAATTAAGTTAAATCTACTCAAAAAAATAAAATTTTGTTTAAAGGATTTTAAAATTGATGCTAAAACAATTGTCAATATTTTATCAAATATTATAATCAACAATAAAAATATTGATTTAACAAAATATCAATATTTATGTTCAAATATTATCGATAAAAACAAATCTTGCAAAATATTGATAAATCAAGAGCAAACATATTGGTTGTACAAACTTTTTAAAAATGACGCATTATCACTCATAAAATATTCATTGGAACACACAAACAAGGAAGTATTAAAAAAATATTCCAATAACAAAGAATGTGCAATATGTTTCAACAATATTCATACAAAATCATTATGCGTTTTGCCATGTAAACATTACTTTCATAAAGATTGCATTATTTCCGATATACATTTAAGATCTTCTAACAATAATGAATATTCATGTCCAATTTGCAGATGCAATATTATACCAGAATCTATACAAAATAATCTAATTAGTCATATTAATTAATCATATTAATTGATTATAAACAAATACCATTGTTCCTTTCTACCATTTTTCCAATTAGTCGCGAAAATCCACCACCACTTTTAACAAAATATTTACTATGACTCATATAAGCAAAATCATAATCAGGAGATCTTCCACTTATTATTCTTGTTTTATATTTAAAATCAAACATATATTTTATCGCATTTATATATACTATACTTTTCGGATACTTTTTACTGTTATGAAATCCTGTAATTATTTCAACATTAGTTATATCATATTTTTTTATATTTTGTAATATTCTATTATAATAAGATCTAGGCTTCACATAATATATACCATTTTTATATCTCAATTCCGAATTAAGATGTTCCGAAACAGAATAAGGGCTTTTTTCCAAAACGTCTCCACAACGCAAATGAATTATTAAAGTATTTTTAGATGGATATAAAGGAATACCACCTATTATATCTCCTAACACTTTATAATCATAAGAATAGTCTGTTCTTCTCATATATTCTACAGCAATCGAATTTGGAAAACATTTTTTATGATAATCACCAAGACTCCTTCTCCACTTTTCACCCTTTATTATGTCTCCCAATCTATACAACTTTTCTTTACAATTTATAAATTCATCATTTTCTGAAAACTTAACTTTTTCTTCAAATTCTTCTACAGATTCATCTTCCGATTCATCTTCAGATTCATCTTCAGATTCATCTTCAGATTCATCTTCAAAATTATTGTAATCTGACTTATTAACATTTTTAGCGATGCTTTTATTCAAAAAACTTTCTTTAAATACCAATTTATAGTAGACTAACAATACAAAACATATAAACAATATTAATAATTTATGATATAAAACATTTATGTTCATTAATTCTTAATTCATTTTTATTATTAAAAAATAATAAATTTAATTACAATATTTTATCAACTAAACCATATTCTAAACATAATGTAGAATTCATCCATTTATTATCATATTTTAGTATGTCTGATAATAAATCATTATTCAGTTTTGTATGTTTTAAATAAATTTCTCTTGCGAATTCCATATAAATATCCATATTATCCATTTCTTGTTTCATATATCCATATGTACCTTCACTACCACCAGATAACTGATGTATTAACATTAATGAACGTTTACCCATAAATCGCTTATTACAAGAAACACTTATTAATGTCGCAGCAGATGCCGCATAACCATCCACATAAGAATATATAGGACATTTTATACGTTCAATTGTATCAATTACATTAAATGTTGCTAATAAATCTCCACCAAAAGACTGAATATATATGTTAATAGGCTCAATTTTATTTTGTTTTTCTAATTCAACTAATCTTCTAGACAGCAATGCACATGATTCAACAGACACATCACCATAAAAATATACATTTCGAGATATTGATTCCATTTGAAACATTTCTGAATCTATTTCAACATTTGATTCTTGACTATCTTTAGTCACAATTGTACCAGCAACTAATGGAATATTAGTCACAATAGCTCTACGTACCAAATTCATATTATTTGGTAATCCATTTAAATTAAAACTTAAAACATTTGCTAATAATAAAATAAATCTAATCATTTATAATTTTGTAATTCTTTAAATTAATTAATCTATTACGCAATTAATTAACACTAATTGGTTGGGAAATATGATTTTTATTTAATAAATTAAGTTCATATTCAGAAATATGCCCTTTTGTATCATCAACTTCCGTAAAATCAGTAAAAGTTATTTTTTCATCTTTATCGTTTAGAATAACTATACGATGATTTGACGTATCAATATCATATAAATAGTCTAATTTTTTGTCTAATATCTTAACACCAGGCACATGACCTGATTTCTTAAATACATTATTATGCAATACATGATGTTCATAAGTTGATATTATTCCAGAATTTATTACTAAATTTGCATCTTCTCCTGAAAATACCATCTTTCCTTCAACTACATTATTATTGTACAATAAATCACCAATATTTATATCTTGAATATATTTGACTTCTCCATTATTCATTAATACTCTCGTATTCACAGCAAAACATTTACCACCAAAAGCCTTCTTCGTCTTCTTTTTTTTATTTTTATTTTTTCTCTTTTTACTCTTTTTCTTTTTACTTCCTCCAAATGGATTTTTGAATATACTTTCTTTCTTTTTTTCTTCTTTTTTTACTATTTTTTTCTTTATCGTCTTAGTTGCGCAGGCGCGATCCATACCTTCTACGAAAAAATGATTATAAAAATCACAAGCTTTTACTTCAATAATAGATATTACACTATTTTGATCATTTACTATTTCAACTTTCCAATTGAACTTCATATTTATTCTTGGATCAATTTGAGAAAACGCAGTTACACAAGAATCATAAGCAGAACGCTCCTTGCGACGATTCCTTAAATAAGTTTTTTCAAATTTATCCCTAGTTTCTTTGTCCATTATATAATCCTTTAAATCAGTGGGTCTATAGCAAGTATCTATTGGATAACCATTTCCCAATGTTCTAATTCGGTTTCTACATATTTTACCATCATCTTTAAATTTGTAATAACCTAAAGCTTCCGAATCAGTATTTTTGAATTTAATAGGAGAACCAAACAAACCAATAAAACACAATACAATAAAACTAATAGTAATAAAAGTACAAGTAAATCTATAATATTTGTAATCTTTTGTATAAAGACCATATTTTATTCTACTCATGAATAATGCCCAAGCTTGAGATCTACCAGAACATATTGGACCTTTATTTTTTAAATTATTATATAATCTAGTCATATTCTCAAATTCTTCTTTCTCTTCATCATCTTTATATACAAAATTATTCATAGCTTCTTCTAAATCTTCATCATCAAGAATTGTTTCATATTTTCTAATCCAAGAACATAATCTATTTCTATTGTTCTCATCTTTATCTTCATCAGAAACATCATTCTTTTTTGAATCAGGAATAGTTCTATTAGATGGTGGAGGAGGGGGAGGAGGAGAATTTGGAGAATCAACCCACCTTGCAGATACAGAATCCGGATTCCCTTTTGACTGCGAATCTTTATCTATACTTGGTTCATTTGATTTTGAAGATGAATCAGATTTTTTTGACTTATTCAAATGTTCATATTTGTCAACTCCCGAAATGGAAGCCCAATCAAACATATCTTCGGGTTTACTACCACCAACATAAACATTCTTATTTTTATTATTATGTATTGGGTTCTTAGTTCCTGAATTGGGGTCTGTCCATTCTGGAGGCGACTTTGGTGAATTCTCTTTATTTTTATTTAATTCGACGCTTTTATTAACTCTATTTACAGCCGATTGTGGTGCATTTTCAATATTATCATCATTATCATTGTTTTTTATAACTTTATTTTGATTATTTACTCTGTTCACAGCCGATTGAGGTGCATTTGTTTCATTATTATCATTTAGACCAACATCATTTACTGCAATTACTTTTGATTCTCCCACATTTACTGGTTTATTTCCATTATTTTCATCATTTTCTGATAATTTACTTACTTGTTTTTTAAGCATTAAATATCTTTCATGCATATAACCCAATAAAAATATACAAAAAAATATACTAATTGTTGATAATTGTCCAAACCAAATATAAGAAAAATGTATAGGAAACCATATTAAAAATCCAATTATTTTATAAATATCTCTAACAAAATTTATTGGTGTTCTTGGTATCAATTTAAAAATACATAACGAAACCACTAATAATATTAATGACACAATGGTTGTTCCAAATACAGTTTCATATCCTTCTATACCATCATATTCAGGTGGATTATCATCAAATATTTCTTTGTCATTGTCACAACTTTTATGAGGATCTAAATCTATAGAATAAGATTTTTTGTTAATACATTTTGATATTTCTTTATTGCCTGCTTTGCCTGTTGTATTAACTACCGGATGATAATACAAATATTCATTACTTCCAAGAGCCCTTTCTTCTTTTATTGGACCTAATAAATTTTCTACTTTTTTGTAATTATCAGGATCAATATCAACTGGATGTTGAAAAACTATTGTTTTATTCTTTTTATCATTATAAATATAATAAGACGTATTAGATGGCAATGCTTGCTGAGCAGACCATTCATCTGAAGTTCTAATTTTTATTTTTTTATTTTCATTAAATTGACCAACTTGAACATTCAAAAATTGAGAAAAAAAATCTTGAGAATCACAAAAACCACGCGAAGCTCTTAATAAAAGACATATTATTAAATTGTTATCTCTACCTTTATGAATTAAAGTACATTCACCTATTATCGTTGGATCATTTGGATAAGTTTTGTGTCGTCTTTCACCTATGTATATTCTGTCTAGTTTGTATGCGCTATTGTTAAAATATACATCCATACTACCATTGCCTTCGTATTTGAAATGTAAATTACCCTTTTTATTATACACGTATGTAATATCACCTTTTGAATATGTACATCTTAGCTTACATAATAAATCGCACCTTATTGAACGTTCCGGTTCAATTATAATTGGTTCTAAAGATGAAACATTTATTGACATTACTCTATATCATAAATTTTACTGTGGACAAAAAACCGAATTTTTACGAGTATATATTCTCTTAACTTCTAGTTCTTCTCTAATCATCTTATATAAAAGCTGTTTTGTTGAAGCTCTTAATTTTGGTTGCTCAAGTACATAATAATTTTTAGAATCGTTTCCTATTTTAATACGGAATCCCATTTTAATATATTATTAATACGTATTTAACTTGTTTTTTTTTTAATTTATTTTATTATATGGTTTCTTTTAGCGAACTAATTCAAAGAAGAAAAGATTTACACAAACTCCAAACTATAGATAACGAAAAGAATGTAACCGCAGATGATATTAGAGAATATAGAAGAGGGGGTAATTATCTAAACCACAGCGGCGAAATCGTACCACCTGTAGAAGAACCACAACCTGCACCTGCACCTGCACCTGCACCAGCACCAGCACCAGCACCAGCACCACAACCAGCACCACAACCACAACCAGCACCTGAACCACAACCAGCACCACAACCACAACCAGCACCACAACCACAACCAGCACCACAACCACAACCAGCACCCGAACCACAACCAGCACCCGAACCACAACCAGCACCCGAACCACAACCAGCACCTGAACCACAACCAGCACCTGAACCACAACCAGCACCTGAACCACAACCAGCACCTGAACCACAACCAGCACCTGAACCACAACCAGCACCCGAACCACAACCTGCTCCTGAACCACAACCACTAAGTTTTCCACCAGTTGGATATGAAAATTATAAATTCGCAGCCAAAATTAGTGAAGCTGGACAATTACAAATGAGATTAAATGAAACACTATTTGATGATCTACTTTTTGATGGACAGCGCACACCAGAAGATCCTCTGTATTTGTGGGGAATTTTAGGATCGTTCATTTACAAAGCAGATGATAAAGGTGTTTTTATAGACGATGATGGGAACGATCGTTCAAATTCATATACATGGGAGTTACAAGGCGGAGATGATCAATATAATTTAGCTGTCCAGGCTCTTGATCTCACTCAAGATTCCGATATGTATCAATTTACAAGAAACAATTGGACTACAATATCTACTAATGTAGTCAATGGTATCATACAAGAAGGAACCCCACCACCATATGCTTTCATGGCTTTAATGCCTAATTACTCATATGCTAGTCAAGGTAACCAAAATGTAATCATTGGTGGAACTAGTAGTAATGATTTTATTGTTCTCGATGCAGATGGTGTAACAATACAAGAGTAAATACAATTAAAAAATTATATAAATTAATAACCTATGGTGCAACCACCTTTTAACCATATGATGTTTTCAAAAAATATTACCATTACAGATTTTAATTATGGTACACCAGAAAATGGTTTTCAAGATTCAGATTTAGTACCCTTCTTGAAATGGTATAGAAATATTCCAGGTGCAATTAGTCCATATAATAATGGTTCATATAAACCAAAATATCCATATACTTATCTAGTATTCATTAACGATATTACTATTACAGATTTCAATTACGGTACAATGGGTAGTGGATTCACAAATGGAGATTTAACATCATTCCTTAAATGGTATCGTAATCAACCAGATGGTGTTAGTCCTTATTATGAAATAATAGAACCGGAACCCGAACCAGAACCAGAACCACAGCCAGAACCAGAACCACAGCCAGAACCAGAACCACAGCCAGAACCAGAACCTCAGCCAGAGCCTCAACCTGAACCTGAACCACAACCAGAACCACAACCAGAACCTGAACCAGAACCAGAACCATATTCTGAATTACGCGTTTCAATGGATCAAAATACTGGTATTGTCACATTAATTGGAGAAGATGATGACTCTTTAAATGACTTAAAACTTAAAATTGTACAATTGACGTTTGATAATTCCAATGGCATCTACTTTAATACTTATAATTGGGATAATTCATCATTTAATGATAGTACTGACTGGCTATTAGAAAAAAATGGAAATTTTGGAGATGGTGTGCTATTCAACGAAGATGTTAATTATATAGCAAATTGTTTGAAAAAAGGAACAGTTATTGATGTTAAAAATAAAACTATTAATTTAATTCATATTAGTAACGCAGAAAACAACTCCGGTAGACCAAAATTAGATTTATCATCTAACCTAACTCAAGTTGTTCTGTATAATCCAAACTATCAATCAGAAGAAACTAAAAATATTACATTTAGAATTCAACCCTTTGTAAATGAACGACGTCTAACAATTCTCAACTCTTAAAAAATATAATTTATTTTTTAATGGAATCACTTATTCAAATAAACACCAGTCCTATCATTTTTTTTACAAACAATATTAACGGAAATAACTTTGAATACCAACAAAAACAAATATTTTTATCTAATTATTCCACAAATTTTAAAGTGTCTTTATATTTGATGTTATTCGGAATTGATTCCAATTGGTCCAATTGGGAAATACTTGATGTTTATACACCACAATCAAAAAATGATAGATTGTATTTCTTTTTTACAAATTATGAAGACTATATTGATTATACAGAAAATGAATGGAATACTCAAAAATTAATGACTTATATGAAAAAAAAAATTATTCAACATAACTATTCCACAGAATTTAAAATATCATTGTTTTCATTACTTAGCTGTATTTCAGCAAGTCATGAAAATTTTAATAAAACATTTATTCCAATTCTTAATCTTGAGAATAAATATTCATTGCTATATAATACTAAAACACTAAATTATGATTTAGTATTAAATAATAATGTTCAACATACAAATATTAACATTACCAAATTAGAAGCAAATATAAGTAACATAAAGTGGACTGGTGATATTAATGAGGATGGAACCGTCGATTTTACTGACGTTAATTATTTAAATACATGGTTGCTCGTTGGTGGTAATGTAAACAATATGACAGTATATTATTTAGGACAAAAATATGAAATAAAAAATATTAATTACGGAGATTTAGATAAAGATGGAACAATAACTTTTACTGATTTATTGTATTTAAGAACATTTCTTGCTATGGGAGGGTCAACAACAAGTACAAAAGTATTTTATAATGGTAATGAATACAAAATTGAACAATTTACAATAGAACCCGAACCAGAACCAGAACCACAACCACAACCAGAACCAGAACCAGAAAGATTTCCTGATGGAGATGAAATTACAATCACTTTACTTGCTTCCGATTTGTTTGGAGACGGTTGGAATGGTGCGAATTGGGATATTATTCCAACAGATTCAGGACCAAATTACAAAGGCTATGTATATATTCAACAAAGTTCTAGCGATAATATAGAAACTGGCATTTTTGAAAAAGCAAAAGATTCAAACGGAAAAGATATTGATGGCTCATTTAGATGCACAATTACAAATGGATCCCAGAATATATTTACTTTTTTACTCGAATATGGTGACTATTTTATTAGTCTTCGTGAAGGAAATGAAGATGGTCAATTCGATTACGAAATTTCTTGGCAAATTACTGGGAATAATGTATCATATAGTGGATCGGGTTCTAGTGAAAACATTTTGGTTTCCATATTACCAGAAACTCCACCACCACAACCTGAACCCGAACCAGAACCCGAACCAGAACAAGAACCAGAACCCGAAATACCAAATACAAATATAGTCATTTTATACATAATTAATGATATAAATCTATCCAGTTTATCAACTATTCAACGTTTAAATATATCTAATGAAACAATTAACTATTTTTCTATTAATAATGAATCTATAACACAAGAAAATTTATATATAAATTTTGAATCATCCCCAAATATTATTAATTATTATGTAGAAATCAATATATACAATTATATTGAAGATAATACTACAGAAATAGCATTAATTGATGCTTTTTCAAATAGCTCTGACACCATTATAACAATTGAAAATCTATTCAAACAATACGTAAATGAATCATACATAAATGAAGTAAATATATCCATTACTGACAACTCTCCTCATCCAGAACCAGAACCGGAACCAGAACCAGAACCTGAACCAGAACCTGAACCACAACCAGAACCAGAACCACAACCAGAACCACAACCAGAACCAGAACCACAACCAGAACCAGAACCAGAACCACAAC
>MDTD01065386.1_pt1 | contig 16934 bp, 16 predicted proteins | sample 811221 | NCBI WGS metagenome assembly MDTD01 (sample SAMN05326646, study PRJNA326480) | marine metagenome | isolation source: seawater | place: Pacific Ocean: South West | collected 2011 | reverse complement strand
TATGGCCAATGTGGATGCATGTGGTGAATGAAGTAAAAAGTTGATTTTGTCTCAATATAATCTTTATTTGAAATCATAAATGTTTTAAGTTTTTTAATTGCATCACTGCGTTGATTTATCTTTAAATTTTTTTGTATTATATTTGTTTCTGTAAATTTATTAAAAATTTGCATTAAAGGTGTTTTTTCTAAAAATGCCTGAAGAAGATATAAGTCAATATATTCCTCTTTTTTATCAGATAGACAATATCGATAATTATATTTTGAACAAGCGGCATAACTATTACCTATCCATTTAAACTGATATCCTAGTTTATTCAGTTCAGAAATTAATTTTGGATTATATCTTTCACGTAAAAGAGTTGGGAATTTTTTGTAAATATTTGGTTTTAGATTATTATTATCAAAATTTCCTTTTTTAACAAAAATTTCATCTAAAAAAAATAATGATGTTAACATATCCGCTGTATTGGGATAAAAGTTTAAAGTATCATTGAAATATACGTAATTTTTTTGAGTGTAAAAGTTTTCAAAATTACCTAAATCTTCTTTATAGAAATCCTTAAATTCGTTCAATGGCATCATAGCATCAAGTATAAAGAAATAAATATTCGGTTTTTTTATATTATCAGTTAAATTTTCATCATTATATTTTTCAAATCGAATGTTTCTATCTTGAGAATTATATTTTGTTGTAAATTCAATAGAAGAATAAAAAAGATTAAAAATTAAAAAAAGAAAAAAAAAATTTGTATAAATTTTTTTTTTTTTAATGAGAAAAAAGAATAAACAAATCAGAAATATTATAAGAATTAATGCAAATTCAGATGAGTAATCACTATTCAAACTTATCTTTTGAAAAAAAAAATTAATATTACTTTTTAAAAAGCTATGTTGAAAAAAAATCCATACTGAAATTGCAACAAATGTGATCAATGAGTATTTTTGAAAGTAGGTTAAGAAATTTAATATTAAATAAATTAAAAATATAAAAAAAAAATATAGAATTAATAAAATAATAAGATTGTCATTAAATATAAAATCTAATTCATTTAAATTTGTATTGATAAAATCTATCCATGGAATTAAGCTTAATGATAAAAGAACAAACACTAAAATGATCTCTTGAAAATACCTATTGAAATTCTTAATTTTTGATATACTCATCCGATAATGAAAAATTTTTTTATATATTTATCTTGTAATATTATAGCGATTTTTTTGATTGTTACTAATGCATATGCTTATCTAGATCCTGGCACTGGTAGTTTTATTCTACAGGCTATAATTGGATTTTTAGCAGCTTTGTCTGCTGGGTTTTTATATTACTGGGCTAAAGTAAAAAATTTTTTCTTAAGATTATTTAAGAAAAATAATAAAGATGAAAAAACTGACAATTGATCATGGATCATTTAGAGATCCTGATGCAAGAGTAGCTTATTTAAATGACTCTGTTTATAGAATTGTGTATCCAAGTGGATTTAAGAAATTTGATTTAATTAAAAAAATTTTACAAAATAAATCCATTGCTAAATATTTAATTGATACAAAAGAAGTTGATAGAGAAGAATTAAAATTATTAGAACTTGAAACTAATAAAGATGTCAGGGTTTTTAAGCATAAAAAAATTGACTATATTTCTTATCCTTATGAATGGAGTTTTTCTAGACTAAAAGATGCAGCATTACATCATCTAAATTTACACATTAATCTTCTTAAAAATAATGCAACATTGACAGATGCATATAGTTATAATGTTCAATTTATTAATTATTCACCAATATTTATAGATATTATGTCTATTAAAGAATATTCAGATGGTGAATTCTGGACAGGTCATAAGCAATTTTGTGAAAGTTTTTTAAATCCACTTGTTCTAAAATCAAAATTAGGAATTGATTATAACAATTGGTTTAAAGGTAATTTAGAAGGAATTGATACTGGTGAATTATCAAAATTACTTAAATTTAGACATATGTTTTCATGGAACATTTTTTATAATATTTTTCTATTAAATTATTTTGAGAAAAAATATAAAAAAAATGAAGATTTGAAATTAACAAAAAATAAAAAGTTGAAAAAAAGTTATTATTTATCAATTTTATCAAATTTAATTAATTTTATAGATAGTTTAAAACCTAAAAAAGAAGCCAGTGTTTGGGGTGAATATTCAAGAGATAATACTTATAATGAAGAAGAAAAAAAAAATAAATATGAATTTATTTCTAATTATTTTAATAAAAACAAATTTGATAGAGTAATAGATTTAGGCTGTAATAATGGAGAATATTCTAAATTAGCAATCCAATCAGGTTGTAATAATGTAGTTGGCTTAGATTATGATCTAAATGCAATTGATGAAGCTTATTTAAATTCAAAAAAAGAAAGATTAAATTTTTTACCTTTATATTTTGACGTTTCAAATCCAAGTTCTGATATTGGTTGGAGCCAAAAGGAGAGAAAAGGTTTTATGGAAAGATTAAACTTTGATTCTGTATTAGCCCTGGCTTTTGAACATCATTTAGCTATAGCTAAAAATATACCATTGGAGGATGTAGTAAGTTGGATAACATCTTTAGCACCCAAAGGTATAATTGAATTTGTGCCAAAAAATGATGTCACAATTCAGTCAATGATAAAATTAAAAGGTGATATTTTTCCAAATTATAATTTAGCAAACTTTAAAAATTTTTTATCAAAAAAAACAAAAATAACCTCTGAAAAAATTGTTAGTAAATCCGGTAGAACTTTATTTTCTTTTGAAAAAGTTTAACTTTTTATGAAATATTTAATATTTATTTTTAAACGAAGATTTAGACAAAAAACTCTCAATAACTTCCTCTCTGTTAAAAAGATTAAAAACGTGCATGTATTGAATTTTTCAGGACCAATTCTTTATCTCTTGGGTAAACTTTTATATTTTTTTTTTAAGTCAAAAAAAATAATTTTTATTTCTTGTGATGGTCTAGACTACCTTTATAGAGAGTCGAATTCTATAAATTTATGGATGGGGGGAACAACAAACAAAATACCTGATAAATATAAAAAATATAAAAATAATTTTGTTTCAGCTAGTACTTTATTTACAGATGAGTCTAAATTACTTACTTTTTTTCCGACTAATATAAATCAAAGTAGAATGAATAATGAGTATAAATTTGTTTACATTTCTGAAAATAAAAAAGTTGAAAATGAAAATTCTTTAAAAATTTGGGAAGAAAATAAAGATCAGATTTTAAATGATCTTTCATTAATTAATAATATAAAATTTTGGAAAAAAATTATAGATATAAATAATGAAAATGGACAAAGATTTTATAATGATATAAAATCACTTATAAGATCTGAACTTGTTCAGGTATTAATTAATACACTTAGAGATAGATTTATATTAGTCGGAACTAATTGGAAGAAACAATATCCCAATGCATTAGAAAATAATTATTCCGATAAATTTATAGAAAATCTTTATAGAGGAAATATATGTATTGATTTTGGTAGTAAAAATAGCGAAAAATGTATTTACCCTAGAACTTGTAAGATTATTGAAAGTGGAGGATTATTATTTCAAGGCATTAATAAAGATAGTGCAGAAATATTTAAAGATTTATTAAATAAAACGTGCTTTGTTTCTTTACATGATATGAAAGAAAAAATTTCTTTTTTTTTAAACAATCCGGATCAATTAGAAATATTCTTAACCGTCCAGAAAAAAAACTTTGAAAGAGAAGATTTAAATTATAAAACAATTAAAAAAATAGAAGGTTTTATTTATACATGAAAAAAAAATTTTTAGATCTTGGAATGCAACCACTTGCTAATAATTTTAGAAAAAAATATACACAAGCTTCTTTTAGATTAAAACTAGAATTTGATACCAAAACGAAATTGGCAATGATCAATAAGCATGTAAAAAAAGAAAAAATGTTTAATAAAACTTATCCATACAGATCATCAAAATCAAAACTAGTTGAAAAATTATTTAATGAACTTTCTAAAAAAATTAAAAAAAAAATTAAACCTGAAAATATATTGGAGATAGGTTGTAATGACGGGACTTTTGCTTCAAATTTCAAGTTAAAAAATATAGTGTGTATTGAGCCGTGTCGTGATGTTGCTTTAGAAGCGAAAAAAAAAGGATTAAAAGTTTATATCAACTATTTTGATAAATCATTAGTGAAAAAATTAATAAAATACCATAAAAAATTTGACTTAATATTTTCAGCCAACACAATTACACACATATCAAATTATAATTCAGTTTTTTCAAACATATATAAAATACTTGAGGATAGCGGCACAGTCATAATAGAAGAGCCTTCATTGTTAGAAACTATTAAAAAAAATTCATATGATCAATTTTACAACGAACATATATATGTTTTTTCTGCAATAGCCTTACAAAAAATCCTAAAAAAAAATAAACTTGAAATTTATGATATCGAAAACATAAACGTTCATGGTGGCTCAAATCGTTATTATATTAAAAAGATAAAACATAAAAAAATTAAAACTTCATTAAGATTTAAAAAAAATATTTTAATAGAAAAAAAATATGGACTACATAAGTTTTCATGTTATCAAAAATTTGCGAAAAAAGTTGAGAACTCCAAGTATAATTTAATTAGATTAATAAAAAATTTAAAAATGAATAATGAAAAAATAGTAGGATATGGTGCATCAGCAAAAGCTGTTACAATACTTAACTACTGCAATTTAAAGGAGGATTATTTTGATCATTTTTATGATACAACTAAACAAAAAATTGGTAAATTTTTACCTGGTACAAAAATAAAAGTCCGTAAGTATAAAAAACTTAAAGATAATAAGCTATGTGTATTTTTAGGAGCCTGGAATTTTCACAAAGAAATTTTAAAAAAAGAAAATTTTTTTTATAATAATTCTGGAAGATTTATTACTCACGTACCTTTTCCCAGAATTATAAAAAAAACAAATAATTAACATACTTTATTTATAAAGTTTGAAAATGAATAATTACTTAAATTCAAATTTAGGACATTAAATTTTATGAAAAAAAATTATTTTTGGTCACCACATATCGATCCGCAAGTAGCTACATTAAAATCAGTTTCTCATTCATTGAATTCCTTAGCAAAATTTGGAAAAAATTTTGAGATCAAATTAATAAACGTTTTTGGTGAATGGGATAAATATAATTTTAACTCTGTTAAAAAAATTAACTTAATTATGAATCGAAATCTTTTAAGAAGAAAATTTAAAGGCTTTATAAATTCAAGGTTTCTTTATGTTCTAATATTTTTTTATTCATACTTTCCTTTAAAAAGATTATTAATAAAAGATAAACCAGATTATTTAATCATACACCTTATTACATCAATCCCAATATTCTTATTTTTACTTAATAAATTTAATACTAAATTAATTTTAAGAATATCCGGTTATCCAAAATTAAATTTTTTAAGATTTATCTTCTGGAAAATAGCATCTAAAAAAATTAGATATGTTATCTGTCCAACAGAAGAAACTAGAACTTTTTTATTAAAAAAAAATATTTTTGAAAAAAATAAATTAATCTTAATTCAAGATCCTATTCTTGATATTAAAGAAATAAATTTTCATAAAAGAAAAGCATTAGATATTGAAGTAATAAAACCTTATTTTTTAAGTGTTGGAAGATTTACAAAACAAAAAAACCATATTTTTCTATTAAATTTTTTTTCAAAAAATTCCCACTATCTTGAAAACTGTAAGTTGATAATTATTGGAGATGGAGAATTAAAAAATGAGTATATAAAAATTGTACAGCAGGAAAATTTACAAAATAAGGTTGAAATAATTGGATATCAAAAAAACATTTTTAATTACATATCTAATGCAAAGTGCATAATTTCTACTTCTTTATGGGAAGATCCTGGATTTGTTATGGTAGAGTCCGCTTTTATTGGAACACCTATCATTTCTTCTAATTGTCCAAGTGGCCCTAAAGAATTTATTGGAAATAATGAAAATGGTTTTATCTTTAATTCTAATGAAGAAAAAAGTTTTCAGCAGGTACTAGATAATTTTTTAAATACATCAAAAAAAGAACTTTTTAAAAAATTAAAAAAAGCAAAAAAAAGATCTAAATTGTTTACAAGTTATTATAATTATAAAAAATTATCATGTTTATTAAATTAGTATATATATTCAATTTCAATAAATAATTAAAAAAAATTATATGAGTAATTTAGAACATAGACATAAAATAAAATTTTTAAGAATTATTGAGAAGGAATTAATAAACTTTAATAAACCTATAATTTTAGAATTTGGAGTTAGCAAAAAAGCACTCTCAACTTCAATTTTTTTAAAAACATGTGAAGAAAAAAATGGTTTTTTATATTCAGTAGATGTGATTGATTATAGTTATCATTTTGAATCAAAAAATTGGAAATTTATAAATGGTAAAGATGATGATTATGATTTAATAGAAAAAAATATTCCTGAAAAATTTGATATAATTTACCTTGATACTATTCATACTGCAAAACATGTTGAAAAAATCTTATATCATTATTTTGATAGGTTAAAAGTTGGAGGAGTATTTTTAATAGATGATACATCCTCTTTGCCTTATCTTAAAGATAGAGAAAAGAATAATTTTTCATTAGAAATAAATAATTATGAAACATTTCAAAAACTGTTACAAATTTTTAATTCAAACCATGAGAATCTGTATTTTGAATCATCTTTTATTGGAACAGGGGTGGTAAAACTTACAAAATTAAATGATAATAGATTAGAAATGCCAAAAACATTGAAAGAAAGAAAGTTTTCATTGCTGAACTTTGTTAGGCAAATTTACTTAATATTTAAGAAAAAAAATTAAAATGATTTCAAAGAATATAATTTTAATAACAGGTGCAGCTGGCTTCATAGGTTTCTCTTTAGCTGAGAAATTATTAAGAAAAAAGAATATAAAAATAATTGGCATAGACAATTTAAGTTCTTACTACAGCAAAAAATTGAAGGCAAAAAGATTACAAATTCTTAAAAAAAATAAAAATTTTAAATTTTATAAAATCGATTTGACAGAAAAAGATAAACTAGAAAATATCTTCAAAAAAAATAAATTTTCTCATGTTCTGAATTTTGCAGCACAAGCAGGTGTGAGGTATTCTTATGAAAATCCAAAATCATATACAGAATCCAATATTTTGGGTTTTATAAATTTGACTGAAATTATAAAAAAATTTAAAGTTAAAAAATTTATTTTTGCCTCGTCAAGTTCAGTGTATGGTGACATCAAGCCATTTCCAAAACTAGAAAATTCCGAACTTAATCCTATAAACTTGTACTCTTTATCGAAATTGGCAAATGAGGAATATGCAAAATCTATTGGTAAATCGATGATAGCAAAGATTATAGGTCTGAGATTCTTTACAATTTATGGACCTTGGGGGAGGCCAGATATGCTAATTATGAAATATTTAATTGCATCAAAAAAAAAAACTAATTTTTTATTATATAATAATGGTGATCATTTCAGAGATTTTACATACATTGATGATGCTGTTAATATTTGTGAAAATCTTATAAATAAAAAAGTTAAGAAGAAATTTGATATTTTTAATATTTGTTCTTCAAAACCTTTACATATTACTAAGGTAATTAAAGAAATAAATAAATTTAGTAAAAAACCAAAAATTTTGAAAAAACCAAGAGATAGAGCTGACGTTTACAAAACTTTTGGAAGTAACAAAAAAATAAGTAATTTTCTAAAAAAAAGAATTAGGTTTACTGACTATAAAAAAGGTATCGAGAATACATGTAAATGGTTTTTAAAAAATAATAAATACTTATAAATTTTATTTTTATTTTTTGCTAGTCTTCAAAATTTTTTTGTAAAAGTTATTATTTTTTGACATCTTTGGTCCCAAGTATATTTTTTTGCAGTTTTATAAGCATTTATTTTTAAATACTTGTATTTTGTATCTAAATCAAAAACTGAATTAATTGTTTTTGACCATAATTTGTCATCATTAACCTTAATTAGTTTACAATTAAAGTTGTCTTTCAGAATGTGTTTGTAAACATCTAAATCTGATGCAATAATAATCATTTGAGCAGCTAAATAATCAAACATTTTTAAGGGAGACATATATTTTTCTAATGAAATTGAAGCTCTACCTTTTATTTTTTTTTGATAAGGCATAAGAGCCACTTTATATTTTGATAGAATTCTTGGTATTTTTGAATAATTCACATAATCAAAAATCCTCACATTTATTCCTTTATATTTTTGATTTAAGTATTTTTTTTCACCATAAATATGAAAATTAATTTTTTTATTTTGTTTTGCCAATCTAAAAATTTGCTCAATTCCTTTGCCTTCAAAAAAACTTCCAATATATATGCAAGTATTTTTTAATTTTTTAGTTCTTTTATTTTTAAAATCGTTAATATTTGAAGCATCATCAAGAATAATATTTTTTTTTGGGTCTATTTTGAAATAATTTCTAAGGTTTTTATGTAAAAAAATATAATTTAAATTTTGGATAAGACGTAAATGTTTCAAAAAAAGATAAATGAATTTTGAAAAGCCTGTGATTTCATGATGTAATTCTAAAACTATATTTTTTTTCATAGTTGATGCTAAGAGTGCAAATATTATACTTCTTGATAAATAGATTGATTTATCATCAAAATTACCCAAAATTATCTTAAGTGCAAAAATAATTCTTAAAAAAAAATTAAGTTTTTTAAAATTATCGAATATTGATAGAATATGAAATTTATGTTTCACATTGTAGTTTTTAAATATTTTTGGTAAATTTTTGCTATTAATTGTGATTAAATTAGTTTTGTATCCTAGTTTAGAAAATGCCTCACACATTTTCATTACATGAATTGAGTATGCAGATTTATTGGGTAAATTTAATTCAGAAATGTAATTAATTGTAAATTTAGTTTTTTTTTGTGTCATTAGTCAAAAAATAGTCTAATTTTTAAATGATAAGTTTTTTCAATGACATTAGTTAGCATAATTATTCCTTATTATAAAAAAAAAAATTATATTGAACAAACACTTAAATCAGTCTTAGAGCAAAAATATAAAAAATTTGAGATTCTAATTGTTTATGACGATATCGATAAAAGTGATTTATATTTTCTTAAAATACTTAAAAAAAAGGATAAACGAATTAAATTAATCATTAATAATAAAAATTTAGGTGCTGGAATGTCTAGAAACAAAGCAATAAAACTGTCAAAAGGTAAGTATTTAGCTTTTATAGATTCTGATGATCTATGGCATTCAGACAAACTGAAGGTTCAATTAAATTATATGTTTAAAAATAAAATTTCAATAAGCCATACTTCATATAATATAATTGATAAGAATAATTTTAAGATTGGTTTTAGAGAAGCAAAAAAAATAGAATATCAAGATCTTCTTAAGTCTTGTGACATTGGTTTATCAACCATAATTATAAAAAAGAAAATTTTAAAAAATAGGTATTTTGCAAAATTAAAAACAAAAGAAGATTATGTTTTATGGCTCAAATTAGCAAAAAATGGTTTTATATTTTATCCAATTAAAAGATCATATACTTCTTGGAGATCATTAGATGACTCTCTTTCATCTTCAATATTACAAAAACTTTTTGATGGATACTTTGTATATAGAAATTTTTTAAAACAATCAGTTATGAAGTCTTTGTTTAGTCTACTAATCTTATCAATAAACTTTTTAAGAAAATGATTAAGTTATCTTTATTAATTTTATCAATTTTCCTTATCAATTATTTTTTATTAAAAAAAAAATTACTTTTAAATTCTACAGGCCAAATTCATCAAATTTATAATCAAGAACATAAAGTTCCTTTATCTGGCGGTATATTCATACTTGGATATTTCTATTTTAATTATATCTACTTTGAAGCAGCACTTATTTTCTATTTGTCAATTTTTTTTATTTTAGGGCTTTTAACAGATATAAATTTGATAAAGTCGCCTTCCTATAGATTTTTAATTCAAATTGTCTTGATTGTATTATTTATCGTAAATTTAAATGTTATGATTTACGACGTGAGAATGGATTGGGCTAATTCACTTTTAGAAAATTATTATTTCAACATTTTTTTTGTTTTATTTTGTTTCTTAGTTTTAATTAATGGATCAAATTTTATTGATGGCAATAATGGAATTTCATTAGGATATTTCTTAATAATTTTTGTACTGATTTATAATTTAATTAATGAAAAAATAATTATTTACGATGAGACTTTTTTAATTTCTATTATCTCATTATTATCAATTTTACTTATCTTTAATTTATTTAATAAATTATACCTAGGAGATAGTGGGGTTTATTTATTATCATTATTTACAGGATATATATTGGTTGAATTATTTACCAAAAATCAAAATATATCCCCATATTATATTGTTAATATTTTTTGGTATCCTGCATTTGAAATTTTATTTTCATTAATTAGAAAAATGAAATCAAAATATTCTCCGCTAATGCCAGATACAGTTCACATTCACCAGTTATTATTTTTTTATTTTGCAAAAAAAATAAAACTAAGAAAAAGTTTATTGAATTCAATTACCGGTATTAGTATTATTTTATATAACGGAATTATTTTATATTTTGCTTCTGAAAATATATACAATACAAAAAATCAAGTGTTTATTTTATTTTTTAGCTTATCTCTTTACCTGATCACTTATTATTTACTTATAAAATACAAAAAGTTATCAAATAAATAATAACCCAATCATTGAAAACAAAATTTTTAATCCATCTCTAAAAGCATTTACCTTTTTTTTACCAGCTATTCTTTTTCTCTCATATGATACATTTGTAGCTAATCTAAGATTTGACTTTTTTGCTTTTATAGGGAGTTCAACACAAAAACTGAAATCATCTTTAAGTAATTTGAGTTTTTTAACTTTTTCGGTATTTCCTAAAACAAAAGTATAAAGAATATCTGATATTGGAAGTGAAAAAAAAATTTTTCCTAAAAAAGAAAAAATTTTATTACCAACATAAGTAATTAATGTATCGTCATCACTACCAGCATTTTCTTCATACCGACTACCAAAAACTAAGTCAAATTTTTCGTTTTCTGCTAAAAGAAACATTTTTTCAATTTCACTTGGATCAAATGAACCATCGGCATTAAAGATGCAAAAATATTTTGTATTTGTATTATTAATGCCTTCAATAATTGCGTTTCCATAACCTTTATGCGATTGATCTAAAATCTTACAATTAAAATTCTTAATTGAGTTTTTTGTCTCAATATCTTGCTCTTCTAAGATAACTAGAATTTTAAAATTATATTTTTTTAGTTCCTCTAAAACATGAGGTAAAGATTCCTTCTCATTTTTTGCAGGTATTACTAAAGTAAGATTATCCATAAATAATATCTTATGCTTTTTTACACATTAATAACTTTTAATTTTGATTATCTTATATATAAAGTTTTTAAATAACTATCTTTTTAAATTTCAATTAAAAAAAAATTGAACATTAATGAATCTAACAATTTTTTTATCATCATATTTACTAATTATTGGATCTTTAATTGGTTATGGATTAAAAATTCAAAGTTGGTTTAATAAAAGTTATTACCTTGAGTTTGGATTTAGCTTATTGGGAGCTACTCTTTTTTGGATTGTTTTATCTTTCTTCACTCACTTTTTTTTTAGTCATAATTATACTCATAATATAATTATTTTAGTTATAGGTCTTATTTTATTTTTATTAGAAATTATAAAAGGAAATAAATCAATCAAAGAAAATTATAAGTATCTTTTATTTATTTTTATTATTTTAATTTTTGGTTTATTGATTGCAAAAACACACGATGATTTTCCTTATTATCATTTTCCTTACATTTATTATCTAACACAAGAAAATTTAATAATAGGTAGTGGAATTTTAAATCATGGTTTTAGAACTCCATCATCAATATTTTATCTTAATTCAATTTTTTATCTTCCTATCATTAAATATTATTCATTTAGTATAGGCGCGACGCTTTTATTTGGAATTTCAAATTTGATTTTAATTTTAAAATTAAAAAAAGATTATAACAACAAAAAATTTGATTATATATTTTTTTTAACACTTTTATCATTTTTGTTTTTAAATATATTTTTTTATAGGATAGCAGAACATGGAACTGATCGTTCAGCACAAATGTTAATTTTTATTCTATTTATAGAAATTTTAAGTTTAACTAGGGATAGGATTAATCTAAAAAATTTTTTTTCAAAAATATTTATTTTATTAGGCCTTATAATTTCACTCAAAGCTTTTTATGTTTTATACCTTTTAGTTTTAATTCCCGTAATTTTTTACATAAAAAACGAAAAACTTACTAATTTTTACAAAGATATTTTTAAAAATATTTACTTTTATTTTTTAATTTTTACAGGTTTTTTTTTAATATTAGTAAATATTTTTAACACTGGATGTGTAATATATCCGGTTCAATTTACTTGTCTCACTAATTTCGATTGGTCATTACATGATCAAGCAAAACAAATGAGTGATTGGTATGAACAATGGGCAAAAGCTGGGGCTGGTCCAAATTTTAGGGTCGATGATCCAGAAAATTACATTAAGAATTTTAACTGGGTGAGTAATTGGATTGATAAATATTTTTTCAATAAAGTTTCGGATTTTTTACTAAGCATAGTATTTTTATTGATTGTAATACTTCTAACTTTTTATTCCAAAAATAATAAAAAGATAATTAAAGATTATAAGATGTATGGTGTTTATTTTGTAATTTTGATTTTATTTATTGAGTGGTTTCTAAATCATCCAAGTTTAAGATATGGTGGATATAGCTTGATAGCTTTATTATTTTTTATTCCTACATCTATATATATTTCAGGATTTGTTTTTAAAAAAGACATAAAAAATAAAATAATTACTTTAATTATTTGTTCTTTACTAATTTTTTTAGGACGAAATATAAGCAGGATCAATACTGAGATTGAAAAATTTGATTATAATTTTCTTAAAAATCCATATTATATGTTGAATGAAAATCACTTCAGAATTGATAATTACATGAAAAAAATTAAATTAACATATCAAAATTGCATAAATGAGAATCTTGAAAAGTGTTTAATTGATCAAAAAATTGAAATCAGAAAAAAGAATGATTATTTTTTTCTGATTAGAAAAAATGATTAATTTATTTACAAAAAAAATTTTACTTATTTTTGACACTTTTCACAAAAAAAAAATTATACAACATCTAAAAAAATTGAATTTAAAAAATTCTTTTGCAATCATATTTGATATAGGAGCTCACAAAGGTGAGTCTATTGAACTTTTTTTGAAAAATTTTAGGGTAGGTCGTATTTATTCATTTGAGCCTTCAAAAGAGACGTTCAAAATTTTGACTAAAAATTCAGTAAATTTAAAAAAAAAATTTAAGAATTCTGATATTCAGTTAGAAAATTTTGCTATTGGAAATGAGGAAAAAAATATTGAATTAAATTTTCTCAATGAAACATCCTCATCAACCTTAAAAAATTTAAATATAAATTCAAGTTATTTTAAAAAGAAGGAGAAATATTTTGGAAATTTAATCAATAAAAAGGTTATGGTTAAACAACTTAATTTTAAAAATTACTTAGAAATAAAAAGAATAGAAAAAATTGATTTATTAAAAATTGACACTGAAGGTTACGAATTTGAGGTTTTAGAAGGCTTAGGAAATGCAATTGCAAAGGTTTCAATAATTCTTTTTGAACATCATTATGATAACATGATCATTAAGAATTATAAATTTAAAGATATACACAATCTGTTAAAAAATAATGGATTTCGACGAGTATTTAAAATTAAAATGCCATTTAGAAAAAGTTTTGATTATATTTATTACAAAGATTGAATAATCTCTATTTCATAATTATAAAAAACATATATAAAATTTTTATAACATGAAAAAAAAAACTGCCCTAATATTTGGTATTACAGGACAAGATGGATCATATCTTGCAGAATTATTATTAAAAAAGAACTATGTTGTACATGGTGTTAAAAGAAGATCTTCGAGCATTAACACTTCTAGAGTAGATCATATTTATCAAGATCCTCATGATAAAAATTATAGATTTAGATTACACTATGGTGATATCACTGACTCACTTTCAGTTTCAAGTATAATTAAGGAGACAAAACCAGACGAAATTTATAACTTAGCAGCACAGTCTCATGTCGCAGTATCTTTCGAAGTTCCAGAGTATACAGCTAATGCAGATGCCCTAGGTGCTTTGAGAATTTTAGAGGCAATAAAATTTCATAAGTTAGAAAAAAAAACAAAATTTTATCAAGCAGGTACTTCAGAAATGTATGGAAAAGTTCAAGGATCACCACAAAATGAAAAAACCTCATTTTATCCATTGAGCCCGTATGGTGTTGCAAAACTTTATGCTCATTGGATTACAAAAAATTACAGAGAGGCCTATAAAATTTTTGCATGTAACGGAATTCTCTTTAATCATGAAAGTTCTAGAAGAGGAGAAACGTTTGTTACAAAAAAAATAATTTCAGCTCTTTGTAAAATAAAAGAAGGGAAACAAAAAAAATTATTTCTTGGTAACCTTAATGCTAAAAGAGATTGGGGCCACGCAAAAGATTATTGCTTTGCGATGTGGAAGATGCTTCAGCAAAAAAAACCAGATGATTATGTAATTGCCACTGGAAAACAGTATTCAATAAAACAATTTATAAATATTACAGCTAAAAAACTTAAAATGAAAATTATCTGGAAAGGTAAAGGGGCAAAAGAAAAAGGCTATAATGATAAAGGAATACCAATTATTGAATGTGATAAAAATTATTTTAGACCATTAGATGTAAATACTCTTCTAGGAGACGCAAAAAAAGCTAGAAGATTACTAAAATGGAAACCTAAAAAAGATATTAATTATTTAATTAATGAAATGATTGAAGCTGAATATAAACAATTAGATGTTACATAAAAGAAGCAAAATTTTTATTGCTGGTCATAGAGGCATGGTAGGTTCTTCTATTTTGCGTCATTTTAAAAAAAAAGGCTATAAAAATTTATATTTTAAAAATCGAAATTCATTAAATCTTCTGGATCAAAAAAAAACATTTAGTTATTTAAAAAAAATAAGACCAGACTTTGTAGTGATCGCAGCGGCAAAGGTTGGTGGTATACTTGCTAATGAAAAACAAAAAGCAGAATTTATTTATGAAAATATTACAATCCAAACTAATTTAATACATTCATCGTACCGAGTTGGAGTTAAAAAATTAATTTTTCTAGGTTCTAGCTGCATATATCCAAAATATTCCAAACAACCAATCAAAGAAGATTATTTAATGACAGGAAAACTTGAAAAAACGAATCAAAATTATTCGATTGCAAAAATAGCAGGTTATCAAATGTGTGATGCGTATAATAAGCAATACAAAACAAATTTTATTTGCTTGATGCCAACAAATTTATATGGACCAAACGATAACTATAATTTGAAAACTTCCCATTTTTTTCCAGCACTAATTTCAAAAATACACTTTGCAAAAAAAAATAAGAAAAAATTTATAACTATTTGGGGCGATGGAAGCCCTAGGAGGGAATTAATGTACGTCGATGATTTAGCGGATGCATGTGAATTTTTCCTAAAAAAGAAAACAAAGCATACATTGATAAATATTGGAAGTGGTCAGGAAAAATCGATTTTAGATTATTGCAAATTTATATTAAAAAAGGTTGACATGAATCTTAAAATTAAATTTGATAAAAAGAAACCAAATGGAACACTAAGAAAAAAATTAAATTCAAATATAGCAGCAAAGTATGGATGGAAATCAAAATTTGACCTTAATAAAGGTTTTAATTTAACTTATAAAGATTTTTTAAAAAATTTAGATCCTAAATTTAGATGAAAAAATTTATTGTTGTTACAGGAGGAAGTGGTTTTGTTGGAACTAATTTAATTAAATACTTAATTAAAAAAACTAAATATAAAATATTGAGTATAGATGATTACTCATCAGGATCAAAAAAAAATCATATAAAAAATATTAGGATTTTATATTTAAGAGGTAATACAAAAAATATTGAATTTATATTGAGAGGATACAAGAATAGAATTCAATCAATTTTTCATTTTGGTGAGTTTTCAAGGATATATCAAAGTTTCCTACAAATGAACAAATGCATTCAATCTAATTCAATTGGATCAAATGCTGTTTTTGATTATTGTTTGAAAAATAAAATAAAATTAATTTATTCTGCAACATCTGCCTCTTTAGGCAATAAAGGAAAGGATAAAAATCTATCTCCCTACGCATTTACAAAATCTAAAAATCTTGAACTTTTAGAAAATTTAAGAAAATGGTTTAATTTCAAATATGAAGTTATCTTTTTTTATAATGTTTATGGTCCAGGACAGATCAAAAAAGGAAATATGTCAACAGTCATAGGAATTTTTGAAGATCATTATTTAAAAAATAAAGCTTTGCCAGTTGTAAAGCCTGGATCACAATCTAGAAGATTTACACACATTTCAGACACTATAAAAGTTTGTTATAAGGCCTGGAAGGATGATAAGTGCAGATTTTATAGCATCTCTAATCGAGAAAGTTTTACAATATTACAGGTTGCTAAGATGTTTGGTAAAAAGATTAAATATTTACCTCATAGAAAAGGAGAGAGGTATGCATCTGCTCTAACAACTTTAAATTTATCTAAAAAGATTTACAGAACTTTTGGTAATATTAGATTAAAAGATTACATAGATAACTTTAAAAAAGTTCATAAAATATAGCATTTTTTTAATAAATGCTTGTTTACATTAAATAATTTATCTATATAAGTCACTCGCCGGTGATTTTTGCGAAAGTGTTACACCCGATCCCATTCCGAACTCGGAAGTTAAGCCTTTCAGCGCCGATGGTACTTT
>MDTD01139657.1_pt1 | contig 16936 bp, 17 predicted proteins | sample 811221 | NCBI WGS metagenome assembly MDTD01 (sample SAMN05326646, study PRJNA326480) | marine metagenome | isolation source: seawater | place: Pacific Ocean: South West | collected 2011 | reverse complement strand
GAATTGGAAAATGGCGCTCAGATATCCCATAGTGAAAACTTTCTGGTAAAAAATGATGCCTGTCGTAGAGGAGCTAGAATTTACGGGCACAAGGGAACAATTGAAATGGATTTTAATGGTCATATAAAAATAATGTCTCATTTTCGAAAAAAAACAGATGAAATAAACTTATCACAAACTCAGTTAAGTCACTATGGAGGAGACAAGGAACTGGTTTTTGATTTCCTGAAGACAATGAAAACAGGAGAGAGAGCCCGTACTGACTTAATCACAGGAAACGGTTTTTACAGCACAATTACTTGCCTTTATGCCAGGGAATCTGCGGATGCTCGCCAATTTATTGAAATAGGATTTAAGTCATAAAAAAGGGGAAATAATAATATTTATGCAATGATTCTTGATGAAAAATTGAATTTTGCCTGGCGCGAGGTGTCTGATCCGGTTATTATGATCAAAATACATGTGGCAGCAGTCAATCGTACGGGCCTGATGCAGAGAGACGGTTGTTTCGCCTCCCCGGAGGACTGGCCGCAATTGTTGGCTGGAATCTTCAGATCAAGTACGGGAAGCACCAGTCGATGCCGACGAAAATTATGGTGCAAACGCATCCGTCTGATCGGCAGCACATTGCGCAACCGCACCCCGGAAGAAAAAAGCGCGATTCTCAAGGTTCTTCAGGAAAAACTGTGGCCGCTTTTCACCGCCGGAAAGTTTATCACCAACATCCATGCGGTATTCCCTCTCAAAGAGGCTGAAGCAGCGCACGGTGTGCTGCGCCGCTACTAGAATATCGGAAAGGTGGTATTTACCATCGAATAATGAAACTTTATATGTTCCAGTCCGGTTCGATCAGGAGGAAAAAACTGCTGGAGAAAGGCTCGGAAATGGACACGCCTTTCGAGATGCCAGTGCTGTTTTTCCTGATCGTACATCCGGATGGAAACGTATTGTTTGACACGGGACAGCCGCCGTCCGCGGTTGATTGCAAGACGCATGGGAATTATATTCCGGTAATGACCGAAACGGACGATGTTGCAGAGCAGTTAAAAAAGGTTGGCCTGAGGACAACTGATATAACGCATATTGTCCTGTCGCATCTGCATTCGGATCATGCGGGCAGACTCGAGGCATTCAAAGGCACGGTCTGCTATATTCAGGAAAAATAAATACAATCTGAAAACAAGTTGACTCTTATCCATAAATATCCGTTATGCTGGCGGTTTTTGAATGGCAACCACGATATTTTTGGTGACGGAAAAATCAAAATAGTTTCCATGCCGGGACATACCCCAGGACACTAGTAATTACTGGTGAAACTGGAAAAACAGGTTCGGTTATATTAACCGTCGAAGCGGTTTATACCTGAGAAATCCTGGATAATGATGTTATGCCGAGAGCATTAAAACACTGGAACAATTGAAATGATTAAAATGCTGCGCCGGGACGGCGTCAGGGTTATTACCGGGCATGATCCTGAATTCCGGTCCGGTTTTTAGCTGGCTCCGGCATATTACGAATAAAATTAACTTGCCTTAGAATGGATCAACAAAATGGAAATACTGAAAAGCCAGAACTAAGAGAATATTCCGAGGTAATGAAATATAGCTGGGTGATTTGTCTAAAATATGATGAAAGGATTTCAATTAATGAAAAAAGCTGTTAATGTCACCATATTATTGACCGCAATAAACATGTTCGCAGGGGATTATGGAAAAATTCCTGAACAGTTCAATCCAAACAAAGTTATTCAACGAACAGCAGTGGAAAGTACTCCACGCCGCGGTTTAGCAAATTTTTATTATAAACTCGAAAATGGGCAAGATGTCACCATCGCCTATATCGGCAATGCGGTTACTCGCCCCGGTGGATTTTGCGATGGCGTGACCAGACATATTCAAGAACAGTACCCTAAGAGCAATGTAAAAAGCATTGTTAAAGGACTTGTAGGAACTCGCTCATTACTTGGCGCTTTAAGGTTGCAATACGATATTTTACGCTTCAAACCGGATTTACTGGTGATTGAATTCAATATGAAGGATGGTGAAATTCCGGTAATAGAAGCGCGAAAAAGCATGGAAGGAATCGTTCGCCAATTGTGGACAGCAAATTCGATGGCAGATATTATTTTTGTTTATACCGTTCTTATGGGGAAAGAATTGAAAAATCTGCAAAAAGGCGTCATATCAAAATCCAAATGCATCCACGAAGATGTTGCGGATTATTATGGCATCCCCAGCGTTGATATGGGGTGCGAAATCGCTCGTTTGGAAAGAGCCAGAAAACTGGTAATGAAATCTCCTGAAAAACGTAAAGATGGTAAAATAGGCTTTGCTCCAAATGGTTGGGTTCCATACAACTCAACTGGACAGAAGCTGTATGCGCAATCTATTATTCGCGCATTGCCGGAGATGAAAAAATCTGGGAAGGCGACAAGCCATCTTCCTCTGCCGCCTCCAATGGTCAAAGGCGCTTATGATCATGTTATTACCAGTATGATTGACCATAAAAAAATACAATTTAACGGGAATTGGGAAAAATTATCTAGAGAAAACCCCATTGTCAAAAGGTATCAAGACCGCGCTGAAAAATTCTATCGTTTTAAGCCCGGAGCTAAAATATCCCTGCGTTTTAGCGGTGAAAAACTTTTTTTGTATTATATGACTGGCCCCGATTGCGGGAAATTTAAAGTTCGTATAGACAACGGTAAAGAAAAAGTTTTAAATTCCTTTACTCCTTGGAGCTGTCATTACCGATTGACATCAATGTTGATTTCCGACAAACTTCCTCCTGGCGAACATGAAATAACAATAACTGTTTTAAACGAAAAGACAGAAAAACGTTCCATACTTTGGAAACACAGAAAAAATGACTTTGATAAAAATCCTGAAAAATTCGATGGATTGAATTTATATCCAATAGCACTTTTCTCAGTGTGTTATTAAATGTTGCGTAAGCAGTATATACAGATATCTAACTAGCCGCCTCCCCCATTTAATTCCCCCAATTATTATAAAAAAGGTTAGTCAGCTTCCTTTAGTTCAATATTGGCTACTTGCATTTCCGCATCAGCTTTTTGTCCATAATTTGCCAAAAGTAAAATCTTTACAAAGGCAGTGCCGGGGCGGAAAAGATTCCATCCCGTCCTGCCCGGCTTACCCATAGTACAAGTCCCTTTGTATTCTTTCCATTCTTTCGGAACTTTTACGCCGCAGGCTGCGGTATAGAGATATTTGCCATAAGCAATAGAATGTTCCCTGACCTTTGTCCCGATAGGATAATCTTTGTTTAAAGGTTTGCTGAGCTCAATTTTGAAAACGTCTCCTTTGGGAATTACCTTTACCAAGCCATACTGAGATTCTCGATTCGGTAAATCTGAAAAATCATCTTTGACATTGAAAGCAATAGCATACGATTTAGGATTTTTTAGATTGATCCGCCATTCCATTCCGTTTCTTATCATTACTGACTTGTCTCCTTTATAGGCGTTTGCAGTTAACTCAGAACCAGTATTCGGAATAACATTTGTGTGAAAGGAGGATATCTCTTTTTTTTTCGCATCATAAGGAATAAAACCAAAGAAAAGTTTACTTAATTCTTTTCCTGTGGACCTGAAATAACCGCTGAGAATATATTTTTTATCCGCTTCGACCGGGATGAATCCTGCAGTCGTTGGAGCTAAAGGCGTATCCCAAGTACATTTATTGACTATGATGCATAAACCGTTTCCGGGAGCCTCGTTTATTTTTTTTACTTTAAACTTTGTATCATTCCATTGCTTCTTTACAGCTTCCGGAGAGTTTCCCCATTTCAGCAGAGCTTCCCCCGCGCTCACGATTCCCGCTACAAGCATAAAAATTACTGCGATAGACGTTTTCATGTTACATTCCTTTTGATATTAAAGTTTGAGTAAATATTTAAAGTTTCTTAACCGGTAACATACCTCAGGGAATTGATTTCACCTGGAGGTATGTTGAATATTCCTAACAAGTTTATTTTACTACTTCATAACTAACCTTTTCAATGTTCATGTGCCCATTCGTATCAACCATCAACGCCGGACGGAATATACTGTTATTTTGAATAGTCAGAACAGTTTCATAATCCTTCGACTCCTCAGTTAATTCCTGGCGGAGGAAAGCATTTTTCGGGCTTTTCTTAAGTAGACTAGAGTCCGGGCCGAGAATACAATACCAACCTCCGATAATAGCGGTTCCGCTCCCTGACAGACGACAGCAAAGCCTGATCTGGGTACCGCTCGGAACCTTGATTCCGTATTTCAATAAGTCGCGGTAGCTGAAGCAATAGATTCCGCTTTGTTTTGCGCCTTGGGAAATGATTTTGATTATTCTGTCCTTCACTTCAACTGTAGGGCTTGGTTTGATGAAGTCTGTTATACGCCAAGTCGAAGGTTTTCCGTTAGCGAAAGCTTTGAACTCGTTGTTGATGTCATACAACGTCGCTCCGCTTATAGCTATCCAGCCCCAGTGGTAATTCTGTTGCCGTTCGTCGCCGATATATGTGTCGTTTGCGTAGGTGGCAACTACTTTTCCGGCATTTCGGTCAGGCGTAATATTGATGATCTCTATTTTGTTATTGCCTTTTTTAAGCGTTCCACCCGGAATATTGAAAGCCATCGAGCTCCATTTTTTCTCTGTAAAATTGTTTTTGCCGGAAAATATTTTTTTACCATTTGCACGGACTTCCAAAAGAGCCCTTCCGGATTTTTCATCGTCTTGTCCTTCAAGGCCAAGGATTGTCGAAAAAGAAAGCTCTCGGTCAAGCGTTAGCTCAAGCGTTATGACATTTTGCTTTGAGCTGATACGCCGTATGAAATTTGTGACCCGCGGGGGACATTGATAGGCATAGCGTTTTACCCCGCACCCACCTAGCATCGCGATGGGTTGCCAGCGCCAGCCACCGGGAATTTTTTCCGGACCAAACGACATTGCCGCAACGGGATCTTTCAAAAACTTCTGAATTTCCGGTGACTCTGTCCAGTTCTGAAAATAGGTCTTTCCGATGTCGATACCGGTATATGCCATAAAGTAATCACGAACAAGAGAGCTATAGCCAATCTTTATCTTGAACAAATTGTAAGGGTACTGGTTTCCGGCAATGTCCAACATTTCAGATACGGTTTTAATGAAGTCGGCCACCCGCAAGGAAAAGGCGGCGAGTTCTTTTTTCCCAGTGCAAGTTCCGCGGTTATGAGTCGAGATATCGGTGCGCATGACCATTAATTTTTCGTAGAGGATTCGTCTGGTGGCGTCGAGATTCCCATTAGCCGCCGCAAGCGCTTTGTTATAGAGCGTATAAACCTTATCAAAAGTCTTGCGATCGATTATTGTTTTTCGGCTGGGAACAAATGTCAGCATTTCGAAATATTTTCCCTGACTTCCGTTATTCGCGTTTTTATCGTTCGGTTTATGCTTGTATGCACAGCCATATTCATCCAGAACTTTGAATGCCTTATGCATGGCTTCCCCTCCTTTGCCGTAATAAGCGGCGCATGCCTCGGTCATCGCAGACTCAATGTTGTCTCCAAGATTCCAGCGATTTATCAGATATGCAAGTAAATCACTGGGGGCATTAAGGTGAATATGATGATAACCATACTTGTTGAAAAAATCCGCCTTTCGAATATAATAATATGGAAGTTCAGGGTAGAGTTGAAATCCAAGATGTTCTTTACCAAGCAGTTTCGACCATTTTTTTACGTTTTCAATTCCCTCTCGGTTAAAATTACAGTCGAGATGCGCTGGACACCTGAATTCATTATTCCATGGGCAGTACTTAATAACAACATTTTTTTCGGGCTTGACGTGAAGTGGAGGAGTACCGTAAAGCTGAGTATAAGCATAGCATTCAAACGTTTTATTCGGAAATTCTTTAGCAACTTCCCGAGCGATACTGTTCAGAAAAGCAAGGTAGACGTCGGTGCGTGATTCGTCGTTCAAATTAGGATCAATCTTGGAACATTCGGAACAAAAACAAACATCTAAACCGTCTCCATCCGATACATCGACATTATAGCAGTTGGGTTGCGAACGTATCCAGTCTTTGACCAGCGCGGCTACTTTTTTCCTAACCTCCGAATTCGAGGTACAGAGATGGAGTCTTGATACATCCTTGCCGCTCCTGCGTTTTCCGTCTTTTTTTAGCGCATAATATTCTGGATGAGTTTTGCCATAAAGTCCATAAGGTAGTTGGTATCGAGCGGTATGTTCATTTTTTCTATGGGAAATTTCGTACCAGTTACCGGTTTGCCCGGTTGTATATTCCCGCCTCGTAATTCCACCATTTGTAAGAGTTGTAAAAGCAGGCGGAGCATTCCCATTGCTATCAACATAGTTGAATTTAGGCTTGACCTCACGATCATATGGCTTGAGGATAAGCTTGGAGTTACTTGCTGGGACAATTTGATTGTCATGGGCAAAAAAGCGACATCCTATGATTCTGAGGTACTCAAAAAGAGCAGTCCTGATTGCGTATGGTCGAGAGAACTCAAGCATCCCCCCTTGCGAGTCAATTTTTAATTTAAATCCGCCGGGAGTGGTGTTTCCTTGTCTAATAACAAGAGCTCCTGGTTCGTGGATCGGATTTACGGTTTCCTCAACAGCTAAAGCTGCTCCTGAGAGACGCCATAACCAACCACGCCACAAAAAGGCATTTTGAACAATGTCCCAAGTGGCATTTTTCGGGATAATAATTTTAGATAGTTTGCCGCCATTCGGCAAAGTAATGAATTTCCTGGCGTTTGGGTATTTCGGAGAAAGCCTGAAGTTTCTAAAGGCAAACTTACCGCCGGGAACTGGCTTGAAAGATATAAAACGGATGCTAATTAATTTTATTAAATTATCTTCCAGGTTTGTATCCAAGCTTATATCAATTTTCATCCATTTGTCATCCGGAACAAAATCTTTAGACAGAATGGTTATTGGTAACTTGTTGCTATTTATCTCGCCGTTTAAATGATAGATCGGTGCGGGTGGCGCTAATCTAACAAGATCAGGACCAATACAAAACTGCGTATTTAGATAATGTTTTGATAGACTATACAAATCTTTGGCGAAACGAATACTCATGCCGCCTAAGAAAAAATCCAACTTAAAACACTTGTCGCCGCGCAAAAACTCAGGTTCCTTTGGGTCTTTGTTATGAGCGAACCGTCCACGATCCATAATTAACCATCCTTTCGCCCCGGTTTTTATGCTGTCGAGTATAACTGGCGGAAAATCTCCTCCTGTTAATAGATTGAAATCATTTGAGATATCTTTTGCACCAAACACGTTATTAACATAAACAGTAAATACGTGAATCGCCAATAACGAAATCAGTCGTTTTTTTCCCATTTTTATTTTCCTTTCTCATCGATTTGAATAGAATCTTTTAAATTAGATTAACTATATTTTACTTATCCATTAGCTAAAGACCTCTACTGGTTACGAGCTGTAACTAATAGAGGTTCCGGCAAAAACGATTACATTTATTATTATTTTGACAGGATGAAGCCTTATAATTATACACGGATTGAAGCAATCTGTATCTTAACAAAATCTTTATTCTCTTAGACCCGCGTGTACAAAACTTGTCTTACTCACGGTTCCATTGTTTTGTGGGCGAGAACTAAGTTCATTCATGCTGTTCTCCTCTACATGACCATCAAAATAAGCCATGTTAGCACATCCCTTGAACACAGGATAGGGCATTGTTGCAATTGCGTCCAGATAGGAGGTGGTGTCACGCGGATCACTTGCTCCGTGACGCCATGCCATAGAGAACACGCCACTACTATTGAAGCCAGCACCTGAACGTGTATTATGATCACCACAAAAAACAGCAATAGATGGTTTATAAACATAGTTGTCTTTATGAAAAGCATAGGAGGTCCCATATGCGCACATAAGCAAATTAACTCCATAATGAGTATATTGAAACAATGACGGAGTCGCGGAGTAAGATCCTCCTTCGGTACTTTCACCCGGACAACGAAAAGTTCCCATCTGGCTAATCGTGGCCTGAATCCATCCTCCGCTATATTTTACTCCGTAATTCGCTCCATCAGGATTTCCAGAAAGAATGTTATACCAGTAGCGACTATCTCCATCCGGATGGCAGGGAATAATCCAGCCCGCATAGTCATTTGAATAACCAGCTCTTGCCAACCCTATTTGTTTTAGGTTGTTCGCGCACAAGATACTTTTCGCTTTATCTCTGGCTTTGTTCAACGCGGGCAATAACATTGAAGCGAGGATCGCTATGATAGCGATCACGACGAGGAGTTCGATTAGAGTGAAATTTAATTCTTGCTTTTTCATGATTTATATCTCCTTAGTTTTATTTCTGTTTCAAGGCATCCCTATCCATCTGTTATTTACTACAGTATAGTTGTTAAGAAGGAAATATGCAACATTGCAATATCGATGTTTTCTTGAATATAACTACATTTCGTTTATTTTTTTCTAGAAAAATCACAGTTAGTAGTTGTTTTTTAAGTCGCTATATCCGGTTTCTTTTATATTCTAAAGTCTTCTCATGAACTGAAAAATTATATCATCATGTCCTGGCAAGCCTTCATGTCCAAAATCAGGATATATTTCCAGAGATTTCTTTGATTCTATTTTATTATATGCTGCAAACTGCGTAGATGGTGGACATATTGTGTCCATCAGACCAACCGCCATCATTACTTCACCTTTTATACGTTGAGTGAAATTTTGAATGTCAATATAGCCGAGAGTTTCAAAGATTTTGTCTTCACACTTGTGTTGCGGGTCGAATTTGCGGAAAAAAAGGCGTAATTCCTCATATGCGGCAACATCCATATCCATTTCCCATACCCGGCGATAATCACTCAAAAACGGAAAGTTCGAGGCAACAAGTTTTATTTCGGGAACTAGCGAAGCACAGACCAAGGTCAGGCCACCGCCCTGGCTACCGCCCATTGCCCCGACACGTTTTTCATTGACCTCTGGCATTTCCATGACAATTTTCGCTATTTGTGCTGTATCAAGAAAAATGTTCCTGAATAATAATTTTTCTGGATTGCCTTTTAATGCATCATCCAAACCACGAATGAAATGTCCCTGCAAAGTCCAGCCTTTTACGCCGCCGATGTCTTCTGAAAATCCGCCTTGACCACGGCAATCCAATGCTGCGACCGTATGTCCTTGCGCCACATATCCCAGTTTGCTCTGCCAGTCACCGCAGTCACCTGAATAACCATGAAATTGCAATATTGCCGGTTGTGGTGAGTTTATTATTTTGGGGCGAACGAGTTTGGCATGTACTCGTGCACCACCGACACCAGTGAAGAAAATATCGAAACATTCAGCAAAATCAACCTTAAAATCAGCCGGAACCAGTTCAAGTTCATAATCGAGCTGACGTACTTGCTCAAGTCCTTTATCCCAGAACTCATCAAAATCGGCCGGACAGGGTGTCAAGCCCTGATAATCTTTCAGTTTTTCAAGAGGCATGTCAATGAGAGGCATAATATTCTCCTATGATAATTTCAAGTTACAATTTGTGATTTGGGCTTATTATTTTCCATGGGTTTATAGGTGGAAAAGTCCTCAAAGTCCCAGTTGTTTTTTAATGCACGATAAATAATGTGCAGAAATTTCTTGGCCAGCGCTATAATCGCTTTTCCACATAGCCTCTTGATATTCGAGTGAAATTCATTCAGGTACGGATTATAGCGTTTAGCGATCAATGCGCATTGCATCAGCGTTGTGTGACCAATCTTGCTCCCCATCTTGGTTATCTGTACGTGATGAGAGGTCTCACTCAAATTGCTCTCTCGTGCTACGATACCAAAGTATGCCGCTATCTTGTTCTGATTTGAAAAGTCATTTATATTGCCGATAATACTCAACAAGATTGCTGCCCCTTTGTCTCCGACTCCCTTGATGCTGGTCAGGTTCTTGAACCCGTCCATCTTTGAACCGTTTTCATTGATAACTTCCTCGAGTTAAGTGATGCTTTTATTCAGACAGCGGATTTCATTGACCATATTTCTGATCTCAACTTGAGTTATCGAATCGAAATTGATCTGTTCGATTTTTTGCAGGCTTTCCTCGCTGGACATGGATTCTTTTTTCATCGGGACTCCTTCGGCTTTAAGGATGTTGTTGATCTTGTTCTTCGGCACTGTACGCAGTTTGACCATTTTATCCCTGGTCTGAACAATACTGGCTATTTTCTGTTATAACTGATCTTTTATTCTTACCTCAGGTAGCATATCATTTTCCAGGGACCGCGCCAACATCCTCGCGTCCTTGGCATCCGTTTTCTTTACCGAATGACTTATTACTTTAAACTGATGCGGATTTACCACAACCTGTTTACCTACTTTTTCTTTGATTGCTGCAAAATAGCTTTGTATTGCCAGTGGCTTCAACAGCCACATCGGTGCTTTTATTCATATCTCTGGCAAAAGCTCCCAGTTGTGCAATCTTTACAGTTCCGATTTTTCCTTGCCGTTAGTTCTGACGCATACGGTGAAATTTGTCCGGTGCAGATCAACTCCAATATAAGTTTTCATCTGCTTTCTCCAGTTGGACAAATCGAACTGAACATGCTTTTCGGACACCTACTCAGACTCCTATACAAAGTACTGTTTTATGGTTAACTACAGTCTTTATGGCAGCGCTTCAGTTACAAGCCGGACTGCTCTCCTTAACGAGCTCGTTTAACTGAATTCAGCCTCGGCTCAAATCAATATGCAGTCTGTAACCACTTCACTTCGATTTGGATTAATGGTTGATAATTTAGTTTAACAGCTCAAAGTAAAATCGTCAATCTTTACCCTTGAAGCGAGGTTTCCGCGAAAAGCATTTTATATTATCATACCGTCTCCTTATAAATAACCTGTTTACTTTTCCTCTATGAAACTACCTTGCTATTTCTTTTGACTTACCGACCCGTTTGAAGTATTCAGATGCCGGCCATTGCGGGCCAAGATCACTTATAGTCTTCTGTACAACCACCGACATTCGGTTGCCGAGATTAAGCCCATTCTGAATGCGACCTTCAAGAGGAGTGGAATCGTTAATGGTTCCATCTGGCTGGACCCCAAGAAATCCGCCAATAATTCCGGCAGAACAACTGTCGCCTGCACCGTATCGGTCAAGCACCACATAGTCAAGCTGATCACCGACCACAACTTTCTCGCCGTCAATTAGTGCAACGGTAGTCCATTCGCCTCGTTCGTTTGTTATGCGCTTACGAACTGTCATAACAAGAATTGGAACCTTACCGTTGAATTTGTCATTGAGTTCACGGAGAATTAGTTCACTACATTTAACTAGTTCGTCCATGTTTTTTTCATCGTCAAAACCACAATCAACCCCAAAAACCACCCGGGCATCTGTCTCTGTCGTGATCAGGCATGTAAACAGTTTTTTCAGAATCATTTCTTCAAGAACAGTTCTTGCTTGCAATGGGGACCAGAGCTTGTTACGGTAATTGATATCAATGAAAGTCGGAACATTATATTTTTTTGCCGTATCCAGCGCTATTTCTGTATTTTTTAGACATTTATCACTTAATGCGGTAGTTATTCCAGATGTAAAAAAGGCATCTGCTCCTTTAAGCACGGAAAAATCGAATTCTCCCACTTCCGCATTGGCGATAGCGGAATTAGAACGATCATAACCTCCCTCGGCTGTAATCGGACCTAAACCTTGTTCTACAAAACAAAGTCCATTCCTGTCTTCTTCTGTCCAAACGACATAATCCATGCCGATTCTGTATTTTTGCATATCATAACGCAGCAGACGCCCCATCAAGTCGTTTCTCATCTTTGTCACGTATTCTGTTTTTATTCCTTCAGCCAAACCTCCCGCTTTGGCCATGACATTTGCTTCACTCCCTCCTGCAAGAATAACCATGTCATTACTGTCGCCCCATGCGGCAAAGCCCACAGGACGAATAGCTCCCAGAACTTCACCAAAACCTACGATTTTTTTTGTCATTTTATATATAATCCTTCTTAAACTTATTTTATTGCTTTTTCCCAAGCTAAACATACGGCTTCATAATACTCATTCAGGCAATCTTTTGCAGATTTACCAGGTAAAATCCGCATTTCGATACTTGCTGAGCCTTTGTTCTCTTTACTGAAATACCCGTTCTCAATACCCGTTATAAATATTTCGGCGATGTCTTCTATTCCATATATTCCGCCTTCGACTCCCAGTCCTGGATGCTTATCTCCGTAAAAAGGAGACGTTTTGTCGGTAACGCAATTACCCAAATGGATATGTTCAAGATATTTGCCAGTATTGGTCATCGCCATGTTAATGTTCTCGTGCATCAGCGGTACATGGCACATATCGATCATACTGGACATATTGTCACAACCGGCAGCACGCACTCTCTCACAGATTTTAACCGCCTCTGCGGACGAACCAATAAGCTTGCACTTACTGGTATCCCAATCTGTCGGTTCGATCATGACAATCATTGACTCAGCGCATTTGCACAGTTCAATATAAAATTCAACAAGGTAATCCATACATTGTTCGCGGTTTTCCATATCATTGGGACCCGAATTGGTAATGATCTTCGTGGCGTTGCAGAGTTTTGCACGTTCCAGTTCATCTTTATAGACGTTCATGGAATAACGCCGGAGCTCATCGTCCATGGATGCCGGCGCAAGTGAACGCTGCCCAGCCCGGTTGCCCATATTATAATAAATGATTTTATCCGAATCTTTTATTGCGGGAATAATTTCATCCTTGATACTCCAGGGATACCACATATCAAGAATATCAAGCCGGGGATCACTCAAGACGAGTTTAAGCGTTCTCAGGTGTTCCTCTGAATTACTAATCACGTCGGCATAAAGTAAATGGTGGTTTAGGCCGAGTTTCATGCAATCATTCATTTTCACTTTGACTTGACCTCCTGTTGAACCTTACAATATTCCGACCAGACTTCTGTCACGGTTTCACCATTTATCTGTATAGTGTTGTCTTTTGTAAAAAGCTCTGTATGACTGGCTCTAAGTTTTGACGTGTAGTCAGATTCAGCTAAGTCTATCTGTAGTTCGATTGGGCCTTCGAACTTTAGAGGAACCACCGTTGGCGGGTTCTTGACGATCTGCTTCACTGTTTTGCAGATTAATTTTGCCGTCAGTTGTGGAGGAAGACATTGGGCTGCTGACTCTCCTAAGGCCTCTTTTACGGTAACGGTTTTGACGCCGTGGATAATCTGCTCGGCTTCGGCCATGCCGGCAGAATCCCCGGTGACCAACCACAGAGGCACGCCGAAGTCACCGGCAATGGCGGCCTCCATGCCAATTTCACCGACAACCACTCCATTGATTCTGATATTGAGATTTTTTCGAGAGTAACTATGGGGCAGAAGAGCCCCTTCAACTCCACTCCTAGCATGGAACCCAACCATAATCATCGCATCAAAACTAGAGTCAATCCCACCCCAGTCCGATCGATATGTTGGTTTGCCGCAGATAACGCTTACTGAATCAGGTAGACTCGCTAGATCAACATTTCTCCCGTCTGTATGTTCATCGTAAATCACTATTTCATGCTTTCCTTCTGTAAGTAAACCGTCTATACATGCATTAAGATCATTTTTCAGCATGGTTTTGCCAAATTCCGAACCTTCAGCTTGTTCGTAGGTGGTTACACCTGTGACACCTTCAATATCGCTTCGGATCATGAATTTCATTTTACCCTCACCTTCATGCAAACTTTTCTGTTTCTGGTTTTAACATCAAGACTGCAGTTGGGACGATGAACATCATCCGGGAAGAATACAGCAAACATCCCGGGTTTCATGGATAGAGAGGAGAAACAACCAGGAGCGTTAAGCTTTGTTACATCATCTTTCTCTCTATAAGGCTCTAAAGGATTCAAATTATGCTCCAGAGAAACATCCATGCGTTCCTCTCCTTCAATTATCACCTGGACATCCGCATAGTATTTATGGGATTCGAACTTGCGATCTTCTGCCGGAGAAGTATCATAACTTGCCACCTTGGCAAAAATATCTCGCCCCTCAACTTCATGTTCGCCGTCCGGCAAAGAACAATCAAAATCTCTTGCATAGGTAATTGCTTTATAAAGTGCATCACCTTCTTGACAATAAAGTCCTAGATTTTTAAACTTATCACAAATCATATTATTTATTCCCTTTTTTATTTGTAAGAAAACATCTATTCTAATACATCACGTGCGGTTTCCAATGCATTGCTTGCTGCATCATTCAGAAATACCATATCTACGCCAAGAGCGATAAACGTAAAACCATCAGATACAGTCTTGCGGATTGTTTCCGGAGTTGGCTTTACCAGGTGCATCCCTGCTGCCTTGCCATGTTTTTTGCATGCGTCAACAACTTTCTTACATGCATCCTGAATAATTGCGTGGGAAGTCTTTCCCACAACTCCATAAGAACCACTCATGTCGTAAGGACCAATAAACACTCCATCCACTCCTTCAACACCTAAAATATCATCAATATTTTCTACAGCTTGTTTCGACTCAATCATCACCACAACTGCAATATTTTCATTTGCAGTCTTCGCGTATTTGTCAAAATCGATACCGTAATTATTCATACGGGAAAAACAAAATCCACGCACTCCCTGAGGAGGATATTTTGCAGAGGATACGGCTTGTTTTGCTTCTTCTGCCGTATTGACCAGTGGAACAATAATGCCTTGAACCCCTGCGTCGAGAACTTGACGAATAGCCAAAGTATCGTTTTCGCGTACTCTGGCAAACGGTACAGACTTTCGCCCGTACATGCCCCGAGTCAGTGCGGTGACCCCTTCAACGTCAATCTCAGAATGTTCACAATCAATTCCGAGCCAGTCGAAACCTGCATTAGCCAGGATTTCTGACAAAGCCGGGTATGGACCGATCTGTATCCACGACCCCAACGCCGGAGTTCTTTCCAGTAATGCTTTACGTATTGGATTGGTAATGTTCATATCTCACTTCATTGAAAGCAGTATTTTATTTGCAATATGTTGTCCAAGTATTTTTTTTGCTTTACTGTTAAGGTGGATTCCACCGCTGATAAGCATTGTTTTTACATCGGAAGCTACAACAAGACTGTTTAAGTCATCAGTGCGGATATTATATTTTTTTGCTAACTCAGCGGCCTTAGCATTATAAACGGTAATATCAGAATTTCTCCTGACAAGGCGACCATAAATTTTAGACGATTTTTGTTTTTCTTCATCAACCGGAGTTGTCAAGGCAAAAACAATGGGGAGTTTCGGATATATTGTCCGGAGCTTTTTAAAAATAGTATCGATATTTTTACCATAAGCTTCATCAGAACGTCTACATTTTCCGTTTTGGCCAAGAAACACATCGTGGAGGCCGCAGTTCAAATATATTAGATCCGGTTTTTTGTCTTTAAGCCATTTATCGAGATTTTTAATGATAAATGCAGAATCCTGACAGTTTTCCTTAGGGCCCCATGTAGAAGCCTTGCCTTCCAAGTTCTTTTTTACTTCTGTTTGATAGCCTAACCTTATTGAATCACCCAATAAAATAACTTGTTGCATCTTTTTTTCTCCTGCAAACAATGTCGATATAAAAAGAGTACCTAAGAGAAAAGTAAAAATTATACATTTTAGCTTAGGGGAAATAGCTGTTGTGTTCATAATAATTCCTATATGTTTGTTGGTATTCGCTTGATATCGTAATCAATTATCTTATTTAATAACTACTTTGATTTATCATTCTATTATTTACTTTGCATTTTAAACTCCATAATTTTTAACGTTTATTATTTTTTAACTTGAGGTTTTATCATTCAATTTTTGGCCAGTTAACTTAATAATTTTCTTTCTTATATATAGCTAACTCCACTCCCTTTAACTGATAATCCGACAAAGATAACGCAAAATATTGATCAGCCATAGACGCTTCAATTAATATTGGATTCCAACCGTGTTTTAGTTGGTTAAGTGGCACGGAGAAGAAAAATAAACACTCAGGATGTGGCAGAGCTTCATTTGAAAATGGTCTAAATAATTCTCCTTGTCCTGGTATTTGTTCAAGTTCAACTTTGTTAATAAATGCTTTTAGACCATTGTAGATATAACCTGGCTTGGAAAGTTCTAATCGCAACACGGCTTTTTCATAATTCCTTTCATCAGGATCACATGGAATAAAAATATTAAAAGATAAAGGTTCATATGCAGGAAGCTTTTGAGGTAATTTCCCAAATCCGGGTGTTATTATATAATGGATATCTTGATGGTTAAGATTATTGAGTTCAGTTATATTTTTTAAAATGTCTAAAGGTGGTTCGAAGTTCATATACTTGCGCCTGCGAGCTTCGTAAAAATGATGATCTCTGACATATGCGAAATTGAACAGACTTATGCCGTCAGCTCCGCGCTCCAGATAAGAAGCTGCCATTGTTTTATAAATCTCAGGAGTAGTACGCCGGTTGACATTAGATGCCAATTCTCCACTTCCTTGGTAGGTGACGAAATGAACTTCTCCGTATATGTCAGCACTTCCAGGTAAGGCCTTGATTGCTTCGATTTGCAGTTCTGGACTCGTGCAATAGTATGACGAAATATTGATCATGTCAATTAATTCTTCATTTTTCCATGCCTTGACATCAAGACCTATTTCAAGACATTTTTCAACGGACCAAGGAACTCTGACTGAAAGTTTGAGTCGCTTTCCACGCTTAGCGGCAGTCTTATGAAGCAATTTTCTGACCTGTCTTACAAATGCTGTCATTAACGCTGTTCCAAGCTTGATTTTATTTTTCGGGAAATAATGTGGGGAGCGCATGAAGTCAAGTTCAAAGCCATCAAGATCATAATTGTTCACGAGTTCTTCGATAACAGAATAATACCAGTCTCGAACCTCTTGATGCATGTAGTTCATCCCATAGTGCCCATTGTCACTACGTAAACGCATGTTTGGGT
>MDTD01121666.1_pt1 | contig 16936 bp, 16 predicted proteins | sample 811221 | NCBI WGS metagenome assembly MDTD01 (sample SAMN05326646, study PRJNA326480) | marine metagenome | isolation source: seawater | place: Pacific Ocean: South West | collected 2011 | reverse complement strand
TGGAGGGTCCATAAAACAAAAAAAAGTAGGATCATTTGGTGATGTTGCAGCGACTTCATTTTATCCTGCAAAACCTTTGGGATGTTATGGTGATGGTGGAGCAATTTTTACCAATGATAGTACTTTAGCAGAAGAATGTAGAGCAATTCGAATACATGGCACTAAAAAAGACAAGTATAATAGCGAAATGATTGGTTTAAATGGAAGGCTCGATAGTATACAAGCTGCAGTAATTTTAGAAAAACTGACTATTTTTGATGATGAATTAGAATTGAGAAATGAAATAGATTCTTATTATAGAAAATTTTTGAATAATGCGCAGTATCATCCCAAAAACTATCAATCAGCTCATGCTCTTTTCTCGATTACTTTATCAAGTAACAAAAAAAGAAATGAGCTGATTGATAGGCTTAATCACAAAAAAATTCCTTCGGTTGTTTATTATAAATTTCCAATTCATTTAATGAGTGCTTTTCAATATTTGGGTTATAGTAAAGGGTCTTTACCTGTTTCTGAAAAACTTTCTGATTCAATTGTCAGTCTCCCCATGCATCCATATCTTTCAAAAAAAGATATAAAAAAAATAGTTGAAGCTATTGTTGACAAAAAAGAATACTAAAAATGGTAATTAACGCCTAAACCATAATTTGTATTTTTTTCATCATTAAAGATTAAAATATCCAAACTTATACTTTTATTCATTTTCTTTTCTAATTTTAACATTGATTTATGATTGTCTTCAATATTTACCTTACGTGAATTTAAAATTAACAAATTTATTTCATCAGTTTTAATGTAAAATCCTAAATGAACTAGTTTGATTAATTCAACATATATAGAGTTTGTTGGATTTACAAAAGGATTGCCAATAATATTATTTTTATACCTCCAACCAGATCTATATTGATAATTGTAATAGTAATTATCAGATTGGTATGGCGGATCTATACAGCAATTCGTTGTATTCAAATATTCAAGAAGAAATCCGCTTTTAAACTTTAAATTATCATATTGAAATCCCCACAATCCATCAGATTTATTTGCAAATCTGAAACTACTAGTATCTTCAAAAATGTGTTGATAATATATTTTGAATTTGTGTGCACTCAATTCTCTGATTAAATAAAAGTCCCAAATACCTAGATGATTTCCTAATGCATTAGCATGCACTTCTCCTTCTTTAAGAGGGCCATCGGCAGATATGAAAACTTTTAAAAAGTCTTTAAAACTACTTGGTTGTTTTCCTGGATGCTTGCCAATTAAAATATTTCCAGCCCACATTGCTTCATGAACTAGACCAATCCCAAATTCACTACCATTTTCTTTTTTGGTAAGATATAAAAATTTTTCATGTAGATAAGGAGCAGACTTGTAATATGAATTTCTATCAAACTTTCCATGTGAAATACCAAGTTTAAGTTGAAAATTAGATTTTTTATTGAAATTTAAAGTATAATAAAGCCCAATTTTGGGGATTGGTTGCGCATTTAAACTTTCAATCATTGAACCTGAACTTAGCTGGTCTTCAAGGTATTCTGAAAATTGTCTTTCATATCTTCCAATCTTCAAGTTAACATTTTTACTAAAAATATAATTTATGTTAAGATATTTAAAATGAACCTTTTCTTTGTGGAAATCTAGAAAACCATCACTTTCAAAATATAAAAAATCATTATTCCAAAAAATGGAACTAGAGAGGTAATTATTTCTAATATCAAAACCATAATTATTATTATTTTGCCACCAACTCTCACTTTTACTTTTTATTGAAAATAATGAAATGTTTGAAGAAAGTTCATTAGAAAAAATTGGCGATGAAAAAAATAAGATAGCAAGAATTAGAAAGTTTTTGGTGTATAATTTCATAACAATAATTTATGTATTTTTTCTAACTTATTTAAATTATAAGAATCCAAATAGAGCAGAAAATATCTGAACTAATTTATCGATTAACTTTCTTCTACCATTTTTTAAAATAAAAAATATAAGTCTTAATTTTCTAAATTTTATATTTGGCATATTATAAAATTTAATTGCTTTGTCCAAACTGCCAGAATTTGCATTTGCTTTTGTAGCTATTTTAATTGCTAACTTCACTTGTTTTTTATACCAGCCGTCTTTAATTAGTTTAATTCTTGAAAGAATTGCTTTAAAACCTGATCTAGCGCCTATGTCATTATTGCCATGTTGTCGATATTTAATGTAAGTATTTTTATCAAAAAACCATTTCTCTTCCCAAGATCTACAAAGAATATAAATGAACCAATCATGATAATAGAAATCTTTTGTTAAAACTATATTTTCATTGCAGAAAGTTTGAATTTTTTTGAAAAATTTATTGGTTAAAACGAAAGTGCATCCCTGCCCCGCACCTTCAAAAAGAAAATCTGTATCGTTTATTGATGACGATTGTGATATTTTTTTAATTTTTCCGTTAGGCCAAAATGCTTCAACTGCAGATGAGTATCCAGATAGTTTTAACTGATTTATTTTTTTAATCCCTTTAATAATTTTGTTTTTTCCCCACAAATCATCTTGATCTGATAGAGCAATGTATTCATAACCAGTCAAATCAATATTTCTTATGATATCAAAAAAATTTTGACCAGCAGATCCAAAATTTTTATCATTATACTTTACAGAAATATTTTTTTTTAAATGGGTAATTTTTTCTAAATATTTAACATTTCTAGGACACGAATTATCATCTTGGATAAAAATATTAACATCAACTTGTTCTTGATTAAGAATAGACTCAATTTGATTTTCAATATACAATTCTCCGTTATAGCTTGCCATAATCACTAAAACTTTGGGTCTATCTTTTCCTATTATCATTGATTACTCCAAAATTTTAAAGGGTTAAATCCCAATCTTTTTTTTACAAAATAGCAAGCTATTAGATTTTGAGATGATATAACCATAGATGTTGATATAGCAGCTCCTAAGCTACCATATTTTTGAATTAAAATTATACCAGAAGTCAAAGCTATGATAAGGGTAAATACAGATATGTTTCTCATATCTTTTTCATGTCCCGTCATGTTTAAAATGAATCCAACAGAACCGCAAGCTACATTTATAAATTGGCCTATTATCAAAATTTTTAAAACTATTACTCCTTTTACATATTCGTTCCCAAAAAACCCCATTATTTCAGAAGAATAAAGAATAATTCCAATCAAAACAGGAAAAGAAACACAAATCATTATTTTGCTACATAAATAAAATATCTTTCGCATTTCTTTTAAATTATTATTATAAAAATGTTTCGCAAATCTAGGAGCAGCTACTAGATTTATTGCAATTAAAACTATTGAAATTAGCATTGCAATTCTGTTAGCAACTGAAAAATAAGCAACTTCACTTGGTGTGGAGAAAATTCCAGTAAGAATTTCTCCTGAGAATTGAATTAATATTGTGATAGAACTTAAAATCCAAAGAGGTTGAGAGGCAATCATAAATGATTCATTTTCAGAATCATCTATATTAATCGTTGTTTTTTTTACATTATACCATAAAAATACACTTACAAAAAAATTCATTAAGTTGGCTATAAAGAAATAAATACTTAAAACATATAAATTATTATCTATTCCTTGAATATTCCCAATTACAAAAATAGTTGCAAAAAAAATTGGTATATTAATATTTTGTAAAAATATCGTTGATGAAGTTTTATCTAAACCTTGAAGAGCATACCCAATTAATTTTGATATTGTAAAAAATGGTATACATAAAGAAAATATTTTGATTATGATCGAATTATCAAAATTGTTAAAAACAAATAAGGAAACATAATTACTACTAAAAAAAAATATTAAGGATGTTATTATTACAACTTTTAATACTGAATATAAGCCTTTAGTAAAGATAGAATTAATTTTGGACCATTCATCTTGAGATTGAAGTTTGGATATGAATCTTACATAGGCAACATGCATACCTCTACTACAAAAAATAGAAAGAACAGTTAATGTTGAAAAGCATAAAAAAAATATTCCTGAAGATTCTAGTTGTAAATTCCTTGTTACTAATGTTGTCATTATAAGTCCAGAGATTGCACCTACTATTTTTATAAGAAATACAAAAAAAGATTTTTTTATAATATTATTCATTTTCATTATAAGTCTATTTTTTCAATACAATTTTGAATTGCTATATGAAGTTTAGTAGGCACTACTCCATAATCATCATAAATTTTTTGAGAGTTAAGTATAGAGTACTTTGGTCGCTCTGCAAGATAATTTAATTCTGAAGAATTTATTTTATAAAGCTCAGGATTTTTTGATTCATCATTATCTTCGCTATCGATTTTAAAAATCATTTGTGCAAAGTCAAACCAGGTAACAGATTCGTTTCCACAAAAATGATAAATTTTTTTATAGTTTCCTAAAGTATCATATCTGTTAGAAATTGTGAAAATAACTTTTGCAAGGTCATGAACATAAGTTGGGCAACCAATTTGGTCGTCAACTATTTTTAAAGATTTATTTTTTGATAATTTTAACATCGTTTTTAAAAAATTTGATCCATATTCACTAAAAACCCATGCTGTCCTTATTATGATATACTTACAACCTGATTCAATAATCGAGTTTTCACCAAATAATTTTGATTTACCATAAATGCTCATAGGATTTGTTAAATCATTTTCGAGATATGGTATATTTGATTTTCCATCAAAAACATAATCTGTTGAAATATGGATCAATAAACAATTTATATTAAAACATATTTTTGCAAGGTTGTTTACCGATTCATGATTTACTAAAAAAGCCTGTTCAGGATTTTTTTCAGCATTATCAACTGCAGTATATGCACTCGCATTAATTATTATATTAGGTTTGAATCTTAATATTGATTTTTCAGTATCTTTGAATTTTGAAATATCTATCTCTTTTTTTGATGAGAACCATATTTCATAATTATTGTGGAAAATTTTCTGCAGGCTTTTGCCTAGTTGACCATTGCTTCCGAGAATTAAAATTTTCATTAACTTAATTCAGAAAATTTTTTTCCTAAAAGATCTTTTGATGATAATATGGGGTTTGCTATTGGCCATTTAATTTGTAGTGTTTCATCATTCCAAATTAAGCAACATTCATCATCAGGATTATAGTAATCAGTGCACTTGTATTCAAAATCAGCTACTTCTGATAGTACAACAAACCCGTGTGCAAATCCTGGAGGAACCCACAGTTGTTTCTTATTTTTTTCGGAAAGCTGTACACCATACCAATTAGCATATGATGTTGAATCTTTTCTAAGATCTACTACGACATCAAACACTTTACCACTTACTACCCTAACTAATTTACCTTGCGGATTATTTTTTTGAAAATGCAAACCACGTAAAACTCCGTATGATGATCTTGAATGATTATCTTGAACAAAAGAGAATTCATTACTGATAATTTCTCTATATTTTTTTTCTTGATAGGTTTCTAAAAAAAAACCTCTTTCATCTCCATATACTTTTGGTTCAATGAGTAAACAATCATTTAATGTTGTTTTGATAATATTCATAATTCTCTTTCAATTACCTTTTTGAGATATTCACCATAATTGGTATTATTAAATTTTTGAATATTTTGACGCAAAACTTCTTTATTAATCCATCCCTTATTAAAAGCTATTTCTTCAAGGCATGCGACCTTAAGACCCTGTCTTTTTTCAACAGCTTTAATATATTGACTTGCTTCAATTAAAGAATCATGAGTACCAGAATCAAGCCATCCAAATCCTCTAGAAAGGGCTTCAACATGCAAATTATTTTTCTCTAAATAAACCTTATTTACATCTGAAATTTCTAATTCACCTCTTGCGGAAGGTTTAATTGATTTAGCAATATTTATTACTTCATTATCATAAAAATAGAGACCAGTTACGGCATAATTTGATTTAGGTAATTTAGGTTTTTCTTCAATCGATATAGCTTTTCCATTATTGTCAAATTCAACAATACCAAATCTTTCTGGATCATTAACATAATATGAAAAAATTGTAGCACCAGAATCTAATTTAGCTGCATTTTCAAGCTTTTTATAAAAATCTTGACCATGAAATATATTATCTCCTAAAACTAGCGTTACATTATCTTTGCCAATAAACTTTTCACCTAAAAGAAATGCTTGAGCAAGACCTCCTGGATTAGGCTGAATTTTATAAGATACCTCGATACCTAAATTTGATCCATTTCCTAGAAGCATTTCATATTTATTAATATCTTCTGGTGTTGATATAACTAATATTTCCTTTATGTTTGATAGCATCAGAACCGATAATGGATAATATATCATAGGCTTATCATATATAGGCAATAATTGTTTAGAGGTGCTTATTGTAACAGGATACAATCTTGTACCAGAGCCCCCAGCTAGAATAATACCTTTTCTATTTGAACTCATTTTTTACCTATTCTCTCTAGTTTATAATCTCCAGACAATACTCTAGCCCACCAATTTTTATTATCTAAATACCATTGAACAGTTTTTTTTAGCCCAGATTCAAAATTCTCTTCAGGATACCAATTTAATTGTGATTGTATCTTACTTGAATCGATTGCATATCTTCTATCATGTCCAGGTCTATCATCAACAAATTTAATAAGATCCTTAAAGTTTTTAACATTATTGGGCTTAGTTGCCATTTCTTCTAGGAGATCGCATATTGACTCTACAACCTCAATATTAGTTTTTTCGTTATTCCCACCAATATTGTATGTTTCTCCATTTTGACCATCACAAGCAACTTTTAGAAGGGCTTTAGCGTGGTCTTCAACATACAGCCAATCTCTAATTTGATCTCCTTTACCATAAATTGGTAAATCTTTTCCATGTAATGCATTTAATATTATGTGAGGTATTAGCTTTTCTGGGAAATGATATGGTCCATAATTATTTGAACAATTTGTTATCACAATAGGAAGTCCAAAAGTTCGGTTCCATGCTCTGACTAAATGATCTGAACTAGCTTTACTAGCTGAATAAGGAGAACTAGGATCGTAAGAGGTTTCTTCTGTAAATAGATCCACATCATTTTCTAAATCGCCGTATACTTCATCTGTTGAAACATGATGAAACTTAAAGTTTAGTTGTTCTTCTTTTGTTAGTGTTTTATAATGATTTGTAGCTTCATCCAGTAAATTAAAAGTTCCAATTATATTTGTTTCCAAAAATCTCAAAGGACCATCAATAGACCTATCTACATGACTTTCTGCCGCTAAATGCATTACAATATTTGGAGAATATTTTTTAAAAATTCTACTAATTTCATTTTTATTACATATATCTACTTGTTCAAAAAAATAGTGTTTATTTTGGGTGTATCCCTCCAATGAATCAAGATTTCCTGCATATGTTAAGCAATCGACATTGATAACTTCATGTGAAGTATGTGAAATTATGTGTCTTATTAAAGCACTTCCAATAAAACCAGCTCCACCTGTAATTAAAATCTTCAATTTATGCTCCTTTTTTTAAAAATTTAATGAAATTATAACAAGATTTAAGATATTAATTTTTACTAGCTTTTACCTTAAATAAAATTTCAAAATATATAAATATAGATTTTATGGATAAGTAAAAAAAGTGAACTATTTGATTATAAATTGGATAATAATTTTTTGATAATATAAGCCAGTCTCCATGCAACGAATTTTTTATTGAAAAACTGCTAACATCAAATCTTTTTTTATTCCAACCTCTACAATGATAAGCAAAGTAATTATTCAATATTGCTAAATCCATACCATTCTTCTTAAGGTGTAAAGACAGATCTATATCTTCTTTATACATGAAAAATTTTTCATCCCAAACTTTAGAGTTCCTAAGATTTTCATCAAGAGAACTTTTTCTGCAAAACATAAAAGCACCACAAATCAAATTTTTTTTATTAACTGACCAATTTTCAGTAAAGGGAAATTTTTTACCCTGATTTTTATCAAAAAATTTTCCATACCATGATTTACTTATTCCAGTACTATCTATAGTTGCTAAGGGCATATCTCTATCAATTGAATAGCTTACAAGACAAGGAGAGCAAGCAGCAATTTTTTCATTATCTTTCTTTTGCATAAAACTGTATAAATTTTTTAGTAGGTTTTTAGTTACAAAAGCATCTGGATTTAAAAAAAGAACATATTTTGAGAATTTGGAAATTTTTTTGTATCCAAAGTTATTTGCATAAGAAAATCCCATATTTGAATTCAATTTATAAACTGAAATTCCTTTAATTAATTTTTTATCATTAATATATCCTTGATCTTCAGAAAAATTGTCAACTATTATCACTTCAATAAAGTTTTTATTCAAGTCATTTAACAAATTTTTAATACATTTATCTAAAAATTTTTCACTATTGTATGTAACAATAATTACAGACACTAAAGGTTTAAATTTAGTTTCAAGAATATTTTTTTTCGATTCTGACATTGTTTACTAATGTAAATATTAAAAATACTGTAATAAAAATTCTTGATTGCGCTATTATTGTTGGCCAAATATCACCTAAGCGCGTTAAATGGAATATTGAAATTAATATGAAAGGATATAGTATTAGAAAATATAGTTTGTTAAAAATTCTTTCTTGAAAATGATTATGTATTATTTTAATTAAAATACCATAAAAAAAAGAAAGAATAGCTAAAATAAAGTAACCTCCCTGCATAAAGAAAATACCAAAAATTCCAGGAGGAACTCCTCCTGCAAAAAATGGATAATAAATACTAACGAGTGATTGACCAATAGATTCGTAACCAAAGCCACCATCAATATTAAAATATAGTTGAATCCATTTAGGCAAAAAGTCTGCGCCCATTCTAAAATCAGTATCGACTCCATAACTGTAGATTATTGATATAATCATATCCCAAGTAAAAAACTCAGCACTTTCTTCAATAATTGAAATACCAGCCAGTGATGAATTAGCAATTCGTATTGCAACAATACTTACAAGGAATGCTAATGCAATAGAGTAGTAGAACATACCTCTAAAAACTGAAAAACTTTTTATGTAAAAATAATGGTAAACTGCTATAGGCATTAAAATACTAATAATCGCTAACCTTCTTCCAAAAATAAGGCTTAATAAAATATTAAGAGATAAAAAAGCGAACACCCTAATATCATAACCGTATCTTACTAGCATTAGAGATGTTGGTATAAATGATGTTAAAATAAAAATCCAAGCCAAGCGAATTATTATTGAAGATTCTGGAATAAATTGAACAAGGCTAGATTGAATAGAAATAATTCGATTTAGACCACCAAAATTTATAATAATAATAAATGCTGAAATCACTACAAATGCCTGAAAAAAAATAGCTGATAAAACCAAAAATCCCTCTGATATAGAATTTGATTTTTGAATAGGAGATTGAAATTTTATATAATTTGAAAATAAATATCCTAAACACAGAGGGATATATGAAAATATGATAAATAAGAAAGTTGAAAGAAAAATTGAATTATCAGCTGGGTAAGTATTAAACAAAAAAGGATCCGTTTTGAATAAAAGAAAGTAACCAGGTCGTATAAAATAGTAAGTTAAGAAATAAAGAAATACTATCCAGAGTGGACTCATAAATTTTTTTTCAATCCTTGATGTAAAAAGAAAAAGGAATAACCAAAAAAATATCCACAAAAGAAACTGGTAGTTAATACTTGTTAAATTTATCAAAAAAATAATTGTGATAAACATTATAATACCAAAGACTATGTTTAAATTGTTGCTTATCAAATCTAAAGTTTCTCCAAATATTTGAAATTAATATTTATAATTCTGATTTTAAGTTAATTATTTCTTTAGACCATATTGATAAATCTTTAGAAACAATTCTTTCTAATTTTTTAATATCTGTTAAAAATAATTTCAAGAATTTATTAGGTATTTTAACTTTATTTATACTTTTATCCTCAATTATATCATTTGATATAAAATTAAGGAATTTTTTAAAATATTTTGAACTTGCAATGAATCTAACAAAATCATGAAGACCTATTCTCATAAAAAAAATCTTTATCTTTACTAAAAAAAAGATAATTTTTTGATTTTTAGGCAGATTTGTTTTATTAATTTTTTTAAATAACTCTCTTTTATCACAATTTTTTACTCCTAAAAAATCTGTGCACTTATCAAGTAAAAAACCTGGGTTTTCTTTTATATCATCATAAAACAAAATTAGTAATTGTTCTTTCTTGAATGTTTGTATATAATTTGAAATTTTCTCTGAATACAAACTATGATTAATTATTTCAGGGTACTTTTGAACAGCTTTTTCAAAGTTTGTATCTATAGATAACCATCCTTTTTGAATTCTATATTTATAATCAGAGATTGTCCTTGATATCGGATCTCTTATTAAAATAACTATTTTTGCATCTTTATTATATTTCTTAATATTTTTTGCTGAACTTAAAATATAAAGAGGTGAAAAATCTCCCTTTAGTTTATTTTTGCTTTCTTTGAAGTGATTATGGTACCATTCTATACTTCTAGATTTATTTGGGTTGGTGATATTTGATATTCCAATACCTTCTTCATTAAAATAGTGTATTTCCTTTGAATCAGGAACAAAGATATCATCATTATTTTTGAGCATTCTTGCTAACCATGAAGTCCCTGATTTTGAGAATCCAACAACAAAAAAATTGCAAATTATATTTTGAAGATTTTTTCTTTTTAAATTATTTTCAAAATTCATTTTATATATCATTTTTATTAAACTCATCCCATGGAACCTTCACTTGGAGGATTTTTTCAAGTGCAATTACATCTCTTTCATAATAATCTTTAAGAATGTTTTTTTGTTTCTCTGACAAAACTCTATCTTCATTCTTTGTAAGATTCCACTGTTTTAGCCAATAACCTGTTCCTGGAAATGTTTTTTTTAATGCAGTAATTAAGACTGAATTATTATTACTAATGCTATTAATCAGTTTATCAAGAAAATTATATTTAATTTTACCACCTTGATGAAATTTTTCTTCAAAAATTTTTGAACTAAATAATGAATCAACACTTAAAAAGTTAAATAATCTTTTCATCACTAGTTTAGGATTTTGATTAATATTTTCTGAAAATTCAAAAAAAATATTTTCTGGCGGAAAAAGATTAAAGTATTCTTCTAGTATTATGGAGTATTTTCCAGCTTCAAGGATATTAACATTTTGAAAATCTGTAAAAAGTTTTTTCGACTTATTTTCTTTAATACAACGTAAAATTTCTGAATCAAAATCTAAATTTATTTTTTTGTTATTGAAAAGCATTTTATAAGCTGAGAAGGCTCTATCAATTGGATTTCTCAATAAAACTATAATTTTAATTTTTGGAAATTTTTCATATATCCTTGCTGCCGCCTCAATTGAAAACATATATTGAGGAGAAGCTTCCCCAACTATTTTATTATGTTCGTTTACACTATTAGATTCAAATAGCTCTTTTTTATACCAATCTAATCCTTGATTAAAAAGGTCATCTTTAGCGAAAAATCCTATTTCTTTTTTATCCGGTAGATATATTTGTGGGTGTTCTTTAAGATATTTAAAAATGGAAGTAGTTGCACTTTTTTGAGCACCTATGATTAAAAAGTCAATCATTACTTTTATTAAATTTAATATTTTGAGATATCTCTCTTTTGGTTTGTTTTGAGTATGAGGACCTAATTTTACTATTAATTTCAACTACTTTTTCTAATAAAGTAAGTGGTTCACCAACCTTTTCAGCAAATTTTAAAAGGGCATAAGAGTCTTTTGGGAGGCATGCTCCACCAAAACCTTTTCTTCCGTCGTGTCCCGGAACTTGCATATGTGAATATCCTATTCTGTCATCTCTTGAAAGTGCTGATATAAAATCATCCCAAGATATTTTTGATCCAGAAATGTCAAACAAATTTTTTAATTCATTAAAGAAAATTACTTTGGTCGATAAAAAAGTATTAATTGTATATTTTATTAAAGAAGCTGATATAATATCAGTAAAAGTATATTCAGTACATTTACATTTTGTATGATTCTTATAAAATGAAGCTAAAGTTTTACTAAATTTTTTTTCCCCTCCAAAAATTATTAGATTAGAATTTATAAAATCTTCAGTCGCAGTTTTTTCTCTTAAAAATTCTGGGTTGTAAACGATTTTTCTATTTTCATTATAAATTTTTTCTAAATGGCTTGGTAAAACTGTACTTTTAATGACAACTAATGAATCTATTTTATTTTTTTTAATTTCAAATATAGCTTGTTCAAGTATTGATACATCTTGAGAGAGTCCATCACTGCTAACTGGTGTAGGAACAGATACAAAAATAATATCAGGATTTAATGTAATTAAATCTGAAATATGAGTATTTAGTTTAGGATCAATAGCTAATACTTGAACATTTTTTTTAAATCCACTATGGATAGCTTTTCCAACAAATCCATAACCTATTATTCCAACTTTCATAAGTATTTATACCCTTTTAAATTCTTGTAAATTGATTGAATCAACAACAAAAGATATTTTTTTCATTATTTTTAAATATTCCTCATTATTCATCGTATATGGATCTTCAATATATATATTTTTTAAATCCTTATTAGCAAGAAAAAATTTATTTTTAAATTGAGGAAAGCTTGTATTTAAAGCATTCAAAACAATTATATCAACTGCAATAAAAAAGTCAAAATAGTTTAGCATTTTATTTGATATTTTTTTTGGAGTATGTAACACATTTTTTATTCCTAAAGATTTTAAATACTCACTAGATCTTGGATCCATGGAAGGTTTTGACATTGGATGAATACCTGCCGAAAAAAATTCAAATTTGTCCCCATATTTTTCCCTTAGTAATAATTCAAAAACTGGACTTCTACAATAGTTCGCTATACAAGTAATACAAAAAGATACTCTTTCTTGATTTGACATCTATTGGTTATTAATGAATGTATCTACACTATTGAGAAATGCGGAAAAAGGGAAAAATTGAGATACAACCTTATTCCATCTTGTAGTTGAGCTTGAGTTAACATATACAATATCATTATTCATTAAGAAAAACTTTCCAGCATCAATGAAATATGAAGGGCTCTTTAAATTAGCATAATAAATTCTAGGCTTTCCATTAATATCTTCCTGCCTAATAATAAAAACGTCTTTACTTGCAGTGTTTGTATTTAGACCTAATGACTGACCAATAGCATCTGACAAACTTACAGGAACATCTGTTATATTGATTTTAGATGGCCTTGTAACCTCTCCTAAAACAAAAATTTGTTGAGAATTGAATCTTGAGATTGTTACATCAACTTGTGGATCATTAAAATATTCAGTTAATGCAATTGTTATATCATTTCTTAGTTCATCCTGTGTTTTACCTAGAGCCTGCACTAAACCTGCATATGGAAAGAAAATATTACCATTTTGATCAACTCTTCGCAAGTTTTGATCTGGAGTAATATTTATTATTGGAAATAATTCAGGAAGCCCCCAAATAGTTACTGATATTTGATCACCAATACCTATTTTATAGGAAAAATTCACTTCACTTTCACCAGAAAACTCATTTATTGGAGTAATATTTAAATTTTTATCTAATGAATCAATATAAATAGTTTCTCCGCTGGATTTCATGTGCATTCCAGGAGCAACAAAACAGCCTGTAAGAAAAAGAGAAAAAATTAATAAAAAGTTAAACTTCATCTTTATAGTCGTACGATTCATAAAGGTATTTCTCCGAATAGTATTGGTACGAATAGTTACCATATAAACCATAGTATCCATAGTACCCTTGGGGTTTAGCATAAGCATTGTAAATAAAGCCAGAAATTTGGCTATTCAGTTGATTGAATATATCATTTGATTGTCTTATTTCATTAATCTTTGTAGCTCCATGTCTTACAACCAAAAAGTTCATATCTCCAGTATTTAGTAATACCGAAGAATCAGCAACGGACAAAATAGGAGCACTATCCATTATTATGTAGTCAAATTCAGCTCTAAAAAATTCTAACTGTTTTAAAAACGGTTGACTTAGCACAAACTGAAAAGAATTTGCAAGGCCTTTAACTCTAGGTATAACATATAAATTATTTTTGACTTTAATGTCAGACAAATTTTCATTATTTATATTTAAAAAAGTTTTTTCTGAGATTGATTTTAAATTATAATTTTTAGCAACAACACCCCTCTTGTAATCTGAATCAATCAGTAAAACTTTTTTACCAATCGATGCTAATACTTCTGCTAAATTTGAACTAACAGTTGATTTACCATTTGCAGGAGAAGGACTTGTTAATAATATTACTTTTTTAGAATCATCATCACCCTGAATTGATTGTATATTTACAATAATAGATTCAATAGAAGATAAAAGTTTTTTGTCATCTTTATTATTTTCGATATCATCAATAAAAGGAATTACTCCAACCATAGGTTGAAGAAAATTGTTATCAAAGAGTTCTGCTGGATTTGATAAGGGTAAGAAACTTATACCTCTAATCAGAGCTATTAAGCATGATAATATAAAAGCCATGAAAGTTGCAAAAATTATAGAAATTGGCTGAGGGCTAACCAAAGTTTCTACATAAGCTTTGTCAACGATTCTAATATCGCTTATTGTACTTGCTTCCATAATTGAAAAGCCCAATCTTCTGTTTTCAAGCTCTTCAAAAAGAGTTTGAGATGTTTCTACATCATTATAGAGCTCAATATATTGCTGCTGCTCCTTAGGCATAGACTTAATTTGGGCTAATATCGTATTTTTTTGAGATTCTAAAACTGCTTTTTTATTCAAAAGGTTTAAAAATAACGGATTATTTGATGTATAATTATCTGATGCTTTTGAAAGTTCAAGTTCAATATCAGAAAGAGATTTATCAACTAAATTTACCTGGTCAATTATGGCTTGAGTTTCAAGATCAACGTCTAGCAGCTTATTTTCTTCAAGAAATTCTTTCAGCGCTTTTTTACTTAGATCAACAATACTTTCTAAACTTTTTATATTATTATCTAAAAATTGAATTGCAGCACGAGACTTTTCAGTTTGAACAGATAGTCTTTGATCAATAAAAATGTCGTTTGCATAATCTATTATTGTTTTACCCTGATCAATATCATCAGTTACTAATGATACTTCAATTAATCCATCTTTATTATTGAAATACCTAGTGGACGACAGAGAATTAACTTTTAAAGTACTCTTAAAGCTTTCATAAAGAAAATCAGGATTTTGAAAATTTACTTTAATAAGTCTATCATTATCTAAATTAATTTTATTGATCTTTAAATTAAAATTGTCATTGAGAAATATTTTTTTATCAATTTTAACATTCATTAAAAAGGTTTCATTTTCGTCATAAATATTTATAGTATCTTTTTCAATATTTATGAAGAAAGTTTTGTAATACTCATTATTTTCAAATTCATACTCAAAATCTAAATCGATATGTTCGTTAATGAGCAGATCATCAAAATATATGTTTAATTTTAAATCATTTATCAACTTTATGACATTGGTTCTAGACTTGTATAGAGTTATCAAATTATCCAAGTCAGATGAAGAGCTAACAGGCGACATCATCTCAACAGTGTTTGTTGGATCTAACATATTTTGATTGAAAGATTCTACTTGCAAAAGACTTGAAATTTCATATTGTCTAGTTGATGTGATAAAATTAATTATTGCAAGTATCAAAACAATTAAGGTAATTGCAATAATCATTTTGGATTGCATAAGAAGACTTCTAAAAAGTTTAGCTAAATCGATTTTATCATCAATTTGATTTTGAAATGTGTTAAAGTTTTTTTGATTCATTTAATGTTTATTTAATTAAAATTAACCTATAATAATTGTGAACTTATGAAAATATTCTAAATATAAAAGCATTTAAAAATTATAATGCTTTATTTTCAATTTTAAAATATTAATTTTCATGATTAGGGCCCATAGCTCAATTGGTTAGAGCAACGGACTCATAATCCGCAGGTTCGGGGTTCAAGTCCCTGTGGGCCCACAAATGAGCAGTCATGCGTATATGTCCGATCCAAGAAATGAAGATATTTATATCAATATCAACGGTGAATTATTTCCTAAAAGCGAAGCTAAAATATCTGTTTTCGATAGTGGATTTTTACTAGGGGATGGTGTTTGGGAAGGTATTCGCCTTCATAAATCAAAACTAGTTTTCATTGAAGAGCATCTTGAAAGATTATATGCCAGTGCAAAAGGTATCTCATTAGATATACCATTTTCGAAAAAATATTTATTTGATGAGCTATATAAGGTTTTATATAAAAATAAAATGAGTGATAAGGTTCATATAAGATTAATTATTTCTAGGGGAGATAAAATTACACCTTATCAAAATCCAAATGCTAATATTGGCCCGATAAATTTTGTTATTATTCCAGAATACAAAGAAACAGATCCAAGGACATATACAAAAGGCTTAAGTATTGGTAGAGTTCCTAATATTAGACCTAATGATAGCATACTAAGCCCCCATTATAATACTCTTAGTAAGCTGAATTGTATTTTAGCGAGTATAGAGGCTAATAAGCTTGGATATGATGAAGGAATTATGAATGATCTTAATGGCAATATTAGTACATGCAATTCTACTAATCTATTTTTTATTAAAAATGATTTGGTTTTGACTTCCACTGGTAAATACTGTCTAAATGGCATTACAAGAGGGAAAGCCATTTCAATTTGTAACGAAAATAATATAATATGTTCAGAGACTAATTTTAAATTTGAGGATATTAAGGATTGCAATGAGGCCTTTGTAACAGGTACATTTGCAGGCATTATTCCTGTATCAAATTTTGAGGGCAAAATGTTAACATCAACAAATACTGATTCATTAGTTAATAAAATTAGGATGCTATATAATCAAGAAATTGAAAAATATATAGGCTAGTATGAAAATTGCTTGTTGGTCTGGTCCAAGAAATA
>MDTD01120703.1_pt1 | contig 16938 bp, 22 predicted proteins | sample 811221 | NCBI WGS metagenome assembly MDTD01 (sample SAMN05326646, study PRJNA326480) | marine metagenome | isolation source: seawater | place: Pacific Ocean: South West | collected 2011 | reverse complement strand
TTGATAGAGCTGGTGGAATTGATTTTCAGAATGATGGTTTTCAACACTTAAGAATTAATAAATCTATTAATAAAACTTATAGTCTTGAGGCCTATGTACAAAATCAATTTAATCCAGTTAGAAAGATTTTAAATAGAAAGTTAATGGGTTTAGGTGTTCGATTCAATCATAAAAACAATAATTTTTTAGGAATTTCATCATTTTATGAAGTTGAAAAAATAATAGATGGAATAATTTATAATGACGTGAGATTAAGTTCATATATATTTATGAAGTATGATTATGATAAATATTTTAGTTTTTTCACTACAACATATTGCCAGCCTAAGATTGATTATTTTAAAGATGTTAAAATTTCTTCAGAAATGCAGTTGAATTTTGTGATTACGAAAAAATTATCACTTAATAGTACTTTTGAAATCATGTTTGATAGCTATCCTGCAAAAGATGTGGAAAGATTAATTTATAATTTTAAAAGCGGAATAACAATTGATTTTAATTAGTTAAATGATTTTTATTAAATCATTTATGGTATATAATACTTGAATATTTTTGAAGTTGTTTTTAACAGCACCGGCTTTATCAATTATAAACATTGTATTGTTGTTGAAATTATTTTCTAAAAATTTACAAAATTCTTCTGTGAATTTTTCTGTTTTTCTTGAGCTAATAGATGTTAAAATTTTAAAATTCTTTTTTTTGAAAGATAAAATATTTTCTCTTGGCACATTTTGACCTAAATAAACTACAGAGTGATTATTTTTTTTCAATAATAGGTGTGAAAATAATAGACCAATATCATGGTACTCGTCTTCTGGTAAAAATAACACCCAATTGTCTTTTGTATTGACTTTAGTTTTTATTGATGCTATTTCTTTTGAAAGTTTAATGCGTATATTTTCAGATATAAAATGTTCATTTGATGGGTTTATTTCAGAATTCAAATAAAGTATGCTTACCCGATTCATTGTTTGAACCAGGATTTTTTCATAAAACTTTATTATTCCCATCTCTTCTACACATTCATTAAATGTTTTTTCAAATAATGATTGATTAAAATTAATAGAAGACTCAATAAGTTTTGAAACATAAATTTGATCCTTTGTGGATTTACTATTAGTAATTTTGAGAAGATCTTCAAGAAGTTTATTAATTTGATTATCCTCTTCTTTAATTAATTTTGAAATTTTATGCCCATTTTTTACAAGTATAGAATACTTTATACCTTTTATTAACATTTCATCATCATAATATCTAATATTTGTGGATGTTCTTTTTGGTTTTAAAAAGTTGTACCGATTTTCCCATGTTCTAATTAAAATTTTATTTAATCCACTAATTTTTGAAAATTGATCTATTGTATAGTTTGACATAATTATTTAATTTTTTTCCAAGATTGATTTGAATTAAGTATAAAGGTTCCAATAAACTCCATATCCCATTCTGATGGTTTTATTATGCTTAAAAATTTATAATTTTTCTTTTTATATAGGTAGTACTTTTTACCAATGATAGGATTGAAATTAATTTTTGAATTAAATATCTCTTCATTCCATTTTAACTCTATTAAAAGTTTTTCATATTGCTCCTTTAGTTCATTAAATCTACTTTTAAAATATGGCTGAGCTTCTAATTTTAAATTCTTTATTTTTTCTAAATTAAAACTTTTAGCGCTGAAACTGGTAGGATAACTTTTTTTGAAAGCATCATATTTATTTGATTCATAGTTAAATACAATATTATCAGGCTTTTTCATTTAATTTATTTAATAATTATTGCAAAATTACGGTTTTTTATGATTGTATAACAATTTTTTAAAAAAAATATACAAAATATGTTTTTTAATTAAAAAAAGTTTTTAATTTTGCATAAAGTTTTTAATCAAATACTATACAAAATGGAAAAAAAGAAATACAAAAGAAAAAAAAGCATGAATAAAACAATGAAAGTTTTAAAGGAAATAAAAAAAAGAGTTCCTAATATAATTTTCAAAGCACAAAACCTAGTTGTAACTTTAAAAACAAGGGAACAATTGAAGGTTTGGTTAAAACTCTATCCAAACGGAACATATACAATTAATAACTAAACTATAATCACTTAAACTTTTAAAAAAATGACTAAAAAAATTACTTTTATATTGTCTCTAATGTTTGCATTTTTTGTTGCTCCAGCTGCAAACATAACTGTCAATACACAGGGGATGACATTTAATCCTTCAAGCATTAATATAAATGTTGGAGACACTGTTACATGGAATAATACTGGTGGATTTCATAATGTTAATGGAACTATTTTAACATATCCAAATAATCCAGAAGGTTTTGGAAATAATCTTGGATCTGGATGGACATTTACTCATATCTTCACTATTCCTGGAACATATAATTACCAATGTGACCCACATTTACCTGGAATGATTGGTGTAGTTAACGTATCACAATCAAATTCAGTATATGATGTAGTAGCTAATTCATCAGATCATACTACTTTAAAGACTGCAATAGATGCATGTTCGTTAGATGGCACATTGTCAGGTTCTGGCCCATTCACATTATTTGCACCAACAGATGCAGCTTTTAATTTATTGCCTGCAGGAACAGTAACTGCATTATTAAATGATATTCCACAATTAACAGATATTTTATTGCATCATGTTGTTGGGGGTAGTGTAATGTCTACTATGTTATCTAATAATCAGGTTGTGACCACATTATTAGGTACAGATGTAACAGTTACAATAAATTCTAACGGAGTTTATATTGATAATGCAATGGTAACGGTAGCAGATATTATTGCTGATAATGGAGTAGTACATGTTATTGATGCTGTTTTATTACCACCAACACCATCTAATATTTTGAATTTATCTAACACTAATAAGCCTAATTATATGTACACTATAAATATTTTAGGAAAAAAAGTAAATAAAAATTTAAATAATCAAATATTATTTGATGTTTATGATAATGGTCAAATTATTAAAATAATAAAGAAGTTATAGTTAATATTTTTAGTTAGTTAATCAAGGGCTAGCATCTAGTTTAATTATGAAGCTAGCCCTTTTATAATTTAAATTTTATGAAAAGTACAATAACATGTGACATGGAAGGTGTCATAGAAACAATGAATCAAGACGCAGAAAAGATTTTTGGTTATAACAAAGAAGAGCTAGTTGGTAAAAAACGAGTGTCTATTTTTTCTCCAGGTGAAATTGTTTTACAGAATGTAGCTAACTGGTTAGATACAGCGGTTAAGGATGGAGAGTATATTGGAGAAACAATATTTGTAAATAAAAAGGGAGAAAATATAAATGCAAAAATCAGAATTACCCCTACTTTTAAAAATGGTAAAAATAATCCTCAAACAGGGTATTGTGGTGTAACCGAATTAATAGATAAGAATGTAAATGTTCACATAAAATCAACCACAAAATTAATTAAGTGGTTAGCTATTACTAGAATGCCATTTACATCTGTATCTATTTTGCCAATCTTTTTGACAGCAGCATATTTTGCGTTTTACGGTGATAATTTATTTAATCCCTACAATTTACTTTTGTGTGTCTTCGCGATATTTTTCGCTCATCTATCTATAAATGTTTTTAATGACTACTTTGATAATAAGGATGGTACTGACGAAGCAAATACACAATATTTCCAACAGCTTTCAGGTGGAAGTAGAGCAATAGAATTAGGACTTATAAATATAAAAAATACAAAAATTCTTGCGTACGTACTTTGCGGTATTGCTATTGGATTAGGTGTATTACTTTGTTTTAATCTCACATCTTCTAATTTATTTGGTGCTTTTGCTGTTGCTAAAGCAGGATTTTTTCTTGGATATTATTATACAGCAAGACCACTTAGATTAGTTGCAAGAAGAGGTCTAGGTGAACTTTCAATTTTTTTAGCCTTTGGGCCTTTATTAACTATAGGTACAGGCTTTGCTATTTTTAATGGAGATTTTTTAAACTTTAGTAATCCATATTTTTTACACTGTTTATTACTTGGAATTCCTCTAGGATTATTAACAACTAATATTTTACTTATAAACCAGTTTCCTGACTCTCTTAGTGATGCCAAGACAGGAAAAAATCATTTAGTTGTAACGTTTGGGAAGAAAAAAAGTAGATGGATTTATGTTGCCATATTCATAGGATTTATGCTTTCGGCAGTAATATTCTCTTTATATATTCAAAATCTATATAGCTTAATAGCTGTATTATTTTCAATATTTTTTGGAGTTAGTATTATTTCTAAAATTTTTAAGAATTATAACAAACGAAGTCTGATAAATTCCAATTGGGCTACTATTTATTTGCACTCATTGTATTGTATTACATTACTAATAATATTATTAATTAATTAATTTAAAAATGAAAAATATACTTTTAATAGGTTCAAGCAGCGCTTCCTGTGATAAGCTTTACAATAATTATAGCGATACTTATAATTTTATTAGAATGAGTAGGAATGTTGATTATAGTGATATTAAAGACTTTGATGTTTTGGACACCAATACATACCTTAATACAGAAGAAAATATAGATGGATTGGTATATTTTCCAGGTACTATTAATCTTAAACAATTTCAAAGAATCGAATTATCAGATTTCCAGAATGATTTTAATATCAATGTCCTTGGATTAATAAACATATTAAAGCATTATCAAAATAAATTTAACGCAGGCTCTTCAGTTGTGTTGTTTAGTACAGTAGCATCAAAATTAGGTATGCCATTTCATAGTTCTATTGCAGTTTCAAAATCTGCAATTGTTGGTTTAATGCAATCACTTGCAGCAGAATGGTCTCCAAAAATTAGAGTCAATTGCATATCACCATCAATTTTTAAAAGTAACATGTCTCAAAGAATGTTGTCAAATGAAAAAGCATTGGAAAGAATAAGTAATAATCACCCATTAAAAAGAGTAGGTAGTTCTGGTGATATTTCTTCATTAATAAACTTTTTACTTTCAGATGAATCTTCATGGATAACAGGACAGAATATTAGTGTTGATGGGGGTATGTCTAAAATAAAATTATGACCAAAGTTGTTGTCAATGATAAAATGCAAAAAGGATACACTTATTTTTTATCTGAAGAAATAGGTAAAAATTTTCATATTGATTTTAAGCCTCAATTAACACCTTCTCAATTATTGAAATTGGGTATTTTTAGTGGTAAATATATGACAGATTGTATTGATGAATTCCCAAGTGAGTGGTTTTTAGATGCTAAGTTGTCACCAAAATGTAAAAATATTGAATGTAATTTTTTTAAAGTAAGCGCATCTTTACCATTATCTCATTGGAAGGATAAAGGCTGGATTTACAAAGATGATCCCAGAGGTTGGTTTCAGTGGTATTGTCGTTATTATATGGGTAGAAGAATTATTGATGAAGATATCAGGCAGATTAAAAGGTGGATACAAATCAAAAGACATGCAGGAGCAATAAAAAAAAATTGCACAACGGGTGATCTTAATTGTAGGAGAAAGCAAAGGCAAGCCCTGTTGCATTGGGCTTATGACTCCAGATTAATTTAGTTTCATGTATTTAAATAAAAAATCAATAAATAACTTAGATAGAATTCAAAGAATTAATCTTATGAATTCAATTTCTGGTATAAAACCTGCTTTATTAATAGGTACAAAGAGCAAAGAAAATGTTCCAAATCTAGCAATATTTAGCTCCATTGTACATATTAATAGCAATCCTTCCTTATTCGGATTTTTTCTAAGAACAACTAAAAATAATAGGAGAGATACGTATCAAAATATTATGGCAAACAAAGTTTATACTTTAAATCATGTAAATACATCAATTATTAAGAATTCTCATTATACATCATTAAAGTTTAATGCAAATATATCTGAGTTTTCTTTATGTAATCTTACAGAACAATACATAGATGATTTTTATGCTCCATTTGTAGAAGAAAGTAAAATTAAAATTGGATTAAAACTTAAGGAAGTAGTAAAATTAAAAACTAGCAATTCCAAATTAGTTGTTGGAGAAGTTGAGCATATAATATCAAATGATAAATTTTATGATGAAACTAATACTTTGAGATTAGATCATAGTGATTCTATTTGTGTTGGTGGTTTAAATTCATATTATAGCTTGAAAAAAGAATTATCATTTCCATATATTAGTTTAAAAAACATTAACTCAATCCAAGATTTGTTATGAGGCTAGGGTATGCATGTATAAATTTAACATTGTCAAAACAAAAAGATAAGGTTACAACTAATAGAGGTATGGTTAAGAATACATTTCTTAAAAGAGGTTTAGAGTATGCAGGGGAATTATCTTTATTAAATGTAAAAGATTTATATAAAATTCTAAAGTGGAATGTAAAACATGGCATCACATTTTTTAGAGTATCTTCAGATATTTTTCCATGGTCATCTAACTATAACTTATATGATTTGCCTCAGTTTAAAGAAATTAAAGATGTTTTAAGTGTTATAGGAAAGTATGTCAAAAAACATAAAATCAGATTAACAAGTCATCCAGGACCATATAATGTTTTAGTTTCACCAAAAAAATCAGTTGTTGATAATACAATTACTGATTTAAATATGCACGCCCAATTATTCAATTTATTAGATTTAGAAAAATCACCGTTTAATAAAATTAATATTCATTGTAATGGAGTTTATGGGGATAAAAAAAAAGCAATGGATAGATTTTGCTCTAATTTTCGAAATTTATCTTTGGATATAAGAAGCAGACTTACAATTGAGAATGATGATAAACCTTCAATGTATTCAGTTAAGGATTTAATGTATATTCATGAAAAAATAGGTATACCTATAGTATTTGATTATCATCATCATCATTTTTGTACAGGTGGTTTGTCAGAAAAAGAGGCATTACAACTTTCAATTTCTACTTGGCCAAAAAATATAACTCCTGTAGTTCATTATTCAGAATCAAAATCAAAAAACGAGAATGATAGTGCTATTAAACCACAGGCACATTCTGATTATATTAATAATCTTCCAGATACATATGGATATAATGTTGATGTTATGATAGAAGCAAAAGCAAAAGAACTTTCTCTTAAATCTTTTATGAATTTTTAATTCATAACTAGTTCACTATTTATAATAGTTTTATATTTGCATTTAAATGAAGAGGTTTATATATTCAATATTTTTTCTTGTTGTCTATGTGTTATACTTAGTTCCTAATATAATGCTTGATCATCATGAAAATTGTTTTCATGCTGAAAGCAGTTGTCATTCAAAACATAAACATTCTAGCTGTAGTTCAAGTAAAATATCTTGTGAATTAAATTCTAATAACGACTTTACTTGTTCTCATCAAAATCATTATCAAAAAGAGAAAGATTTATGTTTATTATGTGACCATAATCTCATATGCGATCATTTAGTTAATCATATATCCGAATTAAACAATAATATCTTTTTTCTAGATTCTTTTAGGGATTTATATTTTAATATTCCTATTAAAGATTTAAATAATTTCCGAAATAAATCCCCGCCTCATTATATAATATAAATCTAACTAATATTATATAATTTGATACAGAGTATTTTCTAGATACAATGTGTCTTCTAATTTCAAATTTTTATGAAAAAACTATTTTTTTCATCATTTTTAATGATGAATATTATTTTCACATACGCACAAACAAAAGGTGTTGTTTTAGATTCAGATAATAATCCAATCGAAGGGGCTACTATATTTTTAGCAGATCAAAAAATACTTATTAATAGTGATGAAAAGGGGATATATTTATTTAATCAAGAACTTTCAAAAAATTCCTATATCAATATTTATAAACATGGATTTTCATCTAAGATAATTCAGTATAAAACAGAGAAAGACTTAGAGGTTATATTAGAAAGATTACACGTTGCTTTAGATGAGATAGGTGTTACAGAAAATTTTAGTGAATTAGGAAATAATAAATTAACAAGTATTGAAAAGAAATCAATTCAATTTCTTTCATCAAATTCGATGGTAGAGAGTATAGCGCAACTTAATGGTGTTGATATAATTTCTTCTGGTTTAGGTATTCAAAAGATAGTTGTAAGGGGACTGTCTGGAATGCGTGTTGTTACATATTTAAATGGGATGAAAATAGATAATCAACAATGGGCAAATGATCATGGTATAGGGTTCACTGATTTAGGATTAGATGAAGTTGAATTAATAAAAGGTTCTAGCGCTTTAAAATACGGTGGAGAGGCGATAGGGGGATTATTATTTTTTAAGGATTTTCCTTTTATTTCTGGTGAAAAAACAAAAGGTTTTGTTTCTACAAAATTTAATAATAGTAGTTATTTAAGTAGTAGTCAATTTGGCCTTAAATTAAATAAGCAAAATTTTTATTTAAATATATATGGTCAATATTCCATTTCATCTGATTATAGACTTCCTAATAATTGGTATTTATATAATTCAAGGTTTAAACAAAATGCAATTAAATTTTCATTAGCTCATAAATATAAAAGATGGCAAAATATTTTTAGAGGTCATTTTCATAATGAAATAACAGGTATTCCTGCACATCTTCACACAGATGACCCTGCATCTGCATCATTAAAAGATATTACATCTTCATCTTTGGATTTTTTTAACCCTAAATCTTACGAAGATGCTCGTCCATCTCAGTTTATAGCTAATCAGTTGTTTACTTATCAATCAAACTATTTGCTAGATAATATTAAATTTAGTTTTAATGCTGGACATTTTATTAATAATTTAAAGGAATATGAAGGGTGGACAAAGCCAGCATTTGATTTAACTATTGAAAGCACACAGTTGATGCCTAATATTCGTTATCATTTACACAACTTAACTTTTAATGTTGGTGCTCAAATTAGTTTTCTGAATAATAAAAATAATATTGACGATAGATTAATTCCTGATGCAAATTCGCAAGGTTTAGGTTTATATACTATAATTGATTATGAAAAAAATAATTTTGGTTTTAATTCGGCATTTCGATATGATTATAATAGTTTAATTGCAGACAAGCTAGATTATGACGCGGAATTTTCAGGTGCTAGTTATTCATCAGGTGTATATTATACTTATTCTGACAACATATTTAGGCTAACATATTCTAGTGCATTTAGATCTCCTCATATTAGTGAGCTTTTCTCAGATGGAATCCATCATGGAACTAATAGATATGAAATTGGTAATAATAATTTAAATATAGAATATGCAAATCAGATTGATTTTAAATATCAATGGTCTAATGAACATTTAGGATTTGTTTTCAATCCATTTATTCAATCTATTACCGATTTTATAAGTATAGATCCAACAGGAGATTATTTTTATAAATACAATAATTTCGGTGATATAATAGCTTCATATCCAAAATATAATTATGTTCAATATGATAAGGTTGAATTACGTGGTATAGAAATGAATATTCATTATCACCCACATCAGCTACATAATTTACATATTGAACAATCATATACTTTTATGCAAACTGAGAATAAATCAAGTGCATATGGTTTGGCTCTAACCCCAGCTAATAATATTAAAAGTATCGCAAAATTAGATTTTGAGGAGTATCAAAATTTATTAAAATATAAATTGCATAATTTTTCATTTCATCATATTTATACATTTAAACAAGAGAGTATTGCTGAATATGAAGAAATCACAAAAGCATATAATATTTTTAATATACAGTTAGGTCTAAAATTTAATAAAAAATTCAAGGCTTTAATAGGGGTTAATAATTTACTTAATAAAGAATATTCTCCGCATATTTCTAGGGTAAGAGGTGTTGCTGGTGGTGTGCCTAACCCAGGAAGACATTTCTATATTAATTTAAAATATGATTTTTAAAAAAATACTCTGATGAGTCTTTATGAGACGAAATACTTTAGTTTAACACTAAAGTATCAGTATTAATTAAAAAAATAAATTATGAAAAAATTAAATTATTTATTTGTTGCTTTTGCATTTATAGCACTTTCAACAATGACGTCTTGTTCAAAATCTGAAGATGAATGTCATGAATGCCACATTGCTTACATGCCTGCAGGGGGTGGAGCTGAAATTGTGGTTGAATTTGGTGAATTTTGTGGAGATGCTTTAGAAGAGGTAGAAGCAGATGGCTACACAGTAACCATTGAAGAGACTATTATTGGCAGTGATACTGTTCCTGCAGGTACGTATGGAAATGGAAACATGGAGATACATTGTGAAGAGCATGGTGATCACGATGATCATGATCATTAGTAGTAAATTAATAAAGCCTTCTCAATTGAGACGGCTTTATTTTAACTTTATATAAATTTTATTTTATAATTAACCTTTGCTTTTTATTGCAGAACCAACTTTTCCTTGAGTCAGAAGTTATTTTACTTATTACAATGTCACCATCTTCCGTTTCCTTTTTTCCGTATATTTTAAGCTTATATTTAGAAGTTGAAAAAGGATTTTTAAAGTCTTTAAGTTCTGCTCCTCCTAATTTATAACTATTATACATTACTTTTTTTGTGTTTAGAATTAGATTATTTTTTTTTTGATAATTAATATTTATCCATTTTTCTTCCGGATTTAATTTTGATTCATACAGGCTTTCTGATTTTATGTAATTTCCAACACCAGGAAAATATTTCTGATCCATTAATATTGAACATATGGATTTGTTAGGTTTGATATTTTTTGTTAAGTATTTTAAGTGATTTTCTAAATTATAGGATTTATTTAGAAGGTCGTATTCAGCATTAAATTTTTCATTAAATTGTATTTGTTTTATTATTTTCATTTTTCCAAATTTTCGTACATCTCTAAAAAACAACTCTTTTTTATTGTTATAAATACGAAAATGACAATGTTTAATTAAATGTTGTGACCACCCGCCTGTCATTCCTAAATGAAAGTTAAAAAGTTGATTATTTTTTAGTTGTAAGAAAATATTTTTTCCTACAGTAAATGTTTTGTTATTTTTTTTTAGATTATTATTAACTGTATTAAATACATCTAAATATTTGATATTATAATAATCTGTAATAATTTCAAATTTAATTTCAGAATCAGCTTTAAAAAATTCATTAAAATAGTTTGAAGCAATTTTAACTTCAGGTCCCTCGGGCATTATAATATCTTTAATTGCAAAAATAAAGAAAAGAGTTTTTAAATAAATTTCTTTTTTTATTTTTAATAAAAAAATATGAAAGAAATAGAACCTATTAATTTAATGAACAAGTTTTCTTTATTTGAAGAAGAATGGACTCCTAAAATTATAGGGGAGTTAAACAATCACTATCTTAAAATTTGCAAATTGAAAAATAATTTTGTTTGGCATAGTCATGAGAAAGAAGATGAACTATTTATAGTTTTGAAAGGGACTTTATTAATTGATTTTCGTGATTCAAGGACAGTAAAAGTTGAAAAGGGAGAGGTTTTAATTATTCCAAAGGGTGTAGAGCATAGACCCAGAACTAATGGTGAAATAGTATTTAATTTACTGATAGAGCCAAAAACTACTTTGCATACAGGAAATATAAATCATCAACTAACTGTAAAAAAATTAGATTGGATTTAGCTAGGACAGCAAGTTTTATCTTGACATTTACAAAATTGCATATTATAAAAATGTAAAATAATTATCATGGAAGCAGGTATATAAATTAAGTAATCTGCTATAGAGAAAATTTTTAATGAATGATTCGCTATTATAATAAATAATGCAATCCATGATACCCAAAAGGAATATTTAAGCCAATTTAGTTTTGAATTTTTTGTAATAAAATAAATAGCAATGAATGAAATTAGCAGAAAAATATAATCAATGGTTGTCCACCATGTTGGGGCTTCAGAACAACAGGTTGCGGAGCATGCTTTAGCAATAAATATAAATGGGGTTGCTAAACAATGAATTCCGCATAAAATACCAGCAAGAATTCCAATACTATCAAAAGGCATGACAATGTTTTTCATAATACTTTTTTAATAATTTTTCAAAATTAGCTTTTTTTTTATAAATGCAAACTAGTTGCATTTTTTTTTATTTTTGTTACTTGAAAAAAAAGTAAATGTTTGATTCTAAATTAATTTTATCTGAAAAAAAAATAAGTAAAACAAAATTTAGAACTGATTTGTTAACTTTGTTTTATAATTCAAAAAAATCATTATCAGTGGAAGATATTTTAATTTTTTTCAATTATTCAGTTAATAAAGCAACTGTTTATAGGTCTTTAGAAAGTTTTGAGATTAAAGGTTTGATTCATAAAGTGCCTGACAATTATAATCATAAGAGATTCTCTATATGTAAAGAGATAAATTGTGCAGTCAATTCATATGATAATAATCACGGTCATTTTATTTGTTATATATGTAATCAAACATTTTGTTTAGATGATATGCCAATCCCAAGTATAAATAGCATTAAGGGTTATGATATTCATGAATTAAATCTTACAGCTAAAGGATATTGTGAAAGTTGTAAATAAAATTAATTATAAAACTTTTTAAATGTTAAAGTCTAAGTCTTTATTTTTTAATTATGATACGACAAATAAGTTTAATTTTCCTGATATAAAATTAAAAAAAGGAGATAGCTTATTAATTTTAGGTGAATCAGGAGTAGGAAAGACAACATTTATTCATATTCTAGCAGGATTATTACGTCCTAACTCTGGTATTATCGAATTAAATGGTGTAAATTATCATGATTTGAATGACAGAGAACTTGACTTATTTAGAGGTGAAAATATTGGTATGATATTTCAGAAACCTTATTTTGTAAGAAATTTAAGTATATATGATAATCTTCTATTAGCATTATATTTATCTAAAAAACAAGAATATAAAAAAAATATAAAAAAAATATTACAAGATATAGGTTTAGCTAATAAGTTGAATTATAAGCCTGATTCATTAAGTCAAGGTGAACAGCAAAGGGTAGCTATTGCTTTAGCAGTTGTCAAAAGACCGTCTCTAATTTTGGCTGATGAGCCAACATCGAGCTTAGATGATAAGAATTGTAATAAAATAATAGCTTTATTAAAAAAACAAGCGGAAATAGCTAACTCTCAATTAGTTATCATTACACATGATAAAAGACTGAAAGATCAATTTAACAAATCTATAACGCTATGAATATAAGAAAAGTTGCTTGGAACAACATTATATCAAGTCCTCTTAATACTTTGTTAAGCTTAATGCTAATGACTTTTGGAGTTGGCATTATTTCACTTCTTTTATTGTTAAATAACCACATGCAGGAACAATTTCAAAATAATATCAGGTCAATTGATATGGTTGTAGGAGCTAAAGGAAGTCCATTACAATTAATACTTTCTAGTATTTATCATGTTGACAACCCAACTGGTAATATACCTTTGGAAGAAGTTAATAAATTAACTAAAAATCCATTAGTAGATTTTAAAATACCTCTTTCATACGGAGATTCATACAATGGATTTAGAATTGTAGGGACAACTCATCAATACCCTAAACTTTATGAAGCTAATTTAGCGGAAGGTCAATTATGGAATAGTAGCATGCAGGTAGTTTTGGGAGATGCAGTATCTAAGATTACAAATTTAAAAATAGGTGATGAATTTTTTGGAACACATGGTTTTGATGAAAATGGTCATGTGCACGACAATCATTCATATGTAGTTGTAGGTGTTTTTGATAAAACTAATTCTGTAATAGATAATTTAATAATTACAGATTTAAAAAGTGTCTGGAAGGTACACGACCATGCACATGGAGAAGAATGTAATCATGATCATGACCATGCACATGGAGAAGAATGTGATCATGATCATAACCATGAAGAAAAAGATGCCTACGATTATGAAAGTTTATCAAATGATTTAATGATAACATCTATGTTAGTAAAATTTAAAAGCCCTGTTGGAATTATACAAATGCCAAGAAAAGTTAATGAAACTACTAATATGCAGGCTGCTTTGCCTATTTTTGAAATAAATCGTCTAACTAATTTACTTGGTTTTGGTGTTAAAACTATAAATTTTATTGCCTTAATTATTATGCTAGTTTCCGGACTAAGTATTTTTATTAGTCTATTTAATTCACTTAAAAAAAGAAAATATGAACTTGCGTTAATGCGGGTACATGGAGCTACCAAAATACAATTAATAAAATTAGTTTTATTAGAAGGTTTATTACTATCAATTGTAGGTACATTTTTAGGTTTACTTATTAGTCGTTTAAGTTTGTTTATAATCAGTATATTGGTTAATCATAATCAAAAGATAAGTAATATAGAATTTTCATTAATAAATAATGAAATTTGGCTTGTTCTCACAGCAATATTTATCGGATTTTTCGCATCTTTAATCCCATCTTTTATAACATATAAAATTAATATCACTAAAATTTTGTCAAATGCATAAATATCTAATAATTTTTTTCTTGTTATTATCACAAACTAGCTATTCTCAAAAAGAAATAACATGGGAAGATTTAGAAGATATTGAATTTAACGAGCAATATGTAGAGGAGTTAGATGAATATATTTTATTTCCACAATTTGGACCCAGTTTAAGAGAGTTGGATAGAGAAGAGGTTTTATTAACTGGTTATGTTTTAGCAATTGACCCTGATAAAGGGTATTATGTTTTATCTAAAGGACCTTTTGCTTCATGTTTTTTTTGCGGAAGTGGAGGGCCTGAAACTATAGCGGAACTAAGTTTAAAATCTAATAAAGAATCATTTTATATGGATGAGTTTATAACAATTAAAGGTATATTAAAATTAAATAATGACGATATATATCGTTGTGTTTATATCATTGAAGATGCAGAAAGAACTAAATAATCTTTTCATCCATTTTTTTCAATATAAATTATAATAAAATAAAATATATTATTGTAGGAATAAATAATAAACTACATATAATTGAAAATTTTTTAGAATGATGTTCTTTTGAATGCCAATAAGCAAGTATGATTAATGGAGCTTGAAAAGGCATTCTAATCAAAGATTGAACTTTAGTTATTTCAAGTATTTCTCTTGCAGATTCAGATGTGTATAGATAAATATTTGCTGGAAATACAGCTAGTAATAAAAATATAATTCCCCAACCAGCTATTTTTCTTGTTTTAGTATGTAATAAAAATAAACCTAAGATAATTTCAGCAAATCCACTTATTAATACAGCTTCTTGTGGCCATTTTATATATTTTGGTACTATTGCCATAAAAAAATCTGTATTTGTAAAATGTTTCACCCCTACTATAATGTATAGAAGGCTTAAAGTGTAAATTGTTATATTTTTATATAATCTCAAAATATAAAATTTTCTTTTGTGTTACTTTTAAATTAGTAAAATACAATATTCATGCAAAAAAATGAATATTAACAGCAACTACAATTTTCCTGTGAAATGTGTTGTTCAGATTTTTTAATTTTACAAGAATAAATAGGATATTTTGCAAGAAACATTTCTGTTAGAAATATGTCTGAAACATTGTTGTTATTCCCAAATTTTTCGTTTATTATGTAAGCAAATTCTTCGACTGTATATAATTTATCTTCTAGATTTAGTGGATTTTCCGAGTTTTCCTTCATGAAATTTTGATTTGTGCAATAATATAAAAAACAGAAAATTTAAGTTATTTTTTTTGAATTTTTTTAAAATTTAAAATGATTTATTAGTTTTGTTTTATGAAAAAACTCTTTTATTTATTCGTATTTTTTTCACCTTATATAACTATTTCACAACAATTAACTACTGAAAATATTCTGTATGATGGAAATAATAGAGAATATATAATATATGTTCCACAATCATATTCTCCATCTATTGCATCTCCAATACTATTTGCATTTCATGGTGGTTCTGGATATGCGAATGATTTTATGAATTATGAAGCAGATTTTAGATCAATTTCTGATACAGCAGGCTTTATTTTAGTATACCCACAAGCTTTGGAAGATCCTAATGATGGAAATTCAACAAATTGGTTACATAAAGAACCAACAGATCATAAAGATATTTTTTTTATTGAAGCACTTATTGATAATATAGCATCTTCTTATAATATAGATATGGATAGAATATATGCTTGTGGATATTCATTAGGAGGAATGTTTAGTTATGAGTTAGCTTGTCAACTTAATAATAAAATAGCTGCAATTACCTCAGTTGCTGGTGCCGCATTTTATGGGGCATTTGCAAATTGTAATATAACACATCCTACAGCTGTATTAAGTATAAACGGAACTGCTGATGGAATACATCCATATAATGATCAAAATGGATGGTATTTTTCAATTTCTGCTATTGATAGTTTCTGGGCATCTTCAAATAATACAGATGTTGTACCAATAGTAACACAATTACCTGATTTAAATATTTCAGATGGAAGTAATGTTGAAAGATATTCATGGCAAAATGGAGATGGATGTGTTGCCGTTGAAGAACTTAAAATTATTAATGGAGGTCATGATTGGCCATCACCACTTGCGTCATGGGCTAATCAGGATATTAATGCCAATATTGAGGTGTGGAATTTTGTATCTAAATTTGATAAGAATGGCCTCATAGGTTGTAGTACTACAAGCCATTTTAATATGGATATTTTAAATTCTAAAAAACTTGTTAGAATAGTTGATGTATTAGGATTCAGAAGAGAAGAAGTGAAGAATCAACCTATTTTTTATATTTATGATGACGGATCAGTTGAAAAGAAAATAATTCTTGAATAAACATAAATAAGTGTATAGGTATACGATTTAATCTAAATATTTTTTAAATTTCTTTAATAACTAATTCTTCATTTACTCGGAATCTTTCAGTATATATTCCTTTTTTATCAGCTTTTCCAATCCCAAATATCATAACTACGTGACATCCCCAATTTAGTTTAAGTAATTTTTTAATTCTTTTTTCATCAAACCCTTCCATTGGGCAAGAATCAAATCCTTCAGCTACTAAAGACATCATAAAG
>MDTD01077845.1_pt1 | contig 16944 bp, 12 predicted proteins | sample 811221 | NCBI WGS metagenome assembly MDTD01 (sample SAMN05326646, study PRJNA326480) | marine metagenome | isolation source: seawater | place: Pacific Ocean: South West | collected 2011 | reverse complement strand
TATGTTTGCTGCAATTGTATTGCTCGTCTTGGTTTTGGGGACGGTGGTGTTCCACTTCCTCAGTCCGTGGTACTTCACACCAATAGCGTCTAACTGGTCCTCAATGGACGACACCGTCACTTTGACCTTTGTCGTGACGGGACTTGGGTTCGTGCTGTGTAACGTTTTTATTGCTTACTGCATCATCAAGTTTAGGAATAAAGAGGGTCGACGCGCAGAATACGAGCCCGAGAGCGTCAAAATGGAGACCTGGCTGACCGGTCTGACCACCGTGGGCATCGCTGCCATGCTGGCACCGGGGCTGCTTATTTGGAAAGACGTGGTTACGCCACCGGACGAGTCGATGGAACTCGAGGTGCTGGCACGTCAGTGGAATTGGTCTTACCGGCTGCCCGGCGAGGACGGTCAGTTGGGTGCTGTGGCAGTCAGTCACACCAGCGAAGACAATCCTCTTGGCATCGACCCCTCTGACCCGTTTGGTCAGGATGATGTGATCGTCTACGACCCGGTTCTGCATCTAAAGGTCGATCAGCCTGTCACCTTCTTGTTGCGTTCGACCGACGTATTACACAACTTCACCGTCCCCCAATTCCGCGTGAAGATGGATTTTGTTCCAGGCCAGGTGTCGTATATCTGGGCTGAGCCGACGGAGACCGGCAGCTACGACCTGCTCTGCGAAGAATTGTGCGGGGTCGGCCATTACGCCATGCGCGGTCGAGTCATCGTTGACAGCGACGAGAGCTACGCCGAGTGGTTAGCTGACCAGCCGACTTTTGCAGAAACTCAAGCTGAGCTGAGTACTGATCTGGTAGCAGGGCAGGCATCTTATGCGGTCTGCAGTTCTTGTCACGGCGCGAACGCTGAGGGGAACAAGGCCATGCACGCGCCGCGTCTGGCGGGTATGGACAGCGAGTACATGAAGCGCCAGCTGCGTCACTTCAAGCGGGGTGTTCGCGGTGCGCATGAGGACGACACCTGGGGCCGCACCATGGCGCCTATGGCCATGATGCTGTCTGACGCCTCGGCAATTAACGATGTTGTGAGCTATATCGGGACCTTGTCGGGTCAGCCGGCGTTTGACGATAACGCGAGCGTCGGCCTGGCTGCAGCGGTTGAACGTTATGAGCCCGCCGCTTCGGGGGATCCGAGCAAGTCTCAAGCGCTCTATGAATCGACCTGTGCGCAATGCCACGGTGAGATGGGCCAGGGTGTGTGGACGGTGAATGCGCCTGCACTCACAGGGCTAGAGGATTGGTATCTCGCCTCTCAGATCAAGAATTTCCGCGATGGCATTCGCGGTCGCCATGCTGACGACCTGTACGGCCTTCAAATGGGGCTGGTGTCGAACACTATGACGGACGATCAGGCCATTGAAGACATGGTGGCTTACATCACGACTCTCGAAGATTCACAACAGCCGGTCAAGCTGGCACAGCAGAACTAAGCCGGAGAATACGATGGAACACATTGCACACGACGAGACCAGTTTTGTTCGGCCTGCTGAGGTCGGCGAAATGGAGCTTTACCACGCCAAGACCTGGCTGGGTAAATATGTATTTTCTCAGGACGCGAAAACCATCGCGATCCAGTACGCGGCGACCGCGATTGCCATCGGTATGGTGGCACTGGTGTTGTCCTGGTTCATGAGACTGCAGTTGGCATGGCCCAACACATTCACCTTCATCGACCCCGCCTATTACCTGCAGGCAGTGACCATGCACGGCATGATCATGGTGGTGTACCTACTCACGGCGCTATTCCTGGGAGGGTTTGGTAACTATCTGATTCCGCTCATGGTCGGCGCGCGGGACATGGTGTTCCCTTGGCTGAACATGATCAGCTTCTGGGTGTATTTCACGGCGGTGCTGTTGCTGGCAGCGAGCTTCTTTGTTGGCGGCGGGTCGACCGGCGCGGGTTGGACATTGTATCCACCGCAAGCCATTTTGCCCGGTACGCCAGGCTCTGAGGCGGGCATTCTGTTGATGCTGGCGTCGCTGGCCGTGTTCATTATTGGCTTCACGATGGGTGGTTTGAACTACGTCGTCACGATCCTGCAGGCCAGAACACGCGGCATGACATTGATGCGCATGCCACTCACGGTTTGGGGCATTTTCGTTGCGACGATCCTCGCGTTATTCGCGTTCCCGGCGCTGTTTGTGAGCGCGATCATGATGGCGCTAGACGTGTTGCTGGGCACCAGCTTCTTTATGCCCGCGATCATGACGATGGGAAATGAGGCCGAGCATGTGGGCGGTAACCCACTGCTGTTCCAGCATCTGTTCTGGTTCTTTGGTCACCCAGAGGTATACATTGTTGCGCTGCCTGCTTTCGGGATCGTTTCAGACCTGATCAGTATCCATGCGCGCAAGAACATCTTCGGTTACCGCATGATGGTTTGGGCGATTGTCATTATTGGCGCGCTGAGCTTCGTTGTATGGGCACACCACATGTATGTGAGTGGCATGAACCCCTACTTCGGTTTCTTCTTTGCGACGACTACGCTAATCATCGCGGTCCCCACAGCACTCAAAGTGTACAACTGGGTGCTGACACTCTGGCAGGGCAATATCCACCTCACGATTCCGATGCTGTTCTCGATCGCGTTTCTGCTGTTCTTTATCAACGGCGGAATGACCGGTTTGTTCCTCGGTAACGCCACGGTGAGTATGCCCCTGTCGGATACGCTCTTCGTGGTAGCGCACTTCCATATGGTAATGGCGGTCGCCCCGGTCATGGTGGTGTGCGGCGCTATTTACCATTGGTACCCGAAAATCACTGGGCGCTGGTACCACGAAGGTATGGCGCGCTTCCATTTCTGGACCACGTTTGTCGGTTCCTACCTTGTGTTCTTGCCAATGCACTACCTCGGCATCATGGGCGTGCCACGTCGCTACTTCGAAATCACGGGTACGACCTTCCTGCCGGATTCGGCGCAAAATGTAAACGCCAGCATCACTATCGCAGCGTTGGTGGTCGGATTCGCTCAACTGGTATTCGTCTACAACCTCATCGTGAGTGCCTTTAACGGCAAGAAGGCGTCGGGCAATCCATGGAATGCGACCACGCTGGAATGGCAAACGGAGACGACGCCTCCCGGGCACGGCAACTTTGGGAAAGAGTTGCCCTGCGTTTACCGGTGGGCCTACGACTACAGCGTGCCCGGGGTTGAAGATGACTTCATCCCCCAGAACGTGCCGCCGCGGGGCGCGCAGACTGAGGGTGCACAATGAGCAATATCTTTACCGAACAACCGTGGATCGCTGACACCGGGCCGGTAGCGCCCGCGCTGTCAGGCGCACAGATCGCTCTAAACTCTCGACGCTCTGCGCTGAAGGTGCTGTTAAGTGTGGTGAGCATCTTCTTCATGCTCATGATTGTCGCCTACGGCGGGCGCATGCTTTACCAAGACTGGCAGCCCACACCGCAGATCAGCCTCTTGTGGGCCAACACGGGTTTGCTGTTACTCAGCAGTTTGTGTCTTCAGGTCGCCCTTATATGGACCCGCGCAGATAACGTTCTATGGGTCCGCGGCGCTTTGGTTGCCGCTGGCGTCTTGACCGTACTCTTTCTCATTGGCCAGCTGGTGGCATGGCAACAGCTCACGTCCATGGTGCTGGGTGACTTCAGCAACCCGTCAGTGGGTTTCTTCTTCATGATTTCCGGTATTCACGGACTGCACATGATGGGCGGGATGGTCGCATTGGTTCGCGCGATCAGCCGCGCTTTTGGCCATTCGGCTGCACGGGCAATGGAGCACAGCGTGTCGAATTGTGCGCTGTACTGGCACTACCTGCTGGGGGTTTGGCTGGTGGTGTTCGGTTTGCTGTTCACAGGTAACAATTTCGAGATCCTGCTCAGGATCTGCGGCTTTATTTAACGGGGGAGGGGACCATGTCGACGGAGACAATGGCGTCGGATTCACTGGAGTTGAAGCCAGGCTTAGCGGGCTTCTTTGATGACTGGAGTTCGGATCAGCGCGCGTTCAAGGGTGTTCCCTGGGGTAAAGCGATGATGTGGATTTTCCTCGTCAGCGATACATTTATTTTTGGCTGTTTCCTCGCCTCTTATATGACGGTGAGGATGTCGACGCTGGAGCCCTGGCCCAGTGCGAGCGAGGTGTTCGCTCTGAGTTTTGGCGGGGCGCCTATCCCGCTCATTCTCATTGCGATCATGACCTTCGTGCTCATCACATCGTCAGGCACCATGGCGCTGGCCGTGAATTATGGTTATCGCAAAAATAAGTGGGTGACGTTCTGGCTGCTGCTCGCTACCGCGGTGCTTGGCGCGACTTTTGTCGGCATGCAGGTGTTCGAGTGGAGCAAGTTGATCTTCGAAGAGGGCGTCAGGCCATGGGGTAATCCGATGGGCGCTGCACAGTTTGGCTCCGTGTTCTTCATGGTGACCGGCTTCCACGGTTTCCACGTGTCGATCGGCGTCATCTTCCTGTTTATTTTCTGCTACAAGGTGGCCGCCGGCCATCTGGACGATCAAACCCCGGGCTGGTTTACCAAGCGCGGGGGCAACTATGAGGAGATCGAGATCCTGGGCCTGTACTGGCACTTCGTGGATTTGGTCTGGGTCTTCATCTTTGCGTTTTTCTATCTCTGGTAGGGGGGTAAATCATGGACCATACCGCTGACGGCCACGAACCCGTCATCCGTGAGGAAGAGGCCATCCAGCACCCGCTGGGGGTGTACTTCAAAATCTGGACGCTGCTTTTTGTTCTGAGCGCCATGTCCTATGCCGTGGACTACTATCAGGTGCAAGGTTATCTGCGCTGGTTCCTGATCCTGTTTTTTATGGTGCTGAAGGCCGGCCTGATTATCGCCGTCTTTATGCACATGGTGTGGGAACGGCTGGCGATGGTGTATTTCATTCTCTTGCCGCCTGTGTTGCTACTGACGTTGGTCGCGATTGGCTCGTTAGAGGCTGACTGGACATTCTTCCAGCGGGGTGTGTACTTCCTGAAAGAGTTGATTATCGCGGCACCGGCTTCTCCGCATCACTGAAGCAATCCGCCTGGAATACTGAAGAGAGGAAGCAGCAATGGGTGGCCAGAAGACAGAAGGCACCAACTACACCACACACATCATCGTGTTCTTGTTGCTCACGGTGTTTATGTACGTGTTTGCCTACGTGTTGGTGGATCACAACATGGACGTGCCGGAGCGCGTCGATACGGTTCACGCTGAGAAGCAGGAATAGGCGCTAGCGCCGCAGGGCCAATTTCACTGGAACCGTGGCGCTGTAAAGTTCAGAAAACTGCACCGCCACCTCCGAGGCTACGAAAGGTGGGCTGATGATGCCCGCATACTGACCGAGCGGATCAACCAGATACACGGCGCTGGAGTGGGTGACCTCGTAAACATTGGTAGCTGTTTCGGGCTCCGCTCGAAATGGCGCGCCCAGTTGGCGAGTTAGGTTTGTAAGCTGGCCAATAGAGCCGGTGGCGCCAAGAAAGTCGGGGTCAAAATACTGAACATAACGTTGAATCTGGGCTGCTTTATCGCGCGCAGGATCCACGGAAATGAACACAAATTGGATATCTGATGCGCTGATCCCTCGCGCAACAATCTCGCGCTTCACGGAAGACATGTCATAGAGCGTAGTCGGACAGATATCGGGGCAGTACATGAAACCGAAGAAAATAAATGACCACCGAGATTCCAGCGACTTGAGATCAAAAACGCCTTTCGCATCGTCTACCAGCACGAATTCTGCCAACGGTTTGCGCTCGGGAAAGGCAATCAGTGAGGCTGGGAAGGCATCTGCCGTCGAGGGGTTACGCGACTGCCAGAGCGCCCAGTACCCCGAACCTGCCAGGGCGATGCCGACCACTGCGGCGGTGATAAGCACCGCAACCATGAGTTTTTCCCGTGTGATGACTTTCACGCCGGATCCTGCCCCCTATGCTTTTGTGCGTCAGTCTGACCAATGCTTCCCGTCCGCGTCAATATTGCCAGCGGAAATGTCGGATCTGAGCAGGCAGTGGGGGATGTCATGCAGTAACATGACGCCAAGAAAAGCGTTACCACAAACAACCACGAGTCGATCCTTCTGATGGAATCCAGCCTAACCGAGCGCGCCACTTGGCGAGATTATTACGAGCTGTGTAAGCCCAATGTGGTGTGGCTGATGATTCTGACGGCGATCGTCGGGATGTGCATGGCGACACCCGGGGTTGTGCCGGTTGATGTCGTGATCTTTTCGAGCATCGGGATCGCGCTGTGTGCGGGATCAGCTGCGGCCATCAACCATCTTGCAGATCAACACGTCGACGCTGTGATGGCACGGACCTCAGGTCGACCCATAGTCAAAGGAAAAATCGACTCACAGGGTGCGGCGATCTTTGCGTTCGTATTGGGGTCGCTCGGTATGGTTGTTCTGCTGACCTGGGTGAACTCACTGACCGCGTGGCTCACTTTGGCATCCCTCGTGGGCTATGCATTTATCTACACCCTTTACTTAAAGCGCGCGACGCCGCAAAACATCGTCATTGGCGGCTTGGCCGGTGCGATGCCTCCGCTGTTGGGGTGGACAGCGGTGACAAATCAGGTAGATGGACATGCGCTACTGCTGGTGCTGATTATTTTTGCCTGGACGCCGCCCCATTTCTGGGCCTTGGCTATCGCGCGCAAGGAAGAGTACGCGAAAGTCGATATCCCAATGCTGCCCGTGACACATGGTAGCCGCTACACCGCCGTACACAGTTTGTTATATACGCTGATGCTCTTTGTGGCATCGCTATTACCGGTCGCGACAGGGCTCAGCAGCTGGATTTATTTAATTGGTGCGTCCGCGCTGGGTGGCGTTTTTATTTATCAATCAGTGGTATTGCTGCGCACAATGAAAAACAGCGACGCCATGAAAATGTTCCGCTTTTCTATTGTCTACTTGATGGCGATCTTCCCCATCATGTTGCTGGACCATTATCTGCTGCCCAAGCCGGTCTTTGCCTGAAGACGGTCGATTTTCGAGGATGTCGGGAATCGAGGTATGCACAAAAAATTTTGATCACGCGCTCTTCTCCACGTTCCCCTAGAGCTCGCGTTGGGGTGTTACGAGCCTTTTTTGCCGCTGCCATGCTGTGCTTGTCAGGGTGCTCCGAGGTGCCGCCATCGTATGACGTTGCGATCAACGGCGGCAGCGTGATTAATCCTGAAACGCAACTCGACGCTGTGCGCTCTGTGGGCATTCGGGACGGCGAAATTGTGGCAATTAGCGAGGCGCCACTGCAGGCCGAGAACGTGATCGACGCGCGCGGCCTGGTGGTCAGTCCAGGCTTCATCAATCTGCACTCTCACAGCGTGGCGACAGCGGGATATCGTCTTGAGCTTCTTGATGGCGTGACCACCGTACTTGAGTTGGAGGCCGGTAGCTTCCCGATCGCCCGTTTTGGCCAGCAGTTGGGTGATGCACCGCTGACGCACTTTGGCGCCTCCGTAGGGCACGCCTGGATTCGCATGCAAGTGGTTGATCCCGAGGCGCTGGCGGCGGTCGCTGTGACAGGCAAGATTGATATGTCAGGCGACACGTTTACGCAGACGGCTACGCCGGCACAGCGCCAACAGATTGAGCAGATGTTGCGGGCGGAGCTAGATGCGGGTGGCTTGGGCATCGGGTTCTTGCTCGACTATATGACGCGGGCAGTTGATGATGCCGAGCGGGATATGATCTTCGCGGTTGCTGCAGACTACGAGGTGCCTGTGTTTGTGCATGTTCGCCGGGGTATTGATGGCGATCCTGCGGGTCTTCTGGAAGTCATTGGGGCGGCGGAGCAACACGGCGCCGCGGTACATATATGCCATCTCAATGCGAGTGCAATGAGCGGCGTGGATGTTTGGCTCGACGAGATTGATGCGGCGAGGGCGCGCGGTGTCGATGTCACGACAGAAATGTTCCCCTGGACGGCTGGTTCAGCCGCGATCTCCTCTGATGTGTTCTCCCGCAACTGGCGGGAGATTTTCGCTATCGACTACACCGATGTGCAGTGGGCCGAGACCGGAGAGTGGTTGACAGAGAACACCTTCCAAGCCTACCGGGAAGCCCGGCCGGATGGACAGACGATGCATCACTACATCCGTGAGGAGTGGAATCGCCGAGCTATCAAGCGGCCCCACGTGATGGTGGCCAGCGATGCTATGCCGCTGCTTAACTATGAGCGCAAAGTCGTGCCTAATGGTGCGGGTACCTCCACCCGCATCCTGGGTCAGTTCGTTCGCGATGAGGGTTTGTTGACTCTGAGTGATGCGATTGCGCGCCTGAGTTTGTATCCCGCACAACGACTGGAGTCCTTTGCGCCTGCTTTCGCTCTGAAAGGGCGAATAGCAGTTGGAGCTGATGCGGATATCGTGATTTTTGACCCTGCACGCATTGCCGCCAACGCAGATTATGAAGAGCCATTCCTGCCGCCAACAGGTATCCACTTCGTCCTCGTAGACGGTAGCGTCGCCGCTACAGATGGAGTCGCGGTGACTGAGACTGGCTCAGGTAAGAAACTGCTTGGCGCCCGCAAAGAGGTGATTGCCCTGTCAGCTCAGTGATTTATTGTGGTGCATCTTGCCCTTCGGACAGCGATATCAGAAACGCGAATTCCCTCGCATAATCCTCAAACTGCTTGAGTCTGCCTGACGCGCCGCTGTGCCCTGCAGACATATCGGTATAGAGCATTAATGTATTCTGGTCTGTGCGGTACTCACGCAACTTCGCAACCCACTTTGCGGGCTCGAAATACTGGACCTGCGAGTCATGTAAGCCCGTTGTGACCAATAAGTTCGGATAGTCCTGTGCGCTCACTTGATCGTAGGGCGAATAGGACAACATGTAGTCGTAGGCTGCTTTTTCTCTCGGGTCTCCCCACTCATTCCACTCCCCTGTGGTTAGCGGTATCGACGGATCGGACATGGTTGTGATGACGTCGACAAACGGTACCGCGGCAATCACGCCGTGGTACAACGAGGGTGCCATATTGAGCACTGCCCCCATCAATAAACCGCCTGCGCTACCACCCCGCGCATTGGTACGTTTGGGGTCGATGATTGCCTGGTTTTGTAACGCGTCAGTGACGTCGATGAAGTCTGTGAACGTATTGATCTTATTCATCATTTTACCGGCCTCGTACCACTCCCTGCCGCGCTCCTGCCCGCCGCGAATATGTGCGATGGCATATACGAACCCACGATTCAGCAGGCTGATCAGTGCCGGATTGAAGTAGGGCAAAGTCGAACTGCCGTAAGAGCCGTACCCATAGACCAGTCCCGGAGCGGAGCCATCGAGGGGGGTGTTGCGGTGATAAGCCAGGGTAACTGGAACCAGCGTACCGTCCCGGGCAGGCAAATCTATTTTCTTTGCCACATATTGGGTGGTGTCATAGGCGCCAGGCACTTTTGTCTCTTTTAGCAGTTGTCGTGTGCCAGTGTCTAAGTCGACTTCCCACGTTTGGATAGGTCTGGTCAGACTGGTTTGGACATATCGAAAAATGCTGGTGTCAGTGCTGACGTTGTCGCTACCCCAATAAGTGGTCGCTGGCTCATCGCTGTCGATCGACATGCGTTCCCCCGACAGCCGACGTTGGGCCCAGATCCGCCGTTCACCGTCCTGTAAAGTTTCCAGAACCAACCAGTCCCTGAGCGCGGTGATATCTGTAATCAGCTGGCCCGGCGTCGTGGGTATCACCTCGGTCCATTTTGACTTGTCGCTTGCGGACTCGTGGTTTGTTGCAATCACTCTGAAATTCTTCGCTTGCCAGTTCGTCAAGATATAGAGCGTGCCGTCGACATCCTCCACCGAATATTCATGGTTGATTTCGCGTGGTATGACAGGCTGGAAGGCGCCGGTTGGACTGTCTGCCCGCATGAGCTGCACCTCGGTGGTGTTCGTCTCGGAGTGCATGAGCGCCAGCCAAGTGCCAGAGCGGCTGCGGTACAGGCTCGTGTAAAAGGTTTCGTCCCGCTCTTCGTAAACGATCTCGTCCTCAGCCGGTGCCTTACCCAGCTTGTGCCGCATGACATATTTGGCGAGCAGAGTTTGTGGATCCTGCTTGAGGTAAAAAAGGTATTGCCCATCAGCGGACCAGGCGAGGTCAGGAGCTGCTTCGCTCAGTATCTCGGGCAGGAATTGGCCAGAATCCGTATCGAGTATTCGGATCTCGTGGATCCGTCTACCCATGAAGTCCTCCGCGACGGCGATGAAACGTCCGTCATCAGAGGGTGTCAGGTTAGCGAGGCTATAGTAGTCATAGCCCTCGGCGCGGCCATTGCCGTCTATCAGGATCTCTTCAGCTGCCTCTAGATTTCCGGCTCGCCTTGCATAAACGGCAAAATCCTGATCGGGCTGGAAACGAGAGTAATACCAGTAGTCGCCGTCACGAACGGGCACGCTGGTATCTTCCGGCGTGAGACGTGAGATCATTTCATCGTAGAGCGTCTCCTGCAGGACTTTGCTATCGCGAAGCTGATGTTCGGTCCACGCATTTTCAGCTTCAAGGTAGGCGAGTACGTCCGGGTCCGAGCGCGTATCGTCCCGGAGCCAGTAATAATTGTCGACGCGCTGCTCGCCGTGCGCCTCTAAGACATGCGGCTTTTTCATGGCGACGGGCTCACTGGGCTGCTCGGGAGTGGCAGCGTTCGAAGCGTCGCTCACGGCTTGTGGCTCAGCTTGGCAGGCGATCAATACGCTGGTGATCAGGGTGAGATAAGTGAATTTCATTGTCGGCGGTTTCGAAGACATTTTCGCTTCATTAAACTCCGATACAGCGTCAATAAAAAGCCATGCTGTCCCGCCAAGCTTTGCCAAAGTTTTGGTCTTGAGAGTTGCGCAGCGAGGCTGCGTCGGTGGCGTATAGTTCCGCTTCGCGGGGGCCTTTATTTTTTAGGGTTTAGGCCCCCGCTTCGATCAGTGCTGTTACATTAGCTTCGATCTGGGGGTGATATCGTGGCGGTTCAGGACTTCAACCAATCTGACCGGGCCCGCTCTATTAGCGCGTTGTCCGGTCTAACTTTTGATTTACTCGTGATTGGTGGCGGGATCACGGGCGCCGGCGTGGCAAGAGATGCTGCGATGCGGGGTTTGTCTGTTGCGCTAATCGAAGCGCAGGATCTTGCCAGCGGCACGTCGAGTCGCAGCTCGAAGATGATTCACGGAGGCCTGCGTTATCTGGTCGCAGGAGATGTAGCTGTCGTGAAGGAGTCTGCTTCGGAGCGCGCCACCCTGCATCGGATCGCACCCCATCTGGCGCAGAAAACCCCTTACGTGATCCCCACGGGTAGCGTGCGCAGCAAACTGATGCTCCGCGCGGCGCTGTGGGCCTACGAGCGCCTGGGCGGCGTTGAGCGGGCCGATTACCACGAGGTCTGGTCCAAAGCAGAGCTCGCTGAAAAAGAACCGGTCATCGAACGTTCTCGGCTAAACGGCGCGGTGGTCTACCCGGAATTTCTGACCGATGACTCGCGCCTCACCGTGGCGACCGTGCGCTCTGCGATTGATCACGGTGCGACAGTCGTGACCTATCTCAAAGCCACCCAAATTAGGCAGGAGCAGACGTTTATCGTTGGTGCTGCATCGACTTTGCCCGGTGAGAATCTCGAGGTGTCCATTACAGCGCGGGCTGTGGTGAATGCGGCGGGACCCTGGGTGGATCAGGTGTGCGATCTGGAGCGAGCCCAACCACCGAGGCTGGCCTTGAGTCGCGGTGTGCATCTGGTGTTTGATCACGCCGACCTGCCCGTTCGCAATACCGTCGTGATGCGCACCCCGGACGCGCGCCGCATATTCGCCGTACCACTGGGGCAGTACACCTACATTGGTACTACCGATGACTACCACCCGCAGCACGAGTACTGGCCACCGGTGACGGATCAGGACGTCAGTTATTTGTTGGCGACCACTCAGAAAGCGATGCCTGAGGCGACCCTGTCGCCCGACCGTATTGTCTCGGTGTGGTCGGGGATTCGCCCGTTAGTAGGTGATGGCTCCGGTCGCGCCTCGAAGGAGCTTTCTCGGAAAGACGAGGTTTGGACCTCGCCCAGCGGACTGCTCTCTGTGGGCGGCGGCAAGTTGTCAGCCTACCGCGCGATGGCAGAGCGCATTGTTGATACGGTTATAGAGAACCATGGCTTTACTGCAAAACCCTGCACTACCGCGGATGTTGCGTTGCCGGGAGGCGAAGCTATAGCGCTTGCCAGCGACTTAAAAGGGTTCGGTGATGTGCAGGCGGAGCGCCTTGCGCGCTTGTACGGTGCGGAAGCGCAGTGCCTCAAAGCCGGTACCAGTGACGAGGCCCTGGTGACCGCGGAAGCGCAACATGCGGTACTCAAGGAGGGCGCGCTGCGACTCGAAGATTACTGGGCGCGTCGCAGCAGCCGGGCGTGGTTCGACGAGGGCGCGGGTTTGCCAATCCTCAAAAAGGCTGCAGAGGCAATGGCTGATTTACTGGGGTGGGACGAGGCTCGAAGCGCGATGGAAATCGAGAACTGTCGAAAAATTGATCATGCTAGCCGTGCCGGATTTTTATCCGGCGTAACCGTGGAAGGAGTCGTCGATGTTGATCGCGCAGCTGGCTGAACTGATTGGCGATAAGCAAGTTTTAGCTGATGCGGAGGTTCTCGCTGCGCATCGTTTCGATCGCTGGTGCCTGAAGCACTGGCAGGACTGGCAAGGCGAGGCGATCGACGCGCCAGCGTGTGTTGCTCGCCCGCGTGACGCGGCGGACGTGCAGGCAGTGGTGCGCTTTGCTGCCGAGCATAATGTCTCGATTGTGCCTTGGGGTTTGGGCAGTGGTGTCTGTGGTGGCGTCGAGCCGCAGGCAAATCAGATTCTTATCGATATGAGTGCGATGAATCAGGTGCTGTCGATCGACGAGGACAATCTGCTGCTGACCGTCGAGGCGGGGATCAATGGTCTGGTCGCGGAAGAGGCCGTTTCAGCGAAAGGTTTGACGATTGGCCATTGGCCACAATCGATAGGGATCAGCTCGGTCGGTGGATGGATTTCGACTCGAGCCTCAGGCCAATTCTCGACTGCTTACGGAAACATTGAGGACATCGTGTACGCCATCGAAATGGTACTGCCCGATGGTGAGCTTGTGACACTGGGTAAGGCACCGCGTGCCGCAGCCGGCCCTGACCTTCGGCATCTGGCATTAGGAGCGGAGGGGACCCATGGCGTGGTGACCTCTGTCACCTTGTCGTTGCGCCGACAACCGGAAGCGCGTCGCTTCAGTGCGTGGTACTGCACCGATATGGCATCGGGATTTCGCGCCCAGCGTGAGATCGTGCAGCAGGATTGGCGACCCCCAGTGATGCGCCAGTACGACGCTTCTGAAGTGGCGCGATTGTTCCCAGATTACGTGCAAGACGACCAATGCCTGATCTTGTTGGTCCACGAAGGGCCTGCTTCGCGAGTGGACGCCGAGATCATTGCGGTAGAGTCGATCATGGCCAAGTTAGGCCTCAAGCCTGCCGATGCGGCCGCCGCCGAGGGCTGGATGAGTCATCGTAATAATGTGCCCGAGTGGCGAGACCTGCTCGAGCAGGGCTTGATCGCCGACACCATTGAAGTGTCGGGCACCTGGAGTCAGATTGACGCGATCTATGAGGACGTGGTCGCTGCACTGAAGACGGTGCCGGACTGCGTGAACGCCTCGGCACACAGTTCCCACGTTTACCGCTCGGGCATCAATCTGTATTTCACTTTTGCCTGCATGCCAGAGGATGCTTCAGTGATGGGGGATCGCTATCTTGATAGCTGGGATCGGGCCCTCACTGCCACGGCAGAAGCAGGAGGTGGCATCGCGCATCATCATGGATCCGGTCGCCTCAGACGTGACTACCTCCATCATGATCTGGGAGAGAATGGAATCGCGCTGCTCCGCACGCTAAAGCAAGCGATTGACCCGCAGGGGATCCTCAATCCCGGCAACCTTCTCCCACCCGCAGACGCGGATTGAGAGCGCCTGACTGATGAACGGATCGCCAACCAGTGAGAACTCTCTGATTCTGGCGATCGATTTTGGTACTCAGAGCGTCCGCGCGCTGGTCTACACACAATCTGGTGAGTGCCGCGCAAAACACCAATTATCGATTGAGCAATACCAGCATCCTGAACCGGGTTGGACTGAGCACGATGTGGAAGGTTTCTGGACCCTGCTGACCGCTAGTTGCCAAGGCTTGTGGGCGCAGGGTGTTGACCCCTCGAACATCATAGCAGTTGTGGTCACCACCCAACGTGCCACAGTCATCAACCTCGACGAGATGGGGCGACCTCTCCGGCCCGCCATCATCTGGACAGACCAGCGTCGCGCGCCACCGCGCGGGCGACTGCCACGGTTATGGCGGGTGCTGTTCAGCCTGCTGCGGATCCGGCCGATTGTCGAGAACCTCGAGGCCGAGGCCGAGGCCAACTGGCTGGAGCGAAATCAGCCAGCCCTATTGGCACAGACGGCCCACTTTTTATTGCTTTCTGGATATCTGAACTACCGGCTGACTGGCGAATTTAAAGACAGCGCGGGCAGTCAGGTAGGTTACGTGCCGTTTGATTTCAAAAAGCAGGATTGGTGCGCCGACTCGGATTGGAAGTGGCACAGCATGGCGATCAAACGCTACATGCTACCCGCCCTCGTGGCGGTCGGAGAGCCGTTAGGCACGGTCACCCCTGCGGCCGCCGAGCAGACCGGTTTACCATTGGGGTTACCGGTGATCGCGGGTGCCGCGGACAAGGCCTGTGAGGTACTCGGGGTAGGTGCTCTGGAGGCAGGTGTTGCCAGCGTGTCATGTGGGACCACTGCGACGATTAACACCACGCGCTCGCAGTACGTCGAGGTGGTGCCGTTTATGCCAGCCTATCCGGCAGCCCTTCCCGAGCATTTCAACACTGAAATTCAGGTGTTTCGCGGTTTCTGGATGGTCAGCTGGTTTCTCGAGCAGTTTGGTGATGCCGAACTACGGCAGGCTACTGAGAGGGGTGTCCCGCCGGAAACACTGCTCGATGAACTGTTGACGCAGACTGAACCCGGCGCGGGCGGCCTGGTGCTGCAGCCTTTCTGGAACCCGGTTTTAGGTGAAACAGGCCCCGAAGGGCGGGGCAGCATCATCGGATTCAAGGATTTTCATACGCGGGCACACGTGTATCGCGCGCTCATTGAGGGGTTGGCCTATGCCTTGCGCTCCGGCAAGGAGCGTATTGAGCGCCGGACTAAAACGCCCATCACATGTATCCGCCTCTCGGGTGGCGGCGCGCAGAGTGATCAGGTCGCGCAGATTCTGGCCGATGTCTTGAACTTGCCTGTCGAGCGCTTTGATGACTGCGAGGCCAGCGGTCGCGGCGCCGCGATGGTCGGCGCTGCGGCGATGAATTGGTACCCCTCTATCACGGCGGCGGGTGAAGCCATGCTCGGGCAGACGCTCCGTATCACTCCCGATCCTCAGGCGGCAGCGCACTACGAGGCGATCTTTGAAGGCCAATATCGACCCCTCTACGGGAAGTTGAAGTCGTTGTTTGAACGACAACTGACTGCCCGGTAGCGTTTGCCTGATGAGCCTTTATCAACAAAGGCTTTGAGCCCAGAGTCCCCGACGCTCTCCGCTCCCCACTCTCCACTCTCCACTCCCCACTCGCCTCGGATCGATATCGCCTATCATGCGAGCTTCAAACTTAAATGGACATATGGGGCATGAAGCTTCGTCGCTACCTTTCAATTGCCATCGTGAGCTTCTGCATGGTGGGTTGTGCGGGTTACTCAATGAATGCAAATGATGACAACGTGGAACCGAGCGTAACGCTCGGCGGCGGTGGTCGCCCGGATGCGGTCAATTGGAGCCGCAGCGCGGTGTACGGCCGCAACGGCATGGCGGCCACCGCGCACCCATTAGCCTCACAAATCGCCATCGATATCCTCAAGCAGGGTGGGTCAGCACTTGATGGTGCGATCGCCGCCAATGCGGCATTGGGCCTGATGGAGCCCACGGGCAATGGCATTGGCGGCGATATCTTTCTCATTATCTGGGACCCAAAGACAGAGCAGCTTTATGGTTATAACGGCTCGGGTCGGGCGCCGCTGGGTCGATCACTCGCTGAGCTGAAAACACAAATTGTGGCCCTGCGCGAGAGCGGCGCGATGCCTGAGGACATGCTCGGGATGCCCCAGCGCGGGTCATTACCCGTGACCGTGCCGGGAACGGTGGACGGCTGGTTCGCTACCCACAAGCGCTTTGGCAAGCTGCCCATGTCGGACGTGTTGGCGCCGACGGTGCGCTACGCCCGGGAAGGCTTCCCGATCACGCCTGTGATTGCCTACTACTTCGGGCGTAATCTCGCCGCGTTTAAGGCGCAGGAAGCGCTGATTGAAGAGCTCGATAATGCTGCGGCGATCTGGTTCCCCGACGGCGCAACCCCGCAGGTGGGTGACGTTTTTCGTAATCCAGATCTCGCCAACACCCTTGAGTTACTGGGCGGGGGAGGCCGCGCAGCATTCTATGAGGGTAAGCTCGCTGAGGCGATGGATGCCTACTTCAAGCGTATCGGTGCGGATATGCGACTTGAGGATCTCGCAGCTCACAAGGGCGAATGGGTTACACCGGGTCGCGTTCATTACCATGGTTACGATGTCTACGAATTGCCCCCCAACGGGCAGGGCTTCGCGGCGCTGCAGATGCTCAACATCCTGAAGCAGGTTGATCTGCGCGATTATCCCCGGGGTTCGGCAGAGGCTTTCCACTACATGATCGAGGCCAAGCGATTGGCCTTTGAGGACGTCGCGCGCTACTACGCGGACCCGGACTACGCGGACATCCCTTTTGAAGCACTGCTGTCAGAGGCCTATGGCAAGGAACGGTTTGCGCTCATCGACCCTGAGCGGGCGACCCCCGCATTTGGCCCCGGCGAACCCAAGTTGGAGGGGGAGGGTGACACCACGTATCTGACTGTCGCTGATGCCGAGGGCATGATGGT
>MDTD01087165.1_pt1 | contig 16947 bp, 13 predicted proteins | sample 811221 | NCBI WGS metagenome assembly MDTD01 (sample SAMN05326646, study PRJNA326480) | marine metagenome | isolation source: seawater | place: Pacific Ocean: South West | collected 2011 | reverse complement strand
TACGTCCGCGGCGTGACCGTCAAAACGAGAACGACCCCTGCCCAATCGGCAGGGGTCTGTGATCAGCGGTGGCAGCTGAAGGAGATCTTGAGGTGGCGCTGGCCGCTGCGGATGGCACAGCAATGAGCCCACCCAAGGGGGTCAGACTCCTATTGAATAACAAACGTCGTCAACCGAGTAGCACCCACCGGCGAAGGACTCGCAACCCAACCCTGCATCCATACCTGAATCCCCGCCGTCCCAGAAGGCACAAAGAAGCTGATTTGAGCTTCCCCATTCCCATTCACCGGAGCCTGTCCGACGTAGATAAGCGGTTCGGACAGATCCAGGCCGGGGCTGCCGACGGGGGCGGCGTCGCCGGGGCCTGCGAGGCTGGCTTCGATGCGGTAGTTCGCGAAGGGGATGCCTTGCTCGATGTTGAGGCTTGCGAGTTGGCCTGCCAAGGCATTGCTGATGGTCAGTGCTGCAAGTTGGGGGCCGCGTGCTGATCGGATGCTTCCTTCGCCTGCGGGGCCGCCGCCTGGCGAGCCGACCAGGATCTCGTTCATGCCGTCGCCGTCGAGGTCCTGTTCGAGTGCGGTGATGCAGTCGCCGAAGCTGTGGTCGGTGCCTGCGCCTTTCATCTCCAGGAGAAAGCGGCCGCTCGGGCCGGAATAGGCGCGGATCGTGCCGGCGGCGAGGCCGGCGCCGCCGAAGTAGCTCGCGAGCGGGGCGCCGACGATGAGGTCGCGAATGCCATCCCCGGTGAGGTCCGCGGCGGCCAGGGCCATGCCGAAGCCCTCTCCGGTTGCTGCGGAGTCCACTCCGTAGAGGCGACTGCCATCGAGGCCACTGCGGACCTCGGCATAACCGTCATAACCATCGAAGTTGTTGGCGTTGAGGACGCCGCTGGCAGCGAAGTCCGGCACGCCGTCGCCGTTCACATCGCCCATGGCAGCGACCTGCGTCCCGAAATAGGCATCGCGTGAACGACCCGGGGCGCGCAGCAGAAAAGCGCCGGTCCGCCCTGAGTAGACATCCACCGCGCCCGCTTCCCGGAAGCCATTTTCGCGTTGCGGCGCGCCGACCAGGAACTCGGGCCGGCCATCAAAATCCAAATCACCAACACTCGCGACCGCGCTGCCGAAGCGGTCCCAGACTCGACTGCCTCGCAGGACGTGAAGCGGCGAGCCGTCCTCGCCGGAGTACACGAATACCGACCCGGTGCCGATCCCGGCAAAGTCGTCGTCGGGCGCGCCGACGATCAGATCATCAAAGCCATCGGCGTTCACGTCGCCTGCGCCGGCGATCGCGTGGCCGAAGCGATCCCAGTTGCGCGCGCTCTGAAAGGTACGCAGCACGCTGCCGTCCGCGCCCGAGTAGAGCACCACCATGCCGCTGGGGTACTGCAACGAGTTGTCCCGCCGCGAGGCCGCGGCGTAGTCGGCGACCCCGTCCCCGTTCGCGTCACCCGCTGAACAGACCAGGAAGCCGTGGCGCTGATCGACCCCGGTCCCATCGTGCGTCCGCAGCACCGCGCCATCGGCGCCCGACAGCAGGTAAACCGCGCCCGCGTTGGTGCCGGCAAGGTCGGAGCCAGGGGCGCCGACGACCAGATCAGCGATCCCATCCCCATTCAGATCGGGGAGGGTTGCGACGGCGGACCCGAAACGGTCGCCGCTGGACTCGCCGTCGATCTGCAATGTCTGCGCGGACAGCGCCGGGGCCAGCAGGAGCGCGCCGATTCCGCATGCAGCCAGGGGGAGGGGGTGGGTGGCGGCCATCCCACGATCAAACCACAGACGGCGCGGATTCGCTACGAGACTCCGCGGAACGTGGGCTTCAGGCGCGGCTAGGATCGTCCCATGAAGAAGGGGTCGGGCGTGGCGCTCGACCGCAGCTCGCATGAAGATGTCCGGCAAGCTCAGCGCGGCAGAAGCCTGCTCCGTGCGCCCCGATACCGCGGGCGCCGCGCAGGAGGTCGTGTCCAAGCTCAGCCTCGAGCTCGGCGGCAGCCCGGACCTCGTGCTGGCGTTCTACACCGAGCACCATCTCGAGAACGCGCACCGGATCGCCCGTGAAGTGCGCTCTTCGCTGGCGCCGGATGCCTTCGCAGGTTGCTGCGTGCCTGGGGTCATTGGCGGCGGCCACGAGCATCCGCACGGCCCGGGTCTCGCGGTTTGGGGCGCCCGCCTGCCCGGCGCGCGCGTGCAGGCCTTCGACCTCCAGGTCTCGAAGCAGGGATCGCGCGGCTACGTGCGCGGCTGGCCCGATGTCGGGCCCGAAGCCAGCGTGCTGATGTTCGCGGATCAGGGCGGTTTTCCGCTCGACCCCTTCCTGCACTCGCTGCGCGGCGGCGGCCGTTATCCGACCATTCTCGGCGGCCTGGTGCCGCACGGCAGCGAGGGCGAGGCGCGGCTGCTGGTCGATGGCGTCGCCCATGATGAGGGCGCGGTCGGCATCGTCATGGATGGCGCGGCGCGCTTCGAGCCGGTCGTGGCGCAGGGCTGCTGGCCGGTGGGGCCGGCGTTCCAGATCACCCGCGCCGAGCGCAACATCGTCTTCGAGCTCGACGGCGCGCCGGCGTATGACACCCTCACCGCGCTGCTCGACACTCTGCCCGACGAAGAATCCGAGCGCTTCCGCACCGCGCCGCAGGTCGGGCTGAAGCAGGACGACGTGCAGGAGGCATCCGGCGCGGGCAGCTACCTGGTCCGCGACATCGTGACCCTGCTCGAACATGAGCGTGCGCTCGCCGTGAGCGAGCCGGTCGAAGAAGGTATGCGGCTGCGCTTCCATGCCAAGAACGCGCTGGCGGCGCACCGCGAGCTCGAGAGCATGCTCCAGCTCACGAGCGCCTTCCATCCCAAGCCCGCCGGCGTGCTGCTCTTCACCTGCGCCGGCCGTGGGCGCCCCATGTTCGGGCACCCGGATCCGGATATTTCGCTCCTGCAGTCCTCCTGGCCGGATGCTCCGATCAGCGGCTTCTTCGCCGCCGGCGAGGTCGGCCCGCTGGGCGGGCAGCCGCAGATTCACGCGTTCACGGCAAGCGTGGGCTTGCTGGTTCCGGTGAAGAGCTGAGCTGCTCGAGCACGAAGCGGCGGAAGGCCTCCGGGCGGAAGGGCTTGCTCAGAAAGGGCGCCTGTTCGTCAAGCGAACCGGCAGCGCTCAGGCCGCTGTGCGAATATCCGGAGACGAAGCAGATCGAGGTGCCGGGGCGGGCTGCCCGGATCGCGGCGGCAAGCTGCTCGCCGCTCATCGCCGGCATGACTGAATCGGTGACCACCAGGTCGATCAGCCCGGCATGCTCACGCATGATCTGCAGTGCCAGCTCCGGCGAGTCGGCGGTCAGCACCTGCAGCGACTCGCCGTCCAGCGAACGCTCCATGATCTGCAGCACACTGGGCTCGTCGTCACAGAGCAGCACGGTCGGGCGGCGGCGAGCGTGGACGGCATCGCTCGGACCGCTGCCAACGCTCTGCTCGGCCTGGCTCGGCGCGGCCACGCGCGGGAAGGTGACCTGGAACTGCGCGCCCCGGCCCGGCGCCGAGTGGAAGTCCACCCGGCCTCCCGCGCGCGTGACCGCGCCATGGACCGAGGACAGCCCCAGCCCGGTGCCCTCACCGGGACCCTTGGTCGTGAAGAAGGGATCAAAGACGTGCGGCTGCACCTCGGCGGGGATGCCCGCGCCGTCATCCTCGACCCTCAGTTCGACCTGCTCGTCGTCGCAGCGCGTGTGGACGACGATCCGGCCCGCGCCGTCGATGGCATCGCGCGCGTTCAGCACCAGATTCATGACCACCAGGCTCAGCTGCGTCGGGTCGATCGACAGGCAGGCTTCGTCGGCCTCCAGCCTCCACTCCAGCTGAATCGCCTTCGGCAGCAGCGGCTGCAGCAGCTCGGTGGCACTCCGCACCGCATCATCGAGCCGGACGAGCTCGCGGCGCATCGGCTGGGTGCGCCCGAAGGCGAGCATCTGACTGGTCAGTTCGGTGGCGCGCTCCCCCGCTGCGCGGATGCGCTCAAAGCGGCGGCGCGCGTCTTCATCATCGGTGCTCGCATGGCCCAGATCGGCTTCGCCGAGCACCGCCGTCAGGATGTTGTTGAAGTCGTGAGCGATGCCGCCGGCCAGGCGCCCCAGCGCATCCAGCCGCTCGGTGCGGCTCAGCTGTTTGCGCAGCTCATCCCGCTCCTCCATATCCGCGCGCAGCTTCTCCAGCGCCTGACGCAGATCCTTGGTGCGCTCGGCAGTCAGCTTTTCCGCCTGGTCGCGCGCCGCGGCGAGGTCAGCGGTGCGTTCGGCGACGACGCGTTCGAGCGCCTCACGACGACGGCGCTGCATGCGGAATCGCATGGTGATGAACCAGCTGGCAGCGGCAATCAGCAGGACGCCGCCGCCCAGCCACACCACGCGCCGTTCAAACCAGTGAGGCTGCAGCACCATCGGCGCGGACTCGACCACCTCGCTCCAGACTCCATCGCGATTGGTCGCGCGCACACGGAAGCGATACTCGCCCGGCGCGAGATTGGAGTAGTGGACCAACTCGTTGTTGCCCGCGTCGCGCCAGTCGGGGTCGGCACCCACGAGCTGATACTGGTAACGCAGCAGGTGACGATCCACGAAGCAGGAGGCGCGGAAGCGCACGGCCATATTGCGCGCTTCGGCCTGCAGGCTGTGTGGCAGCGCGGGGTCCAGCCGCTCGGTGCTCACGACGATCTCCTGGATCTGTACATGAGGCGCGGGCAGGCGCGCGCCGGCGATCGAGGGCCGGAAGTGCACGACGGACTGCAGCGCGGGGAACACCAGGTCGCCGGAGGAGGTCATCACGCCGGCGGGCATCGCGCCGCCCATGCCTTCGAAGACGGGCGTGCGCGCGGCGGTGTCGAAGACGCGCGGAGTCAGCGAGAGAGAGTTGCGGCCTGCGTCGAGCGCGCGCACCTCTTCGGCCGCGAGCATGCTGAGCCCGCGGTTGCCGAGGAGCAGGAGCGCGCCGTCTTCGAGCTCGATGATGCGATGCACCACGTTCTCGTGCAGGCCATCGGCCAGACCGATCGTGCGCGGCGTTTCGCCATCGCGCAGCAGGCTCAGGCCCGCGCCGTAATGGCCGAGCAGGGCGGCGCCGGAAGCGAGGAAGTGAATCTCGCGCACCGGCGCGGGCGCGATGCCGTCCACTTCACCCCAGGTGCGGAGCGTTCCGGCCTGAGGATCCAGCGCGGCGGCCCCGAATCGGGCGCCGATCCACAGCGTGCCCCGCCGGTCGAAGCACAGCTTATAGATCGTGCCCAGGTCGAGGCCCTGCTCGGCAGCCCAGACGCGTCGTGTTCCATCCCGATCAAAGTGCTGCAGCGCGGCATCGGAGCTGATCCACCAGCCGCCGTCTTCGTCCGCCAGCAGCGCGCGCGCTTCGCCGCCCAGGGTGGCCTCCGGCGCGATGCGCGTCTCCGGTTCATGGCGACCGAGTTGCACCAAGCCGTCGCGACCGGAGGCAGCGTGCAGCATGCCGTCGGCGCCCAGCGCGAGCGACTCGCCGATGAGTCGACTGCCGTCGGCGAGCTCCACCGGCTCCGCGACGCCGTCCGTTCCGACGCGGCTCAACGCCCCGGAGTAGTGCCCTACCCAAAGCACCCCCGGGCGCGCCGGATCTTCATGCACGATCCGCGGCGTGTCGGTGTTGAAGCTGGTCGCGACGCTGGCCCAGAGCGGCAGCTCGCGCAGCGCGCTCAGGCCACTACCGCCGATCCAGATCGTGCCCTCCGCGTCGCGGGTCAGCACCGGGTTGTGTAAGGGGGCCGGCGAACGCTCGGGTAGCCGTTCCACGATGGTGGCGAACTCACCATCGCGATAGCGCACCGGGTTCCAGCCGGCGAACCAGAGGGTGCCATCGGCGTCCTCGTGAATATCGCGCATGCCGCCGTGGTCGTTGGCGGGGATCCAGCGCATCCAAGCATCATTGGCATCGAAGCGCAGGATGCGCGAGTGATGGTCGCCGGCCCAGACCGTGCCGTCGGCGGTGACGTGGATGCACTGCACCGAGGCTTCTTCGTACAGCTGCTCGAGTTCGCCGTCGCGGTAGCGCCACACCCCCGGTCCGCTGATCAGCAGCGAGCCGTCGGCCGGGAAGGCGACGTCCTGGCAATCCTCCAGGGCGATGAACTGCTGCAGCGAGCCCTCGCGGTCAAATCGACTGACCCCTCCGGCGCTTGAGACCCACATCGATCCATCCGGTCCGCGCTCGATGCCTTCGATCGCGAACAGCAGCTCGTCCTCCAGGCCTTCGGCTTCGATCCATCGGCCCTGTCCGTGGTGGAGCACGGCCAGGCCATTCTCCTCGGTGCCGATCCACAGCGCGCCGTCCGCGTCGAAGGCCAGGCTGAGGATGCGCATCGATGCCAGCCATCGCCCGTCGATCTGCTGCTGTTCGATGAACTCGGCGCCGTCGAACTGAGCGAGTCCGCCGTGCGTCCCCACCCAGAGCCGACCATCCGCGTCGATGGCGATGTCGTTGACGATCGCCTGCGGCAGACCCTCGGCCACTCCCCAGCGCTGCATCGAGAACGGCACCTCGGACGGAGGCGCGTGGAGCGGAATGCGCTCAAGCGGGGAGGGATCCTGCTGGGGAGAGGCGAGCAGGGCGAGGAGGAGGGGGAGGCCCAGCATGAAAAGGAGCTGGGTCCAGGATAGCGGGCAAGCCTGCGGCGGCCCTGTCCTCAGGCGGGCAGTTCGGCGGTCGCCTGCGCGGCCTGGGCGATCGCGCTACCCCGGGCGAGCGCGGGCTCGATCCCGATACCGAACCAGGCATCACCGCCCAAGTGGAGGCCGCCGATGCCGCTGAGTTCCTCAAGCAGCACAGCGACCTCGGCGTGGTGACCCAGGCCAAAGTGCGGGACACCGCCGGGAATCCGATACACCCAGGAGCGCTCCGGCTGACGCGGTGCGCCCACCCAGGTCTCGAGGTCCTGGCCCAGCATGTCGACGAGTTCGGCGTCGCTGCGTTGCAGGATCATGGGATCGGCGTCGCCGCCCAGCATGCCGCGCAGCAGGACCCAGCCGTCGGGCACATGCTGCGGGAAGATCGCATGCGAGAACTGCACGCCCAGCACCGGGCTGGGGTGATCCGCCGGGGCGAGAATGCCGAAGCCGGCGCAGGGATCCGGCACCGCATCCGCGCGGTGCAGCACGGCGACCGTGGCGAGGTCGGCGCCTTGGAAGCGCGCCACCGACTCTTGGCCGCGCGGCAGATACTCGCGCAGGACGTAGGCCATCTGCTGCACCGGAAGGCAGACCGCGAGCTGGCGACCCACCGCGACCTGCTCGCCGTCGCGGAACAGGAACCACCAGCCCTGTTCGCGGACCGCGCCATCGACCGGGCAGTCGTAGAGCGTGTGATCGGAAAGCGGAGCGGCCAGGGCGGCGGCCAGCTGCCCCACGCCGCGCGGGCAGCTGCGCACGCTCTGCCCGAACAGGCCAGCCTGAGAACGCATCGCTTTGGTCAGCGAGCCGTACTGCAGCTCGGCCGCCACGACGTCGGGGAACAGCGCGCTCATCGAGACGGTGCGCGGGTCGTCGGCGAACAGGCCGCGCACCAGCGGCGCGATCACCTTGCGTGCGAAGGCAGGCCCGAAGCGGCGGGAGGCAAACTCCTCGACCGTCTCTTCCTTTCCGTCCGGGGCGAAGTCGGCCCACTTCTCGGCTGCAGCGCGCAGGCGCTCGCGGACGCTGAGGACTTTGCTGTTGGCCAGCCCGCGCACCGACTGCGGCAGCGGCACCAGCTGTTGCTCATGCACCAGGTAGCGATGACTGTCGGCGGCCGCGGATTCGATGACCGGGATCCCCAGCGCAGCGCAGGCCGCATCCGTCTCGGGAGTGGGGCCCACCCAACCGACCGGTCCGTGCTCGACGATCAGGTCCTGGCCACCCAGAGACTCGACCGTGCTTCGCATCCGACCACCGGGGCCGGAGCCGGCATCGACTAGTTGTACATGCAACCCAGCAGCCTGGGCGTGATGGGCCGTGGCCAGCCCGCAGGGGCCGGCACCAAGGACCAACAGATCCGGGTAGGTGTCGCTCATCCAGGTGGCCACTGCAGTGCCCGGCCGCCGAGCACGTGGAAGTGGAGGTGGAAAACCGACTGGCCGCCGCCTTCTCCGATGTTGGTCACGACCCGGTAGCCGCCTTCAGGAAGCCCTTCGGCTTCCGCGACCTGCGCGCAGACACGCAGCAGGTGACCGAGCAACTCTCGGTCTTCGTCTTGGGCGTCTGCCAGGCTCACGATCGGCTTGCGTGGGATGACCAGCACGTGGACCGGCGCCTGCGGCTGGATGTCGAGGAACGCGATCGCGTGCTCGTCCTCGTAGACCAGATCGGCGGGGATCTCACCCCGCAGGATCTTGCCGAAGATGGTGTCGCTCATGGCTGACCCCCTTGAGTGGGCTCGAGGGCTTCCTGCCATTGCGACTGGGAGAGTTCCTCGGCTTCTTCGCGCAGCAGGACCGGAATGCCGTCCCGGATGGGGTAGCGCAGGCGCGTGTCCGGATCCGTCGAGATCAACCAATCCCCTTTTTGCACCAAGGGCTTACGACTGACGGGGCAACGCAGCAGTGCGAGGTGTTCCGGGGCCAGTTCGACCATGAAACTCATCATAGGCCCATCGCAGGCTGCGGGGAATCCGGGAAGGACTCCTCACAATCTTCATATCATGCTCAAACTGCGAATGCGAACTGAGCCTAACGTTCCGCCCGTGGCCAAGAAGACCCTCCTTCTGGTCGAGGACGATGACGACCTCCTCGAGATTCTCCGCCTGACTTTCGAGGCGGAAGGATTTCGTTGTTGGACCGCGGACAATGGCGAGGACGCGCTCACGCTGTGCCGCCGCCACGGTCCCGATCTCGTCGTTCTTGATCTGATGCTGCCGGGCATCGACGGCATCGAGGTATGCACCGAGATCAAGCGCGATCGCGCGCTGGCTCGCACCCCGGTGCTGATGCTGACTGCCAAGTCAGAAGAGAGTGATGTGGTTCTCGGCCTCGGCGTCGGAGCGGATGACTACGTGACCAAGCCTGCGCGCCCGCGCGAACTGGTTGCTCGCGTGCGCAATATTCTCCGCCGCTCGACCACGAAGGATCCGGTGGTGACCGACCAGCTGGTTTCGGTCTCGGGCATCGTGATCGATCCCTCGCGCTTCGAAGTGCGTTCGGATGGATCCGTGATCCGACTGACTCCCACCGAGTTCAAGCTGCTGCAGACCCTGGCGGGCTCGCCCGGCCGCGTCTTCCGTCGCGGCGATCTGCTGGATTCGGTCATTGGCCCTGGTGCCGTCGTCACGGAGCGGAATATCGATACTCACGTCAAGTCGCTTCGCAAGAAGCTCGGTGAGCGCGGCGCGCTGATCGAAACGGTACGTGGGGTCGGCTACCGCTTCACTGACGAACCTGCGTGAGCTGGTTCTGGGCCGTCCTCGCGGCTTTGGCCGCGGCCTACGCATGGCGCCAGCATGTGCTGCGTGTCCGCGCCCAGGATGAGTTGGATCGACTGTCGGTGCGCGGCGAGTCGATGCGCCGCGTGCTCGAGCACCTGGATGAAGGCGCGCTGCTGCTGAGTCAGTCGGGCGAGGTGGTCTACGCCAACGCGGCCGCCCTGCACCTGCTCGGGGCGCGCCAGGAAGCCCACGACGGTCCGCCGACTCTCGAGAAGCTCACTTCGAGCCGTCCGATCCTCGATGCGGTTGCCGGCCATCGCGGCGGGACCGAGCGGCGGGTCGTGACCACCCAGGCCGGGGGCCGCGAGCCATTTGCTCTCGAGCTCACGGTCGCGCCTGCTGGTCTCGATCGGCGCCTCCTGGTGCTGCGCGATGTCCGCGAGTCGGCCACCGTCGAGCGCAAGCGGCGGGACTTCGTCGCCAATGCCTCGCACGAACTGAAGACGCCGATCGCCGCGCTCATCGGGATGCTCGATCTGATGGATCTGGTTTCCGACGAGAAGCGCGCCGAGCTGATGGAGCGCTCGCGTCGCAACGCGCTCAGTCTCGCGCAGATGACCGAGGACCTGCTGGGCATTGCCCGCGCCGAGGACCCGGACTGGCGCCCGCACCCGCGCAAGATCTCGGTCGCCGATGCGGTCGAAGAGGTCATCGCCTCGGTCGAGCAGAGCGCCGAGGACAAAGGCCTGGGTTTGGAGCTTGAGATCGCCGAGCGTCCCTTTGAGTTGATGGTGGACGAGACCTCGTTGAAGACGGTGGTCCGCAACCTGGTGCAGAACGCGATCAACTACACCCCGAGCGGCAAGGTCATGGTGCGCGTGGAGCGGGGCGATGGCTTGGGTGCCCGGATCGAAGTCGAGGACACGGGCCCCGGGATCGATCCCGAGATCCTGCCGCGCATCTTCGAACGCTTCTTCCGCGGCGATCCAGCGCACAGCCGGGCGACGGGCGGCACCGGCCTGGGCCTTTCGATCGTCCGCAACCTGGTGAATCGGATGGGCGGGCGGATCGCCGTCGACAGCCGTTTTGGCGAAGGCGCGCTCTTCCGTGTGGAGTTGCCTGAGCAACCGATGCAGCCTCTCCCGGGCTCGGTGGTGCCAGGGAATCGCCAATAACAACTCACTTGCGTTGTATGGGGGCGATTTCTTCGCGCGCGCAGCCCCGAAATCTTCGCAAAGCTCCACGTCGTCTTCATCTTTCTCACACGAAAGCGGCCTAACCTTCGCGCGTCCCCACAACGAGGACCACGCACATGAACAAGTTCTTCCAAGCCGCTCTCGCCGTCGCCGTCACCCCGCTGCTCGCGGGCCTTGCTTCGGCCCAGCAGATGAAGGTCGACAAAGAGTTGCCGAGCTTCAAGCCGACCCCGGGTGTCCAGTACGAAGGCCGCCTGAACGCCGTCGGCTCCGACACCATGATCAACCTGATGACCCTCTGGGGCGAAGCTTTCAAGAAGCATCACCCCGGCGTGCGCATTCAGGTCGAGGGCAAAGGATCGAGCACCGCTCCGCCGGCGCTGATCGAAGGCACCTCGCAGTTTGGCCCGATGAGCCGTGCCATGAAGGACGCCGAGAAGGACGCCTTCATTAAGAAGTACGGTTACGAGCCGACCCCGGTCCGCACCTCGCTCGACGCGCTGGCCGTCTTCGTCAACAAGAACAACCCGGTCACCGGCCTGACCATGGCCGAAGTCGACGCGATCTTCTCGAAGGCCCGCAAGCTGGGTCACGGCGAAGACGTCACCAACTGGGGCCAGCTGGGTCTCGGTGGCGATTGGGCCAACGGCCGCGTCTCGCTCTACGGTCGTAACTCGGCCTCCGGCACCTACGGCTACTTCAAGTCGGTGGCGCTCGGCAAGGGTGACTACAAGGACACCGTCAAGGAGCAGCCTGGCTCGGCCGGCGTCGTCAACTCGATCACCAACGACAAGCTGGGCATCGGCTACTCGGGCATCGGTTACCTGACTTCGGGTGTCCGCGCGGTGCCGCTGTCGATCGACGGCGAAGAGTACTTCGAAGCCAACCTGACCAACGTGGTCTCGGGCGACTACCCGCTCGGCCGCTTCCTGTACGTCTACATCAACAAGAACCCGAAGAAGGCGCTGGATCCGGTCCAGGCCGAGTTCCTCCGCTTCGTCTTCTCGAAGGAGGGCCAGGAGATTGTGATGAAGTCGGGCTACCTGCCGATCACCGCCGGTGTCGCCGAAAAGGAGTGCAAGAACCTCGGTCTGCCCTTCCAGCGCGCCAAGATCGTCAAGGACGTCAAGCCCCTGAATGCCTCGGGCGCCGTCAAGGCCTCGGGCAAGTAGGAAATCGCAAAGGGCTTCTCCACGAGGCCTTCCCCATTCCCTGACAGAACGGCCTCCGCGCTTGGGCGCGGGGGCCTCTAGAATCCCCGGATGGACCGGCGCAGAATCGCCGATCGAGTTGCCGCCCAGGTTGTGAGCCTGGGCGGTATCGGCGTTGTTCTGGCGGTGTTTTTCATCGCCTTCTACCTCATTAAGGAGGCGGCGCCGCTTGCGGCCGATCCGGAGTACGGCGGCGATCCGATTCGGATTGAAGCCCCGGTGGGCCTGGTCGGCGGCGCGGAGAAGTTCACCGATGCCAGCTGGCGACTGTTTGAGGACGGCCGCCTGCAGCTCCATGATCTGCGGACCGGCGCGCAGCTCGAGGAGCTCGAGCCGCTGGGCCTGGCCGAAGGCGAAACGGTCATTCTGGCCGAGCTCTCGGTGGATCAGGCTCAGGTGCGCTTTGCGACCTCTGCGGGTCGAATCGGCATCCTCAGTCTCAGCTTCGTCACCAGCTTTGAGGGCGGGGTGGCCAACGCCGATACCCGCCGGCAGGCCTTTGGCGAGCTCTCGACCTTCTGGTTCGTCGAGGAGGCCCAGGAGGCGGTGCCGGTCGCGATCGACGCGGTGCTCGGCGACGCCGAGGCTCGGACCAATGCCTGGATGGTCGCCGCCTACGCCGACGGCCGGGTCGCGCTCACCCGCGGCCAGCCCAGGTACAACGCGCTGGAAGACGCCACGACCTGGCGGATGCGCAGCCAGGAAATCACGCTCGACGCGGCCCCCGCTTGTGTGGTGCTGTTCGAGCGCGGTCGCTTCCTGGTGACTGCGGCCGATCAGGTCTACGGCTACGAGCCGGCGGACAAGTTCGCCGAGCTTACCCTCCTCGGTCAGGTCGCCGCGCCCGGCGGCGAAGTGCGGGTGGCGCACGAACTGATCGGACGCGGTTCGGCGATCGTCGGAACCGAGGACGGCACGATCAGCCGCTGGCTGCTGCAGCCGGTCCAAGAACAGCCGATCGCGCCGATCCTGTTGCAGGAGTACGAGGTGCGCGTCCCCGGCGTGTTCGCCATCCTGCCCTCGGCCCGCGAGCGCGTGTTCCTGGCGCGCGGGCCGGAACAGGCGCTGGTCGGGCAAGGCACCTCGGGCGTCAGCCTGACGACCTTCGAGCTCGACGCCGACATCGCCTGGATGAACATCGCGCCGCGTGAGGACTACCTCATTTTCGCGCGCACCGGCGGCGCCTTTGAAGCGGTGCCCCTGGACCTGGGCTTCCCCGAGGTCACGAGCTCGGCGCTGTTCAGCAAGCTCACTTATGAAGGTCTGCCCGAGCCGGCTTACACCTGGCAGTCGACCGGCGGCAGCGATGAGTACGAACCGAAGATCTCGCTGGTTCCGCTGATCATCGGCACCATCAAGGGCACGATCTGGGCGCTGCTGCCCTCGATCCCGCTGGCCGTCGCGGGCGCGCTCTACTGCGCGCGCTTCCTGCGCGGCCGCTCCCGCGAGACCATCAAGCCATTCGTCGAGCTGCTGGCCGGCATTCCCTCGGTCATCCTCGGTTTTGTCGGCGGCCTCTACCTCGCCCCGGCGCTGCAGGATCGACTGCTGGCGCTGTTCCTGCTGCCGCTGGTTCTGGCGGTGGCCACGATGGGCCTGGGCGCCTTCTGGGCGCGCATGCCACTGCGGCGCCGCAAGACTTTGCACGAAGGCACCGCGGTCTTCGCGCTGGTCCCGCTCTACCTGGTGCTCGGCGCGATCGTGCTCTGGCTTTCGCCCAGCATCGAACTGGCGATCTTCGACGCCTCCTTCTCGCGTTGGGCGGTCGCCTACTTCGACATCCCCTACGAGCAGAAGAACGCGGTCGTGGTCGGCCTGGCCATGGGCTTCGCGGTCACGCCGCTGATCTTCACCCTGGCCGAAGACGCCTACCGCAACGTGCCGCAGACCCTGGCCGATGCCTCGCTCGCGCTGGGCGCAACGCCGTGGCAGACCGCGCTGCGCGTCATCGAACCGCCGGCGCGCCCTGGGGTCATCGCCGCGATCATGCTCGGCCTCGGCCGCGCGGTCGGCGAGACCATGATCGTGCTGATGGCGACGGGGGGCACCGCGATCACCGACTGGAACCCGTTGCAGGGCTTCCGCGCGCTGTCCGCCAACCTGGCGACCGAGCTGCCCGAAGCGCCGAAGGGGGATTCGCTCTATCGCACCCTGTTCCTGTCTTCGCTGCTGTTGTTCTCGCTCACCTTCGTGATCAACACGCTTGCTGAAGTCATCCGCGTGCGCGGGAGGAAGGACCTGTGAGCTCGAAAGAGAGCAACGACTCGGTGGGCCGCGAGCGCGCTCACGCCGACGTCCGCGGCGGGATCGGCGTCTTCTTCTCGGGGGGCGCGCTGTCCTTCGTGCTGGTGGCGGCGATTGCACTCTTCGGCCTGCTGTTCATGCGCGGCGCGCAGAGCTTCTGGCCGCGCCCGCTGCACGAGTGGACGATGGACAACGGCCAGGTCTTCCTGGTCGAAGAGTTCGAGACCAAGTCCGATGGCAGCATTCGCGCGCGGATCGCCAACCGCGAGTTCCAGCCGGGCCGCCTCGACTTTGTGGCCGAACAGCCGGAGCTGATCAAGTCCCGCACGCAGCCCGAGAACGCGGTCCGGATCGAGCGGATCGAGAACGGTCCCTTCCACGGCTACCTCGTGGAAGAGGAGGCCGAGCAGGACGGCGTCGCCGGCATGCTGGTCAAGCGGCCGAACGGCGAGGAGCTGTTCCTGCCCGAAGAAGCGGTGCTGCGGGTGCAGTACCCGAACCAGCTGTCCTTCTTCGGAAGGCTCGGCACCTGGATAGCCAACTTCGGCCGCTTCGTCATCGAGAAGCCGCGCGAAGCCAATACCGAGGGCGGGGTGCTGTCGCCGCTGGTCGGCACCGCGCTGATGGTCTTCCTGATGACCCTGATGGTCATGCCATTCGGGGTGCTCGCCGCGGTTTATCTGAACGAGTACGCGCGCGACACTTGGTTCACACGAGTCGCGCGGGTCGCGGTCAACAACCTGGCGGGCGTGCCGTCGATCGTTTACGGCGTGTTCGGCCTGGGCTTCCTCATCTACGGCCTCGGCGACACGATTGACCATGTGCTGTTCGGAGTCGGCGAGGGCGACGCCTCGATCTTCGGCAACCCGGGCCTGCTCTGGGCTTCGGTCACGATGGCGCTGCTGACGGTGCCCGTGGTCGTGGTCGCGACCGAAGAAGGCTTGCGCGCGGTGCCGCGCGAACAGCGTGATGGCGCTCTGGCGCTGGGCGCGACTCGTTGGGAGATGCTCTGGCGCGTCATCCTGCCCGGCGCGAAACCGGGTATTCTGACGGGAGCGATTCTCGCCATCTCCCGCGCGGCCGGCGAGGTCGCGCCCCTGATGCTCACCGGCGTCGTCGGCTTCGAACCTGATCTCCCCATCAGCACCGAGGCTCCGTTCATTCACCTGCAGGAACGATTCATGCACCTCGGCTTCCACATCTACGCGGTCGGCTTCCAGTCGCCCAACGTGGAAGCAGCCGAGCCGCTGGTTTACGCGACTGCTTCTCTCCTCCTGGTGTTGGTGATCAGCCTTAACTTGGTTGCCATCCGTTGGCGCACCAAAGTGCGTCGTTCCCTTCAAGGCCGATGACCGAATCCGTCGTGACCGACGTTCCCTCCGACACCCGCTCGCAGCCGACCACCGAACTGGGTCGGATCGCCGCCGATTCCGCCTCGCGACGCTCGAAGCTCGAGCTCTCCGAGATGGTGATCCGCTCGGAGAAGCTGAACTTCTTCTACGACCAGACCGCGCAGGCTCTGTTCGAGGTCGACATCAACGTCCCGCGGGGCCAGGTGGTCGCCTTCATCGGCCCTTCCGGTTGCGGCAAGTCCACCTTCCTGCGCACGATCAACCGCATGAACGACACCATCCCCGGCACGCGAGTCGAGGGCATGGTGCAGTTGGATGACCAGGACATTTACTCGCCCGACGTGGATGTGGTCGAACTGCGTCGGCGCGTCGGCATGGTGTTTCAGCGCCCCAACCCATTCCCGATGTCGATCTACGACAACATCGCATTCGGGCCGCGGCTGCACACCAAGATGACCAAGGCGCAGACCGACGAGCTGGTCGAGCGCTGTCTGCGTGGCGCGGCGCTCTGGGATGAGACGCATGACCGGCTCAAGTCGTCCGCGCTTGCTCTGTCGGGCGGTCAGCAGCAGCGCCTGTGCATCGCGCGCGCGCTGGCCAACGATCCGGAAGTGCTGCTGCTCGACGAGCCGTGCTCGGCGCTCGACCCCAACTCGACCGCCAAGATCGAAGACTTGATCTTTGAGCTGCGTGGCAGCTACACGATCGTCATCGTGACGCACAACATGCAGCAGGCCGCGCGGGTCAGCGATCGCACCGCCTTCTTCCTGAAGGGCAAGCTGATCGAAGAGGGCAACACGACCGAGATCTTCACGCGCCCGAAGCACAAGGAAACTGAGTCCTACATCACTGGCCGATTCGGCTAGGCCCTGGCTTGACCAAGCAACTCATTCGCGACCTCGAGCAGATCTCCAACGACCTGCTTCGCCTGACTGCTGCCGCCGAAGACGCGGTCAGCCAGTCTCTGTCCGCCATTCTTTCGCGTGACCTCGAGCTGGCGCGCGCAGTGATCATCGGCGATGACCGAATCGATCAGATGGAGGTGCAGCTCGAGGAGGACTGCCTCAAGGTGCTCGCGCTGCACCAGCCGGTAGCGGGCGACCTGCGCTTCGTGATCTCGGCCATCAAGATCACCAGCGACCTCGAGCGCATCGGCGACCTGGCGAAGAGCGCCGCCAAGCGCGCCATCGAGATCGGCGACGGCCCGCCCATCGAGCCCCCGGAGGGCTTCGAGCAGATGGCCGACGACGTGCGGGCGATGATCCGCAACGCGATTCATTCGCTGGTGCGCAGCGACTCGCACCTCGCCCGCAAGGTCCTCGTCCGCGACGACGAAGTCGACCGCCAGTACCGGACGATGCTCAAGGTGCTGCAGCAGCGCATGCTGACCAGCGAGGACGATGAGCTCGATCCCTTGCTGCGCTGGCAGGGTGTGCTGCGCTGCATGGAACGCGTCGGCGACCTCGCGACCAACATCGCCGAGGATGTGATCTATCTCGTCGAAGGCGAGATCGTCCGCCACCAGGGCGGCTAAGGCGCGGGCTTAGGC
>MDTD01148921.1_pt1 | contig 16949 bp, 14 predicted proteins | sample 811221 | NCBI WGS metagenome assembly MDTD01 (sample SAMN05326646, study PRJNA326480) | marine metagenome | isolation source: seawater | place: Pacific Ocean: South West | collected 2011 | reverse complement strand
TCGGCAACTTCGTCCATTTTCTCGAAAGGAATTACTGAAAGAACAGGTCCGAAGACTTCTTCCTGGGCAATTCTCATGTCGTTCTTCACGCCGGTGAAGATAGTGGGTTTCACAAAGTAACCTTTGTCGAGACCTTCAGGACGCTCACCACCACAGGCGAGGCTGGCGCCTTCCTTCTTGGCGATGTCGATGTAGTCGAAGCAACGCTCTTGCTGCTCTTTCGAAACCTGAGGACCGATAACGGTCTTCTCATCAAGACCATTACCTTGAACCATCTTGCCGACACGATCAAGCAACTTGCTCATGAACTCGTCCTGGGCGTTCTTCTCGATGAAGAGCCTGGAACCAGCGCAGCAGACCTGACCCTGGTTGAAGAAGATACCGGTGATGGCACCGTTGACGGCAGCATCGATATCAGCGTCAGCAAAGACGATGTTAGGAGCTTTACCACCGAGTTCGAGAGATACTCTCTTCAAGTTTCCAGCGGAAGCCTTAACGATGATCTGACCTGTTTTGTCTTCACCGGTGAAAGCAATCTTGTCGATGTCCATGTGGTTGGCAATGTACTCACCAGCAGAGTTAGGACCGAGTCCGGTGATGATATTGATTACGCCTTCGGGAATACCAGCTTCCAGAGCCAGTTCACCCAATCTGAGGGCGGAAAGAGGAGTTTGCTCGGCGGGCTTGAGGATAACACTGTTACCGCAAGCGAGAGCTGGGCCCCACTTCCAGGCGAGCATCAGCATCGGGAAGTTCCAGGGAATGATTTGACCGACAACGCCTACAGGCTCGCGAAGAGTGTAGGTGAAGAAGTCATTGTTGGCGTTTATAGTTTCGCCTTCGAGCTTTGTGCACCAGCCGGCATAGTAGCGGAAGGTTTCGGCGGTCATCGGCACATCTACCCAACGGGATTCTTTGATGGGCTTACCGTTATCGAGGGTTTCCAGTTGAGCCAGCTCATCGGCGTTCTTGTCAATCAAGTCAGCCAGGTTGTAGAGGCATTTGGCTCTCTGGCTGGCGGAAAACTTATTGTAGAAGGCTCCGGTTTCGAAGGCTCTTCTAGCGGCTTTTACAGCCAACTCAACGTCTTCTTTGCCGCCTTCGGGAATTTCAGCGAGTAATTCTTCGGTTGCCGGGTTGTATGTTTTAAACGTTTTGTTTGTCTTGGCATCCACCCATTTGCCATCGATTAAAAGTTGCTTTGGCTTCTCCAGCCAGGATTTACACAGTAATTCTTTTTCTTGGACAACGGCCACGTTGAGACCCTCCCAGATTGATCATAAGTATCTTTACCAGTGCTTTTCAGCCACTGGAACCCATTCAAAATATCATGTGGAAAGTATATTTATGGAATAGATCCTAAAGGTTTAAGAATGCTCTAATAAACCAATAAAAAGGATAGGAAAAGCCAAGTAGTGCGTGCCGATACTATTTGACAACATCAAAAGAGAAAAAGACCCTTTCGAGCATGGAACCATATACGATACCAGAACCAATTCAAATTAGCCTGACCACCTTTTAGTTATCCCTAAACTTCCAAAAGTTCCAGCGCTCTTGCGGAGAAATGACCATGAATGATGAATCAATTCGCCTGAAATCAAAACTCCAGAGGCTGGAAGATGTTTTAGAGAAGCAGAGATGGTCCCAGAAAGAACAGCTGATCAAATTTGAAAAGACCGTCGAACGTCTTGAACAAGAGCTGGAGGAGCAAAGGTTCACCGCAAACTATAACAAGGAACAGATAGCCCGCTATCAGATAGTTTTGAACAATATCTCGGAAGGCGTTTATGCCATGGACGCGGACGGAAATGTCATGTTCATGAACGAACAATCCAAGGAGATGCTCTCCGAAGAAGAGATTACGCCTTATCTTCTCAAAGCTTCCTCAGGCAGCAATGGCAACGCAGACTCCAGCGCCGGAGAGGTGGTCGAAATTGGCGAAACCATATACCAGATTACGGCAAGACCGCTAATAGACACAGATGAGAAAATTGTCGGAAGCGTGGCTTCTGTCAGAAAAGCGCCCTAAAATTACTTCCCGGCTTTGGACAAAGAGAGCCTTAGCTTACAAAAGATAGTTTTACCAACGCCGCATTCCGGCTCCGGTAAATTTACCCCGGGAAGCAGCACTGTCAATCTTCCAGATGCGACCTTCTTTGATCATTCTATAGATACAGTAGCCATAACCATTGCGCTGGTTCACGGCGATATTCCCTTCCACCTTCACGTCCAGGCTGCGGCCCCCGGGATGGTTGATTATCTTTATGATTTTTGGACTACCTATATATGTACCGCGCAATTTGTTGAGGGTCTGCAAGCGGGTGGTACCGACCTGCTGAGCCATGCTCCTACGACAGTGCGCGGTGTAGTAGGGGATGACGTCTGCCACATCCTTTGCGTAATAGAGCTTGCTATAGAAAGCATCGAACCAGGTCTTAAAGTACTTCTTCTGCTCCTCTTCGGTCATGGGAGCAGCTTTCTTACTGTCTTTCTCTTTACCGTCTGACTGGTCTTTCTCCGAAGTTTCAGACTCTTGGTCAGCAGGTCCGGCTTCTTCACAATGCCCAGGCAAGCTAACCCAGGATAGACCTATCGCGATAGCTATCACAGAAAAGAAAAGACAAGAACCGGCACGACTACGAGTGCTATCAGGCAAAACTGGGCTTCCAGTCTGGAGCCTTATCATCCTGGGAATCATCATCTTTGCCCCCGGACTCTACCTCTTCCTTTTCGGGAGTAGAAAGCTTGATCTTGCCCTCTTCACCACCGGTACCACCGGTGATACTGGGAGGACCGAAGCTGGTCGGATCTTCTCCTGCGGCAAGCCGCTTCTTCACGTCTTCCATGATAGCGTCCACTTCAGCTCTCTCAAGGGTCTCTTTCTCAAGCAAGACCTTGACGATTGCATCCATATGGGGACGGTGTTTAACCAGTAAATCTCTTACAATTTCATGTTGCTCAGAGATAAAGCGTGAAATCTCTTCGTCGATAATGGTGGCGATGTTCTCACCATAATCACGCTCGTGGCCGAAGTCCCTTCCCAGAAAGACCTGTTCATTCCGCTTGCCAAAGGTAAGCGGTCCAAGCCGGTCGCTCATTCCGTAGGAGGTAACCATCTTACGGGCGATGCTGGTGCTCTTCTGCAAGTCATTCTGAGCACCGGTAGTGACATCATTGTAAATCAACTCTTCGGCAACTCTACCGCCAAGAGCCACACCAATTTCAGCAATCAGCTGTGACTTGGTTTGAGAAAGGAGATCTTCATCCGGAAGCATCATCGTGACACCAAGGGCGAAGCCTCGGGGAATAATAGTCACCTTATGGAGCGGATGCGCGCTGGGCAAGAGCAAGCTCATCAGAGCATGACCTACCTCGTGATAAGCGGTCATCTCCTTCTCTTTGGCGGAGATGATTCTGGACTTCTTCTCAGGTCCAAGACAGACTTTGTCTATGGCAAGCTCCATATCTTCCATGCCGATTTCGAGCTTGTCCTGACGAGCAGCCTGCAATGCCGCTTCATTGAGAAGGTTGGAGAGATCCGCGCCGGTAAATCCGGGTGTACGCTTGGCAAGAATTTTGAGCTCCACATCTTTGGCGATGGGCTTGCCCTTGGCGTGTACTTTCAAGATCTTCTCACGACCAACAACATCGGGCGGATCAATAACCACCTGACGGTCGAATCGACCAGGTCTCAGAAGAGCGGAGTCAAGGATATCAGGACGGTTGGTGGCGGCAACCACAATGATTCCAGTGGTGCCTTCAAATCCGTCCATTTCTACCAGAAGTTGGTTGAGGGTCTGCTCTCTCTCGTCATGACCGCCGCCTAAACCGGCTCCACGCTGACGACCGACAGCATCGATCTCATCAACAAAAACAATACAAGGAGCATGCTTTTTAGCCTGATCGAAAAGATCACGAACCCGGGAAGCACCCACACCGACAAACATTTCAACGAAATCCGAACCGGAGATGCTGAAGAAGGGAACACCCGCTTCACCAGCCACCGCCTTGGCAAGCAAGGTTTTACCGGTACCAGGAGCACCGACAAGCAAGACGCCTCTGGGGATCCGTGCGCCGAGGGCCTGGAATTTCTCCGGATTTTTGAGGAAATCCACCACCTCTTGCAGTTCGTACTTAGCTTCGTCGATTCCGGCCACATCGGCGAAAGAGACTTTCACTTTGTTGTCCACCATCAGCTTGGCCTTACTGCGACCGAAGCTCATGGCCTGATTTCCGCCCGACTGAGCGCTGCGGAACATCAGAAGTAGACCGACCAGGATAAGAATGGGGAGGAAAAAGGAGCTGATCATGCTGAACCAGAAGCCGGACTTGTCCACATCCTTGACATCGACAGGGATTCCGGCGTCTTCAAGCTTCTTGATCAGAATCTCTTTGGATTCCTTGGGCACAACAACCGGGATAGGCTTCTCGCGTTCTTCGCCTTTGTATTTGACCTGAACGGTAGCCTCTCCATTGGTCATGATGATCTTTTCAATGGAGTCGGGCTCATTGCGAATGGTCTTTATGAGGCTGGAATATGTTGTGGGCCCTTCTTTTTTGTTGATGCTCGACAAAGAGAAGATGAACACCACCAAAACAAGTAGTAAAACAAAAACGGCCCAGGTAGTACCGTATTTCCTCATGTAATTTACTCCACAATAACCCGACTGGAATTATATCATGTCACTATTAGCTCTATTATAGCTCTGGACAGGCTTTTGAGCCCGAAGCTGACAATACTTCAGACAACAGCCCTGATCCTCTTATAGCAAAAGGGATAACGAAAAAACAGCATGTAGCCGGGTCGGACATGTGACTGTTGCTTCTTCTAGTATGGCAAATATTCCTCAAGTTAGCCTGTTTTCCAAGCCCAAGCACTAAAATTGTCAAATACCTGGTCCTGACAAGCGATTCCACCGCTCAACCAGAATTCTAGAAAGCAAAGCAAAGGAGGCGATTGCGCAGTTTGACCCCGGTTGCCTTCCTACGGAAAATATTAAGCTTCCGATAACGGTCAGCCAGGTCTAACCCTAGCTTCAGGCTAGAATCGGACCGCCACTGGCTAGATCAAGCCACTTCATGACAAATGATGGTCGTCCCCGGGTGCGGAGTTTTTCACTCAATCCGTAACCCGGCACCCAGAGCACTTCTTCTCCGCGCGCAAGCACTATGACCGTCTTCATATCCCTTTGAAAAGGAGGTAAGGTCTCGGGATCATTCGGTTTATTTGAGTGCAAATACTTTTTGAGCCTCACCATCTCATCCATGCCGAAAGGCTGAATCATGTCCCCGGCTCTCCGCATCCTCACGCAAACCGACCCTTCCTCAGCCCTGAAATCCACCAGGGCTTCCAGGGCCCTCCTGTCCGGAAACTTCATTTCATCTTCGCTTCCAAACCGGGAAATTCGAAGACTTTTATTCAACCAGGTGACAAGATTTGAACAGCTTCCCCTGTCAGATGTAATTGCAGGAAAGTGGACCTCGGTCTCTTGATTGGCCAGGAAATTTCTCCTTCTTCTCTCCGACTCGTGGTCCAACATTCTAAAGGACAATACCCTCTTATCCTTGTCTATACGCGCTTCAAGAAAGTCCGAAAGGGTGACGGCTCCACCGGCGTCTTCTCGATCAACCAGATCAGTAACATATGAAATCCTCTCAAAACTCGGCTCCAGGTCAAGCTCTCTGAACTGCCTGGCAATCATACGGCGGAGAACGGCCTTATGAATCTCCTTCAATTGATCTAGATTCCAATAAATCGCTTTGTCATTTGATTTTCGACGAGCGGAATTTCTAACCTCTTCCAAATTGCTCTCTACTACTAAACCGAAATACTCTTCTTCGGTGGTGACCACATCATGCAACCTTAGCAAGCTCCGCTTCCACTGACTGAATCTATTCTCCACAATAGGAATGAGGTGGTGGCGGATATAGTTGCGATCATAGTTTGCCCGGGAGTTTGAGCTATCTTCCCTGGCCTGGGTCTCACATGCGGCGAGAAATTTCAAACAATCAACTTTCTCCAGATCGAGAAGGGGTCTCATCAGCCAGATATCGTCCTCGGGAGTAAGCTTGCGAATCCCCCTCATGCCCAGGAGCCCGGAAGGCGAGGTTCCACGAAACAGGCGAAAGAGCATAGTTTCCAACTGATCGTCAACTGTATGACCGGTAAGAATAAGGCCCGAGTCGATACTCCTTGCGTAGTCCAGAAAAATTGAGTACCGCGCTTTTCTCAACTCATCTTCAGAAGGTGTATCCGGTCCATAAGAGGGTCTCGATAAAGAGCGCACTTCCAGCTCCAGACCCAGTTTTTTGCAGAGATTTCTACAAAACTCCTCATCCTCTTCAGACTCGCTGGAGCGCAGTTTGTGATTAACATGAAGCGGTCTAATCTTGATTCCCCGGTCTCCGGCAAAAGACTGCACCGCCATAAGAAGGGCAGTGGAGTCCGGTCCGCCGGATATACCCAAAACCGGTCTTCTCACACTCCAGGAATCCACCTGACCGCAGACTTTGTCCAGCTCCCTGGCGTAAGCGGAGGATACCTTTTCGATGAACCGTTCTTTATAGGATGGTGGTTTTTCTGCGCTTTCCATTGGCACATTTTATTATATTGAAGTTTTAGGTTATCCTACAGAAAAGACCCTTTTGAAAACATAAGCCTTCCAGACCGCTTCCCGTGAAAGATAAGATGAAAAAGCCAGCCAAAATTGAACAATTATTGCCCGCCGCTACTCTTATTCTGGCGGTTATTACCGCAGCGCCCTGCCAGGCTGACACATTGCAAGGCTCAGTCGATCAGACCAGCATAGAGCCCAGTAAGGTAGAGAAGGAGAAGCCGAATTTCACGATGCCGACTCCGGTACTTCCTGGCTCCGCAAGCGAAGACAAGCTCAAATCCGGACAGGGAACCCTGGACAGCGCCTCGCCTCTGGAAGGCAAAGACGATGATGACGCGCTCCAGGGCAATGTGGAGGACGAAGGCGATATTGAGTTTCGGCGCCGTTTCGGCAGCCTGGACAAGCCCAAGAATGTTCTCAAAGGCAGCGCATCCGATAGGACCTTGAATGCTACAGTCCAGAAAGAAGGCGGACAGCTGGAGAGCCAGGATCCTGACTATGGAGATAAAGAGCTGGCCATCGCCTGGGACAAATGGCGCAACAGATTTCTCTGGTCGGTACAGTCCGGTGTAACTCAAGCGATGAATGATCCGGACAATCCTCAAATCAAATGGGATCCGGCAAGACAGACCATGGTGAGCAAATTCCCCATGGGAACTATCGCCTGGTTTTCCTGCAAAATATCCAACGACAGAAGAATTTCCAACCTGAAACTACTGCATTCATCAGGCTTCCCAGACTATGATCAGGCAGTGCTAAATTCGGTGCGCGCCCTGGAAGGCTCCGCCATCCTAAAGTTCCCCGGTCGCTCCAAAAGAATCTCCGTGAGCCAAAACGCGGGAATCAAAACCGCTGCCACCGGAGGAAGACAGTTCTTTAAATTCAATGACGTGGAGCGCTACCGGTATCAGCCTTGATAGCACCAGATACGGTTATCTCTATTTTTCTAGTATAAAAAATGGCACGGGACAGAATCGAACTGTCGGCCTGGCGGTTATGAGTCGCCCGCTCTAACCTTCTGAGCTACCGTGCCTCAGGGTAGATGATTATCCTTAGACGGACCTTTCAGTGTCAAGCTTAAATCGAAATTATGAAATCGCAACAATCGGCTGATCGCCCGCTATGATGGTAACGTAGGCGTATCCGGTTAGTGAAATGATTTATTACGAACTAGCAATTTTAGGCGGGATCTTCATCTTAGCTCTAGTTGCTATGGCCGCTTTCGGTAGACCCATGGCAGAGGCCTACGCCGAAAAATTGAGGGTGGAATCAACAAACCGGCCGGAAACTGACAAAACAGAGAAGCTGGAAGCCCGCGTAAAAGAGTTGGAATCCCAGGTCGACGACCTGACAAAACAATTGATCGGAATGCAGGAAACCCTTGATTTCACAGTAAAGCTCGTGGAGAAAGAGTCCGCTGACGTATAAATTCCACCAAGAGAGTAGACAAGAAGTTCTAAGAAAAACAAACCCGTTAGAATTGGTCCGAAGTCCAGACTGATTTAACGACTTTTGTCACCCACGTATAAAGTGACAACGGCGACCAGCTAACACAATGCTTACAGCAAAAGCTAAGGAGTAGTGACTTAAAATGATTGAATTACTGTTTTTGTTCCTCGCAGTGGGCTGCCTCTGTGTAGCCGCAGGCTCCAAAAACTCCCAGGCTAGAATTGGCGGCTGGTTCGGATTCGCAGTCTTCGGACTGGTCTGGGTAACCACCAGCCTGGCTGTGGTGGTGGAAGCCGGTCATGTGGGTGTTGTCTTTAACAGAATCTCCGGCGTGGAGCCCCGGGTGCTCAGCTCCGGCGTTAAGCTGATCATACCGGTGGTGGAAACAGTCGAGCAGCACGATATCAGAACCCAGCGTATGTCGCTGAAAAACGAAGAATCGGTAAGCTCAGACCAGCAGGTGATTCATACCGATATCACCCTGAACTATCATCCTCTGCCCAGCGAACTCTGGAAGCTCTATAACGAAGTAGGCTTTGATTACGGTCCCAAGATTGTCGGTCCGGTTGTAAGAGAAGCCCTCAAAGCTGAGATAGCCAAACACGAAGTTTCAGAACTTCTGGCAAATCGGGCAATCGTAAGCCAGAACATCAGGGACTACGTGACCAAGAAACTTGCGGAAAAACATCTGGTCATGGAGATGATCTCGATAACGAACGTCCGATTCTCCAAGGAGTATCAGGCAGCCGTAGAGCAGAAGCAGGTGGCTTTGCAACAAGCCCAGGCCATGAAAAACCAGCTCTCCAAGGCTAAAATCCAGGCGGATATCACCCGCACGGAAGCCGATGCCGAAGCGTACAAAATTCTGGCGGTTCAAAAGTCCCTGGGCAACAGCCCTGACTATGTCAAGCTGGAAGCGGTGAGAAAGTTGAATCCTAACGCCGAAATCATCTATGTGCCCCACGGCACATCGGTGCTGGTACCAGGCAGTATTCCTGGCGCCAAGTAGATAAACAAAGCCAGGGCTTGAAACTGTCGGGGGTCTCGTTCAATCGAGGCCCCCGATTGCTATTGAATTAAGACCCACTTCCGTTGTGGGAAGCTTTTACAAAATAATCGAAGAGCGGCTTGTGGATGTCATATCCACGCTCGGGATGCCATTGAACCCCGATCACCAGGCGGCTGTCATCAAGCTCCACCGCTTCTATGACACCATCGTCTGCCCGGGAGACAACTTCCAGCCCTTTGCCTGCTTCTTTAACGGATTGGTGGTGAGAAGTGGAAACCAATACCTCTTCGCGCTGGTAAATATCAAATAGACGACTTCCTTTGTCTATTTTGACGGTATGTTCGTTGAATCCTTGATTCCATCCATCCGGACTAGAATGCTTTATTCCCGACTCCGGATAGGCTTTAGGAATGTCCTGGATCAAATCACCACCCAAATGAACGTTGAGTAGCTGCATACCGAGACAAATGCCCAGTACCGGCACGGAGGTGTCGGCCATAATTTTATTGATGAAGGAGAAGTCAAAATTATCCCTGGTGGAATTGATCAGAACGGTGGTGTCGTCTTTCTCCTGGTTGTAGCGCCTGGGATCATAATCCAGACCACCGACGAAGACGACACCACTGAGAAATCCCATGATCTCCGCAAGATCAGCTTCCGACATCGGCGGAATTAAAAGGGGAATGCCACCGCTTTTTGTAATCGCGTCGGTATAGGTACTCTGAAGACTGTTCTCCGGGGGAGGTCCCTCTTTGACGTCTAGGTTGATTCCGATGACCGGCTTGCTGGAGTTTTTCATAATAGGGAAGAATACAACAGATAGAAGAAATCTGGAAACCCTTAGAGAGAAATATAAAAGAGATTTTCGAAGAATTCGTAGAGCCGTCGAACAAGTGTGATTCAGAGCAAAAGATTTCAATTTTCAAGGGACAATATGCCAAGGGGAATGGAAGTGGAAGTAGCCTTGCTAAAATCTATCCATCTGATTGGCTAGAGGGTCAATTCAGGTCGAGAGAGACCAAGCGAGAGAATTACTAGATGACAAAAACCACCACCGAACTAGAAAAGCTGACGGGGAAGACTCTTAAATCGGTGGACGCCTGGCGCACCGGACATTTTATTCTTACCTCCGGGAAACACAGTAGTGAATACATGCAATGCCAGAGAGTGATGCAATATCCTCGCCTCGGCAACCTCCTCGCCGATCTTCTCATTGAAAAGGTTTTCAGCGAAGGTATTGAGCCCGAAGTGGTGGTCGGTCCCGCCCTGGGAGCTATTCACTGGGAACTGTATAACGCCCAGGCTTTGGAGCGCTATCAAACCAGAGTCAACAAGAACAATGACTCCACTTTTCCCAGCCTTAACGATACTGCCGGCAGTGCTGAGCAGCTAGACAGAATTACCGAATGCTCCAGTACCGATATCGAGAAAAATCTGGTCAAAGCGATTTTCGCGGAGAAAGTGGAAACATCGGTAGACCCAACCGGCTTTGCCATCCGTCGTGGCATAGAATTGGAGCCTGGACAAAAAGTCCTGGTTGTTGAAGATGTCACCACTACGGGAGGTTCGGTGCGATCAGTGGTCGAGATGGTCCGCGCCCTTGGCGCGAACCCGGTTGCCATCGGTGCAGTGGTGGACAGAAGCGGCGGCAAGGCAAAATTTGATGTGCCTTTCATCAACTTACTTCAACTCAATCTGGAGACCTACGAACCCGACAATTGCCCCCTTTGCCAGTCAGGATCGGAAGCGATCAAACCCGGCTCCGGTAAAAAATAGATCGGGAAAAACCCTGACCAAAAATGAAAAATGGCTCCTCGGGGCCATTTAACCGATGAGCGCGGGAATATAGAAATTGGCAGCCTGATGTTCTTATCTGATCGCTTACCTTCCTTTAGGGAGTACCGGAGCTTCGATTCGCTTGAATCTCTTACTAAACAAGTCAAATCAAAGAAAAAGGTCATATAATCACTCTCGCACTTTTTTCAGTTTTATGGCTCTGGGCTTGCTCCTTATAGCCTGGGCTCAGCTCTCATTGCTGCCGCTAAATGCCAAAGCGGTGCACTTGAAGCCGATCAAAGACGCCAGAACCGAAAACCATGTTATCGAGCTGTTCAAACAAGCCAGACAACTTTACAAGTCTGGCAAAAAAGTAGATGCCCGATTGGTCTTGTTGAAAGCGGCGAAATTTGACCAGACAGCCATGAGCCCCTATATCCACGCATTGCTGGCCACTGTTTACAGAGATTTGGGCAATCCAAATCAGGCTGTATCAGAATCGCTTTTATCTTTGAAGTTTAATCCGGACCAGGATGACTTACTCTACAACCTCGGAATCTACTGCGAGGAAGCCAATCGATACGACGAAGCGATCACCTTCCTGAAACAGTATATCGGCAAGGTTTCCAGTGAGAAGAAAAAACGAGCCCAGAGCTTGATCACCCTCCTTGAAGAGGAGCAAATCAAGTCAAAGATGTATCCCAGTAACTCAGCCGACTACCTCGACAAGCTCTCGGCCGAAGACAACGTCAACCGTTGGCCCAAAGCAAAATTCCCGCTAAAAGTCCATATTCAATCCTCCTCCAAAGCAAAAGGTTTTCAGCCGGGGTTCCCTGAGATAGCCAGGGAGGCATTTGTCACCTGGTATAGAGCCTCCAACAAGAAGACAGCTTTCAAGTTCGTTTCCAGCCTGAGCGATGCCGACATCAATCTGGAATGGACGGACAAACGCTTGAGAACAAACAATGATAAAAGAGAGAGGATGAAAGCAGGACTTACCACAAGCACTGCCACAGTCTCCGGAGAGATCAAAAAAGCCCGCATTCAAGTAAGAACGCTGAATCCTTTCTCGAAGAAAGGCACACCGGAAGATCAAGTGGTGGAGACCTGTTTGCATGAAATCGGCCATGCCCTTGGCCTCAATGGGCACTCCACCAATCAGTCAGACATCATGTATCTGGGAGTAACCAAAAGGCAATTGCCTGCCCTTACTCGCAGAGACAAAACAACGATCTCAAAGTTGTACAAAGCTTACCAGACGGTAGCGATGACCGGCATCAAAGACAAGAAACAGTCGGTGGCTAATATCCACACGCCACCGCCGATAAGTACAAATCAACCCAGTTTTACCAAGATATCAGACGCCACTGCCACAGCCACTGCTGCCGCCACCATGGCAGCGATGCAGAGTTCGGCGATCCCGCCAGGCTATCAGACTCCCCGGAGCGCTTATTATCCTCAAGCACCCGCTGTAACACCATATGCGACACCGACGCCTTATCCTTATCCTCCCCCTGGCTATCCGAATCAGGCAGCTGCTTATCAACAGCCCTATGGACAACCCTACGGACAGCCGGTTCAAGGAGGCTATTATCCCCCTGCCTACTATCCTCCCGGAGCCGCCTACCAGCAGCCTGCTCCCCAGGTGAACTACGCGCCGCCGATGATTCAACAGCAAGTTGCCTCACCATATCCGGTGCAGCCTTATTATCAACAATACGCCGCTCCACCCCAGCCGACACCTGGTCCCTACGGCGCCCAGCAGCCTTACATGACACAGACAATGAGCCAGCCGCAGACTCCCTTGCAGACAGGACAGAACAATGCGGTGCCCCAGTCCTTGCAGATGATCGACAATATTTTTCAGAATCTGAAACCCAAGATTCAGCAATTCTTGAATAATCCCCAGGGGCAACCCGGACAACAGCTTCCCTATAACGGGCAGTAGCTACTTCTGGGTACGCTTCTGCATCAAATCTTTGAGGGCCAGTTGGGACTCATAGTCGTGGGGCATCATTCTGGTGGTATGCAGTAGTTCAGCGATGGCGCCATCTATGTCGCCACGATCTTTCAGTGCCATTCCCAGAGCCCGATGCAGTTTTGCATTGTCCGGGTCGATTTTCAAAGCGAGCCGGTACTGCATAACCGACGCGGTATGATCGCCGCTCTGGGAGTAGACCCAGGCTAGACTGGAATGGGTATCGGCATCGTTAGGACGAAGAGAGACTGCGAGCCTTGCCTCCTCCAGAGCCTTGTCCAGCTTGTTCTGTTTAGCCAGAACCCAGGCCAGACCCGTATGACCTTCAGCGCTGTTTGCGTCTAACTGAATAGCCCTTCGAAATTCTTTTTCCGCTTCGCTCCACTTCTTGTCCTGACCGAGCGCCACACCATACTGTACATGGGTTACAGGATCCCGAGGATTCAATTCAATCGCTTTGCGATAATGCTTGTCCGATAGCTCAGGCAATCTGGTTACAGCATAGGTTTTGGCCAGAACAAGATGCGGCACCACTAACTTGGGGTCAAGCTTGATGGCTTCTTTGCACTCCCTGACGGCCAGACGAAAGTCTTCCTTGGTTCGATAACATTCACCAAGGTAGGCATGGGCAAGCGCCCTGCGAGGATCAACTTTCAAGGACAGCTCATATTCATCGATGGCTTTATTATTCTCACCGAGCATCCGAAAAGCTTCCGCTTTCATATAGTGAGCGTCTCCGCTGGTTGGTCGCAACTCGCATAAACGCTGAAACTCTTTCAAAGCTTCTTCATAGTCAGACATAGCCATCAATACTTTTCCGAGCATAAAATGAGCTTTAAAATTCTTGCTATCCAGCTTGACCACATCTTCGTACTCAAGCATGGCGTTGGTTAGATCGTTGCGCTTAAAAAACATATCGCCAAGTTTGAGATGCTTGGCTATCCTCGGAGCTTTGGCGGGATTGAGCTCTTCTACCGTATTCAGAGGCTTCGGCTTCTTGTCTTTCTCTGAGTCAGGAGACTTCTTAACTTTTGATAGGACACGGTCCAGGAGCGGCAAAGCCTCAGCCTCCTGACCGACGGAAAGCACCAGAAAGCTTAGCGCTAAAATCACAGATACCGATCTTTTTGGCATGGAAAGTGGGTCCGCCTGGGGTCTGGTCAAAATTCTCTTAAACTCTAACACTGTCTAAACTAAAAGTCTAAACTTCCGAGCTGCTCAAGCTGGCGATTCTATCAATTCTAAACGTTCTCTCCGCGCGCACCATCTGGCAGAAGGCGGTCAGGTATATCTGCCCCCGACTGTGAACCAGCGAAATCGGCTTCACCTGCCTTTTCGAAACTACCGCTCCGTTGTAGGTTATCTCTACCATCAGTTTGCCCTCAATCGCTTTCTGGATCCGCTCCATGGTCCGCTTCGCTTCAGCGGGAAGGGCATCCTGGACTTGCTCGGCAAACTGATCGAAGTTAAAGGTAGTAACGGCTCCGATGGCACAAAGATTCTCGAAACAAGGGAAATGGCTTGCCATGGTCAATTTACGGAACACTTCTTTGACATGTTCACTATCTGCCAGGGCACGGTGATAACCTCCGGAAGGAAGCTCGAGCAATTCGACTATGGTTTTGAGCTGATGTCTGGGCGCTTCCGGCATCACTTCCCGGGATAGAACAAGAGTATCGACCACATAATTGTCAGGACAGCCGAGTCCCAACCTGGCGATGTTCACCCTCATAAACTCAAGGTCAAAAGGAGCATTATGGGCGATGAGAACACTGTCATCACCGATCCAGTCTAGGAATGCCGGAATGACACGTGCCACCGTCGGCTTACCGTCGACCATCTCGTCGGTGATACCATGAATCCTCGTCACCTCAGGGGGAATAGGCATCTCAGGGTCGATTAGCTCAGAGAAAGTCTCAACCTTTGCACTGTCATAGCTGAACTTCACTCCGGAAAGCTCCACCAGGCGATTGGCAACCGGTGATAAACCTGTTGTTTCCACGTCGAAGGCGATAAAGGTGAGGTCGTTCAATTTAGAGTTATAAGTGACTTTTGGCATAATTCGTCCGATTCAGCTAATAATGAAAGAAACATGTTCAATCATTCTCCCACTGCAAAGACGATATTCCTCAAGGGATCGAATTAAAATAGCTACAAGATTAATCGTACAAAAGCAACACTCATATCCGTAATACATCCACAAGCAAGCATGCAGATATACAGAAGCAATATCCGGTTTAAAGAACAAAGTGTATTTTCCAGGGCAAGAGCCCTAAATTCCGGCAGCAAGCTGATCTCTACATTTGCTCTATTCTTGCTTTTCCTGGCGGCTCCCGGTAACGGTTTTGGAGTATTAAAGGGGGCGATGGCGACCGAATTAGATCATGCAATCATCGATGAAGCCCTGGCTGGAACTGTTTGCAACCGAAATCTGGCCGTGATTGTGGAAGGAGCCTACTACCAGAACTCCAAATACAACGCCGTTGATAGAAAACCGGAACGCCATTTTGAAACAAAGAATCTCGAGCGCTCCATCAAGTACATAAACTCGGAGAGAAAGAAGGCCTTGCACGCAGCCCTTGAGGCCGGTCCAAAACCCGACATGCGAACAAGAACGCTTTTCCACTTCGGCATGCTTTTGCATACCGTGAATAATTTTTATCTGAACACGGACTATTTAGAAAAACTGATAGAGAAGCTGGAGAAGTCCGGCAATCATAATTTTGACCCCTATGATCTTCCCCTGGTCGATTGGTCCGAAGCTGGAGAATCCGGCAAGTACCGTGTCTTATCCGAGGCGGAGAGAAAGAATCGAGTGGAGAAGAAGCTCAGCTCCACCACCTATGCAAAGGCGGCCAGGGGTTTAGCAATAAAAGAAGTCAGACGCCAGTGGGATACCCTGGAAGGTTTGCTTAGATCCAGGTATTTTTCCCAAGCGGACATAATAATTGCAGCGCTGAAGACGGCGAGTTGCGAAAAACTCATACCGGACTATGTGGAAAATCACGGACTTCATGCCCAGGAAAGCACGCCAGACCTTTGAATTTCTACAATATTTACTGGTAGATTCTACAGTCCGGACAGTCATCAGAAGGTTTCAGATTGCGCACCGCTTCTCGATCTCCGCTCAACGGATCAAGACGCCAGAGTGTATTAGTTTGAAGAACTCCCAGATCGGCGACAATCTTTAAAACATCGATAGCCATTACTGAACCGGCCCAGGCTTCCACCGCGATAAGCGGATGAACACTGGTTGGGCCGAGAGGGAAATCCTCGATTCCCGCTTTAGGAAGAGCACAGCGAAGACAGGCGCTTTTCCCAGGCATTATAGAGTAGCACTGATAGCGATGACCGACTATTCCTGAATGAATAAGCGGGACTCCCAGGCGCATACATCGATCGCTCAGACCCAACTTCAGCTGCCAGTTCAATAGTGTTTCACATACCACATCGACATCGGCAATCATCTTCTCCAGTTCGTCCAGACCTGCAAATGGGAAGATGCTCAAACTGGTCTCGCCATCAAGCGATACTTCCGCGACTCGCTCAATGTTATAACCAGCCCCGGTGGCAACGCGAATCTCTCCGACCCCGGATTGACAAAGTGCCTGGACGAGAAATCCTGCGCCATCGGTCTCAGCTAAAACCAGTACTTTCGAGGAAGTAAGTGCTCTCTGTTTTGCAACAGTCATGGCGGGCAGACTTAGCTGCCTCTTGTAGTCAATCGGGTTTTGGCCGGAATTACTCATATTCTCAGGAGGGAAGGATACTCTTCCAGGTCCGGGAGAGACTCTGAATTCTCGCGGTATATCTTAGATTACCTGGATGACACCAAGAGAATACTTTACCGCGTGCAATTTATCCAGCTTAACCATGAACTGTATCAGTTCTCTTCTTTCTGATAGCAATTATGCTCATATCCAACCAGCTTTGAAATGACCAAAAACCCCCCTTCTGGGAGGTCTCTGGCTGGCGTTGGCGGGGGAAAACCCTTATAACTTTGTTTAGCTAATGCCTTAACTGATTAACTGAAGAGGTTGGCGTCTCTTGCGGAAGCTACGAGCCAGTTGATGGCACCAGGGGTAGCCAGACCACCGGTCACACCGGCAGCTCCGAACAG
>MDTD01151802.1_pt1 | contig 16950 bp, 14 predicted proteins | sample 811221 | NCBI WGS metagenome assembly MDTD01 (sample SAMN05326646, study PRJNA326480) | marine metagenome | isolation source: seawater | place: Pacific Ocean: South West | collected 2011 | reverse complement strand
TTTATTCTGTTTTTGTTAGTCCTTCTGGAAACGGCTTGAAGGTTATAGTAAAGATACCTCAAGAAATAGAAAACCATAACAAGTATTTTAATTCTTTAAAAAAAGAATTTAATTCTAAATACTTTGACACTACCTCAAAGAATGTATCAAGGGTATGCTACGAATCTTATGACCCATTGCTTCATATAAACGAAACCTCATCTATCTGGGAACAGATAGAGGAAGAGGAGTATGAAGAGAAAAGTACATTTAAAGATATTCCTTTATTAAAGATAGTAGATGAAAACAAAATTATAGAAATACTTTTAAGGTGGTGGCAAAAGAATTTTCCTATGAGTGAGGGCCAGCGAAACCACAATGTCTATATACTTGCAATGGCTTTTAATGACTATGGTATAAGTAAAACACTTGCTTCATTTGTTTGTAATCAACACGCGTCGTCAGACTTTAATAAGTCTGAAATAGAAAAAACTATTAATTCAGCTTACTCTAATACTCAAAATTTTGGAACAAAGTTTTATGAGGATACAGAAACTTTTAATGAAATCAAGCAAAGGTTGAAAAGAGGAGATTCCAAAAATGAAATTAAGAGAGAGTTAAAGGAGACTGAATTAGATACGGAGACTATTGATTTAGTAATAACAAAAGCAGAGGAGGAGGAGTCAGAGAGATTTTGGTTCAAAAATGAAAAGGGGGTAATTAAAATTGTACCAATTCTTTTTAAAACTTTTTTAGAAGACAACGGATTTTACAAGTATTGTCCAGAGGGTAGCAAGAACTATGTCTTTGTAAAAGTAACTAACAACCTTATTGACCACACTAGCGAAAAAGAAATTAAAGATTTTGTGTTGGATTATCTGTATTCATTTGAAGATGTATCTATTTACAATTACTTTGCAGACCAAACAAGGTTCTTTAGAGAAGAATTTCTTACACTTTTAAGTACTATTGATATATATTTTATTGCAGATACACATTCAAGTTCATATTTATATTACAGAAATTGTGCAGTACAGATAACAAAAAATAAAATAACTGCTATAGACTACGTGGACTTGGGAGGTTATGTTTGGAAAGACCACGTGATTGATAGAATTTATAAAAAATGTGAGACAACGGATTGTGATTATCAAAAATTTATACATAATATTTGCGCTAAAAGTCCTCAAAGAACTTTGTCTATGCAGTCAACGATTGGATTCTTAATGCACGGGCATAAAAATTTATCTTATTGTCCCGCAGTCATTTTAAATGATGAAGTAATATCAGATAATCCAGAAGGTGGTACAGGTAAGGGAATATTTATGAATGCTTTAGGCCACATGAAAAAGCTTGTCACTATTGACGGCAAAGCTTTTACTTTTGAAAGGTCTTTTGCATATCAGTTAGTGTCGGCAGACACACAGATATTATGTTTTGATGATGTAAAAAAATATTTTGATTTTGAAAGATTGTTTAGTGTAGTGACGGAGGGGTTGACTCTTGAAAAGAAAAATAAAGACGCTATTAAAATACCTTTTAACAAAAGCCCAAAGATTGCAATAACAACTAATTATGCAATTCGTGGAGCTGGAAATAGTTTTGCACGACGAAAGTGGGAACTAGAATTATATCAGCACTATACTAAATCTTATACACCTCAAGACGAGTTTGGAAGATTATTTTTTGGAGATTGGAATGATGATGAATGGTGTGTTTTTGATAATTATATGATAGAATGTCTTCAGCTTTATTTAAGTGAAGGATTAGTTGAAAGTGAGTTTGTTAATTTAAGAATCAGACAACTATCAGCAGAAACATCACACGATTTTATAGAGTGGTGCGGTCTTTTAAAAGATACAGAGCCTAACAGAAAGTTGGTGAAAGGTATTAAAATTTATAAAAATGAAATGTATTTTGATTTTATAAACGAATATCCAGATTATGGGCCAAAATCTAAAATGACTATAAGTAGGATTAGATTTTACAAATGGCTTCATAGCTATTGTATATTTAAAGAAGGTGTTGCGCCAGAGGAAGGACGAGACCACACAGGTAGGTGGTTTATTATAAAGGAAAATAATCAGGAAGAAGAGGAACAAAATCAAATACCATTTTGAAGTATAGAAATTATCAATTAGAAATTATAGATAAAGGTGTATCTGTAATTAAGACTTATAGATTTATTTACTTGTCTATGCAGGTAAGAACGGGTAAAACTTTAACAGCAATGGGAATAGCACAAAAGTTATCTATAAAAAATATGTTGTTTGTAACAAAGAAAAAAGCAATAAGCTCTATTGAAAATGACTACAATAAGTTAAAGCCACCATATAATTTGACCTGCATTAACTACGAAAGTTTACATAAAGTGACAGGAAAGTTTGACTTGATTGTTCTTGATGAAGCTCACTCTATGGGCGCGCTTCCAAAGCCAAGTAAAAGAGCCAAGCTAGTCAAAGAACTTGTTATATTAAATGACCCTTATGTAATATTAATGTCTGGCACTCCGACTCCAGAATCTTTCAGTCAAATGTATCATCAAGTTTATGTATGCCCACAGAACCCCTTCAATACTTATAAAAACTTTTATTCTTTTGCTAGAGACTACGTTAATGTATTTCAAAAAACTATAAATTCTTACCCCGTTAATGTTTACTTGGATGGGAAGCAATCCATACTTGATGAGATGAAACCTTATATGATAAGTTACACACAGAAAGAAGCTGGTTTTAAAGTACAGACCAAAGAAGAAGTATTAAAAGTTAAAATGAAAGATGTTACTTATGATTTAATCAAAAGACTTAAAAAAGATTTGGTAATAGAGGGTCAAAAAACTGACGAAGTAATTCTTGCAGACACAGCAGTAAAGCTTATGTCAAAGATTCATCAGCTTTATTCTGGAACTGTCAAGTTTGAGAGCGGAAAGTCTCAAGTTATTGACCTTTCAAAAGCGGAGTTTATACGAACGAACTTTAAAAATAAGAAGCTCGGCATATTTTATAAATTTACTGCCGAATACAAAGCTCTAAAGGATGTCTACGGAGATGATTTAACCTGTGATTTAGATGAGTTCAAGAGGTCTGATAAAACTATAGCCCTGCAAATAGTATCTGGAAGGGAGGGTATCAGTTTAAAAGAAGCAGATTGCTTGGTGTATTACAACATTGATTTTAGCGCTTTAAGCTATTGGCAATCACGCGATAGGATGACAACCAAAGACTCAAAACAAAATGATGTCTATTGGATTTTTTCAGAGGGAGGAATAGAAAGTAAAATATACAAGGCGGTGTCAAAGAAAAAAGATTATACCCTCAGACACTTTCGAAAAGATTTATTAAGTTTATAATTATGAAAGAACAAAAACTAGTTCAAATGAAAAATAGTATTGACAAGCTTGAGAAAACGATGGAGCTTGTTATACAAGAAATAAATTCATTAAGACAGTTTAGTGTAAGCGTGCTTGAAGTTTCCAAACGAATGCCAAGCTATGACAAAGCTGTCAAAAAATTACGTAGCGATATAGAGAAGGAAAAAGAGAAAAATAAATAATTAATTTTGTATAATGACAGAGAAACAAATTCAGTCAAAGAAAATAAAAGAGTTGGAGGCTGATGGTTACTTTGTTTTAAAATTAATAAAGACTAATAAAAATGGTATTCCAGATGTTCTAGCATTACATCCAGATTATGGAATTGAATTTTATGAGATAAAAACTAAAAAGGGAAAAGTCTCTAAACTTCAACAATACCGATTAAAAGAATTAGAAAGTTATGGATTCAAGGCCGAGGTTTACAGGGGATGAAGCTTACTATCAAATGGAGGATAATTTTTTAGAAGAATTAGAATCATTACCTCCTTTATATGGTGCAGCAATAATTATGCAATTAGATAAACTTGCAGCGGAAATGTATGATGAAAATAAAATTAAAAAACCATCCAAAAAATTTGGCATGGTAGCAGGAGTTGTTCCTTTGAAAGAAGCTTTATTTTTTAAAGTAGAGTATTTAAATTCAAAGACCATGCACCCTTTATTTTATAAATTTAAAGTAATATCATCTGATGATTATTTAGATTACTTAAATTTAAATAAAACACTTAAATATGAAGACCATCGAAACTAATGATTTAGAAACAATTAAAAATTATGTCAACGTATATCTGCAAATAGATATAACAAAAGAAAGCAGAAAAAGACCTGTTGTTTATGGAAGAGCAATATATTACCAGCTCTGCAGAAACTTTACAACACACTCATTAAGTCAGATTGGTTCTGTAGTGAACAAAGACCACGCAAGTGTATTACACGGCTTAAAGACTTTTAAAAATTTTAAAGAGTGGAATGAAAACTTATTACTTCAAATATACCACCAAATCAGAATAGCTCTTAAAAGCGAATTTCTTTTTGCCAATCCTTATCTGTATAAAAATGATGAAGAAAAGTTTTATTTTCTTTTACACCACTACATTACCTTAAAACAAAAATATTTTAATTTAAAACAAACTAAAGAAAAAATTTCCTAACTTTAAATAAGTATGTCTTACTCTGTTGATGATATAGAAAAGATTATCAGTTTAAAAACTTGGAGTCAGAAAAAGAAAGTAGACACTCTTTTAAAAATAGATGCAGATTTATACTGTAATTTAGGAATTGAATCGAGTAAGACTGAAATAAAGAAAGTAAAACAATTGTCAAAAAAAATATATAAGGCAATTAATAAAGTCGATAAGTATAGTGGAAGGTTATTGTTAAGAGAACAGTAAACCTTATATTATGAATATAACACCTATAGAGAAAAAACGCCTTCAAAATATTAACTTCATTATGAGGGATATTCACGACTCCGTAAATCAGATATATGAAACATTGGTAGACCAAGAGTATGATGATACTCGGCAATCTATACTGACTCTTAATAGTAAATTAAAGACTATTAACGAATCAATAAACGATGAGCTATAACGATTTTAGACCAAGATTAAGAGGAAACAAAAAGAAAGCATTTCAAAACCTAACTAAAAAAGAAAGAAGAATCCTAGTGATTGGAGACTTACACGCACCATTTACACTTGAAGGATATCTGGAGTTCTGTATAGAAAACTATGCACGATACAACTGTAATCAGGTAATATTTATAGGGGACATAATAGATAATCATTACTCAAGCTTTCATGCTACTGACCCAGATGGACTGGGGGGTGGTGATGAACTTGAGCTTGCTGTGGAGGATGTGGCAAGATGGTATGAGGCGTTTCCAAAAGCCGATGTAATGATTGGTAATCACGACAGAATGATAATGCGTAAAGCATTTGATTCACAAATACCAAAGCGTTGGATTAAAAGTTACAATGATGTGCTTGGTACGCCAAAATGGAACTGGGTAGAGAACATAGTTTACGATGATGTGTTGTTTGAGCATGGAGAGGGAAGTCAAGCTGCTATGAAAGCACGCAACAACATGATGTCATCTGTCTGCGGACACACACACACTTCTGCTTATGTTCAGTGGTATGTAGGTAAAAAGTTTCGAGTGTTTGGTATGCAGGTAGGTTGTGGAATAGACGCAAAAAGTTACGCTGCTGCTTATGCAAAGAACTTTAAGCGTCAAGCCATAGGATGTGGTGTAGTAATAGGCGGACACACTGCCTTTAATTGTTTAATGAATCTGTGATGAAAAATCCTAAATTTAATTTTGTAATAGTAATTATTATAAATAGTTTTTTATTATATGTACTATTTACATTTCTTTTCTAATCTTTCGCCTACGTCTTCTCTGACTTATCTTTGTTCGTGATTTGGATTTAGAGTGTAATCGTTTTGGCAAACGACCAGGAGGTGTTTCATCTTCCCACTCTTTTGCCATCTCTGGCATATTAGCGTACATCCATTTTCTCTGTGCTTGACTTTTAAAAGGCATAATTAATCTAATCCAAGTTCTCTTCTAGTTCGCGCAGGCATACGTTTAAATCTTGTCGATGGCTCTGTAAACCTGTCTTCTAATATTTTATTAATTTGGTCACCGATTCTACCAAGTTCTGCGGGCGCACCTAAAACATATAAAACTTTAGCAGCTCCAACTATGGCAATAAGTCTTTTTTCTTCATCACTCAAAATGTATTCTTCTTCACCTCTTTTTATCACTCCATCATTTATTAAATTATCCAGAGACTCAAACATTTTTACTACCTCATTAACCCCTACTGTTATTGTACCTAAATCTTTTTCTAGTTCCCTTGGACTATTATAAAATTGAAAAGGGTCTTCCTTATCTTTTAATATAGTTCTCATAACAAAATTTAATCCTTCAAGAACATAATAATCGGATATAGGTAAAGGACTAAATAAATCCACAGCCATTGTCCCTAATCTTGATTTTAAATAATTATCATAGTTTTCTTTCTTTTTATCTTCATCATCAAAGTCGGCTAAAGAGTAAGCTATTTCTTTCATACCGTTAGCTAACAAGAGAGACATGGCATTGAACATTAACATTTCTGTTTTAATACCAGCTAGTGACCTAGCTGCTATAATTTTATCTTCTTTGCTTGCTTCTCCTAGAATTACATTCCAATCTGTATACATCCTAGTTTTTAAATTTAAAAGAAAATTTGAAAATGGAAGAAACACAGCTATAAGCGCTCTTGTTGTAGGGCTTCTATCTCTATACCAAGCACCTTGAAGTTTTTGGTCTGAAGTATTTTGCTGTCTATCTACTTGACGTTGAGCATAATCTGCTGCGTCTTGATTTAATTTATGATTAGCCCAATCAAAAGTAGGGCTACCTATTTCTGTATCCCCTTGTTGTTTCATTTTTTGCATGTAAAAAGCTAACCATGAAGCTTGAGCTGTAACTGCATCTGGATATTTTAAAAGATATTCTAATGAACGGTCTGCTATAGTATTTAATGCTTTTTTAGTTTTTGTGTAAGCGTTTGGGTTTAAAGCTTCTTCTTGAGTCGCTACATCGTTGTCATCCAAAATTGTTTCTTGACCCACACCTCTATTTACTATGGCCATTCCTGAATTTTTAAGAAACTTTCTAGCTTCAGGATTACTAATGAAGGCTGTCAATCCTTGTGAAGCATTAGAAACTCCAGCAGTAACTAGTGTGCTCGCGTATGGACTAAGCTGTTTAAAAAATTGACCAACGCTACCTAACGCTTTAACAACACCAAATTTTGAAAACCCTCTTACCGCATCGTTGACTAGTGGGTTTGTTCCTGGAGGCAGTTGACCTTGTTGCCTTATGTCATCAACATAACTAGCAAGCCTTTCCTTAAATACTCTTCTATCAGACTCATCCTCTACTATTTCTTCAAAAGCTTTACTTTCTAAAAACCCACTTACCTTGAAAACAGTTTCAGCAGTGTTAATGTTCATTAAAGCTTTTGTTAAGGCTCTCATATTAGAAGAGTCAAAACTTAAATCTACATATTGATTTGCATCAAGATTATTAATTCTTTTGTTTTCTAATAGAACTCCTGTTTGTTTGTTTCTTAATTTATTATTTACATATTCAAATGATTTAAATATTCTGTCTGTTATAGCAGGAGTTTTGTCAGTTCTAAATCTTGATATATTATCAGGAGTATAAAAAACATCTGGGTCTAGCAAAGCATTATACATATTATAATTAATGTCACGAAGCTTCGGATAATACTCGCTCCATTTATCGGTCATCCATTGTACAGCATTTTTATTTATACCATCTACTTTAGACTCTACTTCTGCAGCGTTGTTAGAGTCTTTTAATATTTTATCATATATTTCTTGGTAAACATCTGCTCTTTCATTATCATCATTTTCTCTCAATCTTTTAATAGACCTGTCAACTAATTTTTTTCTTCTTGCAAACTCTATATCTTGTTCAGCTTGTGTGCCCGTAACATTTCTTCTTGTAAAAGCATACATTCCTCTTTCAATATTATTACGAGATGAATTAAAACTTTTACCATTAGGTTTTTTGTTATAAAATTCTTTGTTATATTCTTTAGCAATATTTCTGCTTGTTGTTTCAGATTCTGCTGCTTTGTTAAATAACTCTTGTATGAAAGATTTTTTCATAACGTTATTGGCCTTATTCAATCCTTTAAACATGTTGTCAACAAACATAGGGAAAGTACCTATTTTTTGTAACCACCCTTTATACAGTCTTAAATTACCAACGTTAAAGAAAATTCCTAATTTACTAAATACATCACTTATTGGAGTTGCTTTTACACCCTCATCTCTTAATAACTCAGCACTTCTACTTCCGACATAAGTGCTTGCAACAGCACCCATTCCACCTGTGCTGCCGTTAGTAGCAAATTGAATTAAAGCGTCTAATGCTAACAGAGCGTCTTTAGTGCTGTCTAGTTTTGTGACATCAATTTCCATAAAACTTTTAATTAATCTTTTCTGGTCTTTATCTATATTCATAGGTTGGCCAGTAAAAGGGTCTTTTCCAGTTTTTAAAATATTTGTTATGACAGAAGAATAAACCTCAAAAGCATTTTTAACTGCTGACCTTATAAGTTTATCATTATTTTCTAATGTTTTTTTAACCTCATCTTCTTTCTTTGTGTCAATTGAATCTACTATATCAATCATATCAGATAAAGAAAATTCAGCAGCTGTTAAACCTGTAAGCTCTTCAAAAGTGTCTTCAATAAATTCAGCAGCTCTTTCTTTAGCAGCCTCAAGTTCAGGCTGAGTATATGCGTTTAAGTTTTCTATATTAACTGCGCCCCCAGCTGTAAATTTTGTACCTCTTCTTTTAGAGGGAGTTAGACCTTTATTAACGTTTGTTGCTTCTTGTATGTAAGCATCTAAATCAGAAACCTCATTAGGATTTATTTTTAAAAATTCTTGTACCGCTTGTTTTACTTTTGGGTCTAATCCTTTTCTTGTAAGTTTTGTATTAATGGATTTTAAAAGACTTGCGATGTCTTTATATTTTTGTTTAGTTTCAGATTGTAAAAATTTATCTTTAATTAATTCATAGGTCTCTGCAACTTTTGTTGGATTGTTAAAGTTAAGCTGGTTAACCTTTCTTATTAATGCTTTAACCGACCTGGCGTTTATTTTACCTTTTGCCTGTAAATTATTTATAAGGTTTATAAATGCTTTTTTTCTGATTTCAGGAGTTAGATTTTCATCTTCTAGCTTCCTTAAAATTCTACCTTGAAACTGTACTATATTAGAAGGCGTAACCTTCTCTATTTCTGTAGTTACGTTACGAGGAACACCACCTGGCATTTCTAAATAATCTCTTATTTGAAGATTGTTTGCTTTAGCATCTTTATTTGCAGCCTCTTTTACTCTGTCAAATAACTCAGACGGAGCTAACTTTTCCAATCTTTCCATTGCTCTTTGCAGCACATTTCTTCTTTGTCTTAAAGTCAAGTCCTGATTTGCTTGTGGATTTAATATTTGCTGAATAACTCTTTCTAACTGCTCATCTTCCTGCTGCCTTGATTTTTGTTCTGCTTCTAAAGACACAGCCGTTTCCGTTTGTCCTCCAATTTTTTGTAGCTGTCCATTTATTTGTGCTAATTCATTTACATATTGCACACCTAGCTCAGAGTCAACGTTGTCTGCCTCTAATAAAGACTGCAACTCTCTCTTTCTTTGCAGTAATGGAATTGCTTCTGTTTGTTGTTCGGGAGTTAAATCTAATTTTTGAACACCATCTAATACTGATATAGCTTCTTCAAAGTTTAACAAAGCTTGTGCTGCTTGCTCATTAGTTATGTCTCCATTTTCTACTTGTCTTAATAACTCAAACTGTAAAAATTTTTGTGTTGCTGGAATGTTTACAATAGGTATTTGGTCAAGTTCTATTTGAAAATCTTCTGCAGTAAATATGTCAACTAAATTTTCATATTTAGAATTTTTTAAAACTTTTTCTATGTTAGCTTTCTCTCTTGTATTTCTAAGTTGCCCAAATCCAGCAGGCACACCAGCAAGTGGGCCACCTACTATACCTCCAATTAAAAATGTATCTGCTAACTCATAAAATAAATTATTAAATGCTTCTTCATCGTCTAGCAAGTTTGCATCTAAAATCTTTTCAGTTAATAAAGTAGCGCTCTCTGATGTGCCTTCTAATCCAAACCCTTTACCAAACTCTCTGAGTGTTGTAATTAAAAAAGAACGAGCTTGCTGAGGAGTCATGCCTTGCATGGCTTTATAAGCTCCTCTTCCTAAACCTCTTGTTACTAATTCAAATGCACCTTCCGCTACACCTGTACCAATAGAATTTGCTGTAGCTGCTAAACTTCTTGGCGTTCCCTCGTCTTGTAGTTCTCTACTTTTTCCTGCTGCAGACCCAGCTCCAACCGCACCAAACCCATACCTACTTGATAGAACCACTAACAATGATGGTATAGCACCAATACCTTCATCAACTAATCTTTTTAATCCTTGCCCCACTCTTTTCGCATTAAAAGAAAACAAATCTTGTGTTATAGATTCTTCATACTGTTGCATTGTTTCTTCTATTTCCTCGGCCGCCCCCATCATTTTATCAGAAAACTCGTCTAATTTTTCCATACCATAATAATCAGCTAGTTCTTGTCTTGATAAATCTTCTGTTTGTTCTTTTATTTTATCATAAAACAAAGAAGTTACTGAGTTTGAAAACTCCATCCAAGATATAGGTGACCTAGATATGTTTGATATTAATCTTTTTGTATTAGCACTAAATTTTTTAGCTGCTTCTTCCCCTACTACAAAACGAAAAGCTTTTCCCAGAGGAGTAAAATCTGTAGGGAGAATAGTTTCTTTAGGGTTTTTAACATCAAAAGTTTCGTAGGGGTCATAAGTTTGTTTCTCTTCTCCAATCTCTATTTCAACATCATCGGCTATTTCAAATCTTAAAGAGTCAAGTTTTTCCTGTCTTTTAAGCATATCAGTTTCTAAAGAATCTATTTCATTTGTTAGTCTATTTAATTCTTCAAATTCACTATTAGTTATAGGAATATCTTGACCAACAACATTAGGCTGTCTTTGTTCGATTTGATTATTTAATGAATTTTTTTCTCTTTGTTTATCTAAAAGAATTTGTCCAGTTGCATTTATACTATCTTGCTCAGCTCTAAACTCTTCTTCCAACCTGGATTGTTCCAAACCACCAGCCTCCAAGTCTGAAACCATAGTGTCTTCGGTAAGGCTTGGTGAGACCACGTCCAGATTGTCTTTTTTTTTTACTCCCAAAAGGGTAGCAAAATCATCTATTGAATCCTGATAACCGTCAGCTTGAAATAACTCAAAAGAATAATTAAAAGCATCGGGGTTTGTGTCTATAAGATTTTTAAAATCTTCCAAAGAGTCAGCATAGCCATCAGCTTGAAATAATTCATAGGCATATTGTAGTGCTTTTTCATCCATATCTAATTACCGCCTTTGTTAAACTGGTCTGCTCCGCCCGCTCCCGTGCCACCTTGTGGGAATGTTGCTGTTGATATATCACCTTTAGCCATGCTTGCTAAATACTCTGTGTACCCTGGAATACCTGTAAATTTTCTTCTAAATAAAGCTTGCCATTGAGAGGGTGGGGTATTTGTTAAGTCTATTTTTATATCACTACTTGATTTGCCAGGGTCTGTGGGATTCTTAATAACTAAAATTAAATTATTTGGGTCTTTCATTGCATTTTCTCTAAACTCTAAATTGTAATATTGTAATAGAGCCTTGTATTTATCTATAGGAAATTTATAAGTCCCTGCCTCAATTTCTTGAGCTATTTGTTCTGCATCTTCTGAAAAATCAAAGTCTCTGTTTACTTGCTGTACTAATACATCAAACGCGGTTTGTTTAACAACTTCTTTAGCCTGTAACTTTCCTGTTTGCGCTTGTACAAGTTTTATCCTCTCATCTATTGAGTCTTGTTTTCTATATTCTGCCTCTTCAATCTTATATGAAGCGGCATTTGTAAGTTGCTCCTCAATAAATATTGTAGCAGACTCCCTTTGACTATCGCTTACATAATACTTTCCATTAGAATCTCTGTAAATTAAATCAGGGTTTTGCTTTTGTAATTGTTTAATTTTATTTTCTCTTTCAGTAACACTTGTCGTATTATTCACATCGTCTGGCAACATAGCAAAATCATAAGTTGTTTCTACACCATAATCTGTAAGAATACTAATTACTGTTTCATCTTGAGAAGCAATTCCTTTTGCATCTTTTTTGATTGCATCGGTTAATACTTCTCCCCCTTTACCTATATACTGACCACTTACTAATTCACCAAATTGATTCTTATAAGTTTTAACGCCTACCTTAGATAAAGCATTTTTAATAGCACCATCTAAATCAAACTTGTCTCGTGTAAAGTTCGAGAATTGAAATACATCATTAGCGCTTGCCATTTCAATTTTAGTCTCTCCATCTGGCCCTACAACTTCTCTAGCAAACATAACTTCATAGCTATTAGGGTCAATAATTGGTCTGAGGTTTTCAAAATTTGTAAACTGTTGTCCAAGTCCTTTTTCATAAGCTTCTTGTGCCGAACCTAACCCACTAGCACCTGCTCTAGCGATTGCTTTATCATAATTCTCAGCGTAGCTTTTAAAATTACTAAGCATAATCTGTGTTTGACTAGATATATTACCACGCTTTCTGTAAAACTCTTCTTCGGTTATTTCTCCTGTCTTTAATTCATTAGTTATTGCAAGCATAGCCTTTGAAGCTTGACTTGAATAATCTGACATAAATGTATTAAATGCAGTGTTTTGACTGACAGGCCTATCAGCTAATTCTTTATAGTATTCCCTTGACGTTTCTTCTATATCTGCTCTTCTCTTTTTTCTATCAGCATCAAGAGCAGCCAGTGAATCTGTTGCTTGTTTAGTTATAGCGCCCCAATCAACAATAGTGGGCTCTTCGCTTCTTACGTATCCAAATCCTACAGCCATATTTTTTTAATAATTTCTAAATATTACATCTTCAGCAAATAGTTCCGCTCCTTGCATAGGTGCTAAGCCAGCAGGTGTTATGGAAGATACCCCTTGTATATCTGATAAACCAAGTGCTCTTGTAAGTTTACCTGGATTTTGTTGTCTAGTGAATTGTCTACCTTGTCTCGCAGTTTTACCTGCAGCAGTATCAGCAAATAAATTCATTTCTCCTAACAAGGTTTGGCCCATTCCAACAATATTTTCCACCCCTGCAGTAGTGGCAGCTGCAGCTGCTTGTCTTGCCTCTGCGGCTATTTGTTGTTGACCCATCACTTCACCTATATCTAATTGAGCTCTAGCTGTTTGTAATCTTGATTCTTCTCTTGCTGCTAATTCATCTAATCGTTGCATTTCTTTAGCCATTTCTGCACGTTGCTCTGCTTGTGCTTGTTGTTGCGCTTGCACAACTCTACCGGCTGTAGCAGCAGCTCCACGTGGGTCACCTTCAACGCCTGCTTGTAGCGCTGATGCTCCCGCCTGAAGTAAAGCTTCACGTTCTAATTCAAATGGTTCTTTTGCTATTGATAAGCCCGCTAAAGCATTAACAGCAAGTTTTCTTCGTGCTTCTTCTAATGCTTTTGCTGCATCTCTTTGAGCCTCTCGTTCTCTATCTCTTTGTTCTTTTGCTTGTTTAAAACTAAATATAGAGCCAGCTGCTTGTAGCCCTACTGATATTAAAGGTATTAATAAAGGTGATGCCATAATTTTTTATAATTACAAAGATACTAATTTTACGGATAGCTTTTCATTACATCGCTTTCTACAGCAAAGAGTTCCGTCTTATTAGTATTGAAGTTTACAATAGTAAATATACAATAATGTCCTAGTAATCCATGAGATTCTGCTTCAGAACTTTTTATGAACATTATGTAAGGGTCGTTAGATGGAAAGGCCACAACTCCCGAGTAGGTTGTGCTAACATATAATTTGTTAATATTATTTTGTAAGTCAACCTCTTTGTTGGTTACAACACCACCAAAATTTAAATTAGTGTATGGTGGAAGTGAGTGGTATATATAGTCACCAATACTTATAATACTTCCAATTGACACGAGTGGGTCGGTTGAAAAACTTAATGTTGTAAGTCCTCCATCAACAGAAACATTAGATGTTTTTCCAATCCCATTGGCTGACCTAAGAGCGTACTGACCTTCTAGTGCGGGTACTTTCCCTTCTTGTCTTACATAAGCAAACCAACTTCCTTCTTTTTTTACAAACCACCCATCCTCTATAATACCATTTTGTTGTATATCTGTCTCCAAATAGGTTTGCCACGCGTTGTCTGATTCTAAGTTTATAGTTTTAAATATTTTATTTTCAAGTGGATTAATATTAAAAACACTAGATATTTGTGAATTAAATTGTTCACCATAATAGTTGTTTCTTAGTAAATTGGTATTGTGCTGATATAAATTACCTCCCTTAAATGTGTAAAAATAATTATTCATACCAATCATATAATCTGGATTAAAAGAATAAAAAGAAGGCCAACCTTCAGAGTTATCACTATAAGACAGTGTCCAGTTAGTTTTAACAGGCGATGGTATTGGAGGCACAACACTTGTAGGGGCTGGAGTTGGAGTAGGTGCAGAAGGAGTAGGGTCGGTTGGTGATGCACATGTAGAATCATATCTTAAATTGTTTTCTCCACCCATATATCCATGGAAGTAACAAGCATAGCTTACTGCTCCAAAGTCTCCGTTAACATTAATTGTTATGTCACCATAATAATATGTATAACTATATCCATCTGGGCCTATCTTTGTTCCTGCATTATACTGACCTGTGTAGGATATTAAAGATTCTACACCATTATTTAATATAGCTATTGGGTGAGCTGATGGAATACCTGTTAAAGTGTACTGACCAAGCTGCACTTTATAAACTCCATAAGCTCCATTAATTAAATAAAACCTTGAAACCCCTAATCCAAATTGAGTTAAATCAACCTCTTGAACTAAAACACTGTTTGTTTGAATTAAGCAATATTCAGGTATAGTTGCAGGAGTGGGGGGACTTGGAGGTGTTGGAGGTGTTGGAACAGCTAAACACGTAGCACAATCAGCAAATGTAGGTAAACTACTAACCTCAACATTTGTTACAGTTGATACTGTAGTGCCATTGTGCCAACACAAAGAATTATATCTTAATACTGTTGGCCATGAAGTATACCCAGCTACAGCTCTAAAAACTTGTTTATCAGAGGGATTAGTACAGTTTTCGTATTCTTTATACTCAAAACCAACAATAGGAGTAGGGTCTAAGTCACCACAATTAGTAGTGCAATCTTCATTAGCATCATTCCAAGAACCATATTGAGACCTTAATATTATTGTTGAACCTGCTTGTACACAAATTCTAGCTATTGTATTCTCATCTAATTCGTATATTGTTTGAGTTCCATCACAACACGTTATTGACCATTCGCACGTGTCGGCACCTATTGGACAGCTAAAATTTATAATACCACAACCTGATGGACTTGAATATGACATAAATCAATTATTGATTTACAAATTTACGAATTATTTAGTTGACTTTTAATCCAGGCGTATGTAAGCGATACTCCCTCTTTAAGTGGTCGTGCATAATCTGTTATACTAATTTTTTGTCTATATAAATTATTATCACTATTTCTACCACGTACTCCTAGTGGCCCAGATATATGAACTTTTTTAAGTTCTTTTTTTTCTACTTCACATGCGTAATCTACAAGAGTGTTTATAGAAACCATTTCTTCACTACCAATATTAATAGGCCCTTCAAACTGCACAGAGTTATTACAAAAATCAAGAGTAGCCTTTATACAATCATCTATGTATAAAAAACTTCTTGTCTGCTCTCCATCACCCCATATTTCAATTTTATTTTTTCCTGTTAATACTTTTCTACATATAGCTGCTGGAGCTTTTTCTCTACCACCTTGCCAAGTTCCTTCAGGCCCAAAGATATTATGGTATCTAGCAATACGAACTTTTGTGCCATTGTCTCTTGCTAATGCAGCATAAAGCCTTTCGCTAAATAACTTTTCCCAACCATACTCTGAGTCTGGATTAGCTGGATAAGCTGAAGATTCTTCACAGTTAGGATTGTCAGCCTCCATTTGATTGTGTTCAGGGTAAATACAAGCACTGCTACTAAAAAATACCATAGGAATATTTTTTTCTTTAATAATTCTAGCAACATTTAAATTTATAGTTGCACTATTAAGCATTACATTGAGGTCATTATCACCTGTAAATATATATCCAGCTCCGCCCATATCGGCAGCTAATTGATATATTTCATCAACATTTTCATCTATTGATTTATTTAAATGTTTGTAGTTTGTTGCGTCTAGTTTATGAAACTCATCTGCAAAAGTTGAACTAAACTCAGGAAACTTAATATCTATTCCTATAACATAGTGGCCTAAAGAGTTTAATTTTTTTACTAAGTGAGAACCTATAAAACCACCAGCTCCTATAACAACTACTCTTTTCATTCTTTAAATTTTAAAATATGTTTTGTCCATTCAGTAGCACTTCGTGGACTATCTCTTTTATTTAAAACGCTTACAAAATCTGTTTCATATCCTTGTAAACTTCTTTCTTCTTGCACCAAGGTACGATATTTTTCTTTACTGCCCGGAATGTTGTTTCTATAGTTATGCCATACTAAAGCTTCCCTCATAAATTCAACTTTATGACCATACATAAAAGCCATACAACTTGTAATCTCTTGGTCTAAAAAAGGATGCAAGTATTCATCAAACAAACTTAATTGAGTAAACGCTCCTGACGAAAATGTGTTTGAACCACTAACGACAGCAGTTTCTTTAAAATCATCTTGTACTCCAATACCTTTTCCGCTAATGTTATTATAATTACCTAATCTTAAAATTACATTGTAAGTGTTGTAAGGTCTTTCTGTCGTGTAGTAATCGTAAGATTCATCAAAATCAAAATTAGGTGGAAACCCAGTAAGTATAGTATTTTCTCCACGTTCAAGTAAAGCGTTTACATATATTTCATCCCAGTTTTGTTT
>MDTD01167607.1_pt1 | contig 16952 bp, 18 predicted proteins | sample 811221 | NCBI WGS metagenome assembly MDTD01 (sample SAMN05326646, study PRJNA326480) | marine metagenome | isolation source: seawater | place: Pacific Ocean: South West | collected 2011 | reverse complement strand
TGCACTTATCGGAGCGGAGAAGTGATATTCCTTCGATTGTGGCTAATATGCTTTACAAAATGGACTTGGATTACGATGAAAAGACAAAAATTTGTAGTGAGGCATTGGTCCAATTAGAAAATTATGACTGGCCAGGCAACGTAAGAGAACTTCACAATGTTATTCAAAGAGCTAAAATACTCTGCTCGAATGGTGAAATTCAAACTGCAGACTTAATTTTTGATAGTTTCGCAAATGATCAAACAACAAACACAGCTGAAGCTTTAGCAGCAAAATTTCGAAATAATGTTTCCGATGAGGTTTTACTATGAAGATTACGGCATCTAACACTCAATTAGTTCAACAAAAAGTCGATTTAATTAATACTATTGTTGATCAGCCCCAAAAAGCTGATGATCGAGGAATACCTAGTTTTTCTGAGAGGCTTAATTCAGGGCTTGAGCAAGTAGCTCAAACACAAAACGAAGCAGCTCAACTGGCTAAAGATTTTGAACTGGGTGTAGAAAATGACCTAGCTCGCGTCATGGTTGGGCAGCAAGTGAGCTCACTAGCATTTCAACTTACCTTAAATGTTAGAAATAAAGCTTTAAGTGCTTACAAAGATATAATGAATATGCCGGTTTGATAGGTTAAGTTATGGCAAACGTAGAAGAATTTCAGAATGAAGCTCCTTTGGTAACTCAAAGAACGGGCTTATTGGCTACCAGTTCAAACGCTCTCGCAAGAGTTCGTGAAGCGATTGATCAACCTGGGTTTCGCAGGGCGTTTCCTACATTATTGGCCAGTTTAACAGCAGTTGCAGCAATAGTATTATATTGGGGTATGCAAAAGCCTGAGATGACTACCCTATATAGCTCTCTGACTGAAACAGAAAAATCTAAAGTATTAAATTCTCTTAGAAACATGGGTGTTGAGGTTCAATTGGATCCAGCAACCGGTGAAATACTTGTGCCTACTGACGAATATCATCAGTCTAGAATTTCACTAGCAGCTCAGGGTTTGCCTGAGTTTTCCGGTAACGAAATGAACAATTTAGATAACTTGCCACTTGGGATTTCTAGATCAGTGGAGGGAGTAAGACTTCGGCAAGTTCAGGAAGCCGAATTATCAAAATCAATTGCTGAAATAAGCAGCGTGAAAGCTGCAAGAGTTCATTTGGCTTTGCCAGAAAAGTCAGTTTTTGTTCGGGATCAGACCCCACCTACAGCATCTGTTTTTGTTAACTTAAAAAATGGTCGCAAACTCGACAAAACTCAAATTTTGGCAATTACAAATTTGGTTTCATCTTCAGTTCCAGGTATGAACCCTGGTAACGTTTCTATAGTCGATCAGTTTGGAAACCTGCTATCAAACGCACCGGATGATCCTGATCAAATCCTGGCAGACAGCCAACTTGAGTATAGAATGAAACTAGAAAGCATTTACAGAAATAGGATACAGAGTTTAGTCACACCTATAGTGGGCAGTAACAACGTCAATGCTCAAGTAAACTTAGAAATAGATTTTACTAGAAGAGAGGTTTCACAAGAAATTGTAGATCCAGATGGTTCTGCAACTTTGAGCGAGCAGAATTCTTTAAACGTAACTGCAAAGAAAGATGCCATTGGGATTCCGGGGGCCATTTCTAACGAACCTCCACAAGAGGCAATCGTTAATCAAGAACAAAATCAGGCCGGTGCTGCTGCGAACAATGCGGCACAGGAGGAGCAAGAAAAATTTGAGACAAAATCCTCCACGGAATTAAAAAACTATGAAAATAGTAAGACCTTTGAGACCGTAAAAAACCCATCTAACGTAATTACGCGAATTGATGCAGCTCTTTTGATAAGAGATAAAAAAGTTGTTGACCCAGAGACACAAGAAGTAACCTACGAGCCTGTAGCTGCTGAAGTAATTCAAGAACTAGAAAACCTAGTGAAGAGCGCCCTTGGTATTAAAATTGAACGTGGTGATACATTGACAATCACTTCACAACCTTTCGTTGAAGAATTTAATGGGTTTGAGGAGAAATGGTATGAAACCCCATGGTTCAGATCAACAATCGAAAACAGTCTATTAGTTTTACTTATTGGGATTGTAGCGCTTGGAGTGGTTCGCCCAATGCTTAACAAAATATTAGTTCCAACTGCTAGTACAAATTCTGTAATGGAACTTTATGCTGAAGCGGAGACAATGGCTGAAATGGCTGCTAAGCGCGCAACTGAAACGGCAGCTGTAGAGGTTGACGAAGGTGAAAGTTTGGATGAGATTAAAGCGAAACTTAAACCTAAGAAACGTGCTGGTATCTCTGCAGATCTCCTAGATACGGCGAACACATACGATGATAAAGTTGCACTAGTTCGAATGATTGTTACTGACGAAGCAGGACGGGTAGCAAATGTTTTCAAACAAATGATGAGAGATGATCTCGAATTGCTTAAATAAGGATCATATAAATGGCTGAAGAAAATAATGAAGAAAATGTACAAGAATTAAGTGGTACAGAAAAATCTGCTATCTTGATGATGTTGCTTGGTGAAGATGAAGCCGCAGCTGTTCTTCAAAAGCTGACTCCTAGAGAAGTACAGCATTTAGGTACGGCCATGTATTCTGTAACTGGTGTAGATCAAACTACAGTAAACGCCGTTTTAGATGAGTTCTTAGAAACAATTAAAAAGCAGACAGGGTTAGGTTTAGGAGCTGGTCAGTATATCGAAAATGTTCTTACTAAGGCCTTGGGCGATGACAAAGCGCAATCTGTTTTAGGTCGTATAACACCAGCAAGTTCAGAGTCACAGATAGATATTTTGGACTGGATGGACGCTCGTGCAATCTCCGAGTTGATTATTGACGAACATCCGCAGATTAAAGCTCTCATCATATCTTATTTAGAGTTTGGTTTGGCGGCAGATGTTCTGACCCTTTTACCAGATGATCTTCAAGCTGATATAGTGAGACGGATTGCTACCTTAGAGACTGTTGAACCAGGTGCGATTAAAGAATTAGAAAGAGTTATGAAAGCTAAATTTGCTGCTAACACCTCGCTGCGCGCATCGCAAATTGGTGGCGTAAAAGCAGCTGCAAAAATCATGAACTTTACAAAAACAGATATGGAGTCTCGTATACTGAATGCCATTAAGAAAGAGGATCGCGATCTTATGGCTGAAATACAGGACAATATGTTCGTTTTTGAAAATCTTGGAGGATCAGATGATCGGTCGCTGCAAACCTTGCTTCGATCTGTTGACCAAGATGTATTAGTTGTCGCGATGAAGGGTGCTGATGCACAATTACAAGAAAAGCTTTTGGGTTGCATGTCAACACGCGCAGCCGCAAATATCCGTGATGAGATGGAAGCTCTAGGGCCTGTGCGGTTGACAGAGGTTCAAGAAGCACAAAAGCAAATTATCAATGTTGCTAGAAAACTTTCTGACGATGGTACTATTGTACTTGCCGGACGCGGTGGTGAGGAAATGGTATAATGGAAAGTGACGATATTTTAGATCAGTCACAGGAAAATCAGGTTGACTCTATCGACATTAGAGATTTGCTAGACGTGGCAAATGCTAAAGTGTTTGATGATGACCACGACCTAATCAGTAAAACCAAAAATTTCGAAAAAGTTGCTAGTTTTTTTGATCTTATAAAATCGGATACCGTTGCAGAACCGGAAATTGTTGAAAGTGATTTTACAAATTCAACTTCTCAAGAGGAGGACACTGGAGATGACAATGATAATTTTGATCAAGAGAAAGATGGTATCGATCAAGACAAAGCAGTTTCTAGTGATCAACATGAAAACCAAAAAGCAGAAGATTTGACTGAAGATAGTCAAGAAATTGATGAGAAGTCTGAAGAGAACTCTTCAGTTAAAAATATGGATGTAGAAGAAACGATCGAAGAGCATTCAGAAAATCAAGAAGAATTTGAACCGATAAATGTAATAGAGAAGTCTAACGACTCCGCTAAAAAAAATGATGAAAGCGCAGAGGATAGCGAAGCTTCTTCCATGGAGAATTCTGAAGAATATCAACGTGGTTACCAAGATGCGATAAAAGAATTTGAATCTACATTATTGTCTGAGAAGCAGTCAATTTCAGACTTTGGAAAAACTTTATTATCAGTCAGAGATGATGCAGCAGTTTTGATTGAAGAACTAATAAAGGAAAAAGTAATAGAAATTTCCAGTGACTTTTTGGGTAAGTCAATTTCTGAAATACCTGAAGATTTTATGAAAAAAGTAAAAGATGTAGCCGGTTCAATTTTATCGAGTAGTAAAGAAATAATTGTAGAATTTAATGAAATAGATGCAGCGGCATTAAAAGAAAATTTAAGCTTCGATGAACTTCCCATGAGAATACGGGAGGTTACGGATCTTGGTCGCGGTGAATTTCGAATGATTGTAGGTAAGTCTCGATATGAGCAAAGGATTTCAGATTAGATTATGGTATCTTTAGAAGAAAATCTTTTAGTAAAAAATAATTCAGAAAATTTTTTGGACAATGTTGCTGCGAGCTTAAGAAGGAAAAGGCTTACAGAATGTATGCACGTGGGAAGCGTAATTGCGTATGATGGTTACGTTGTTACCGCCAGTAGTTTGCCATGCATAGTTGGTTCTTTATGTAGCATAGAGAACGATCAGGGTGAAAAGGTTACCGGGGAAGTAGTTAGAATTGAAGAGGCTGCAATCGATATAGTGCCTCATGACAATGCCTTTGCAATAGGTATTGGAGATAAAGTTGTTCTTATGGAAGTTTCTCAGGAAGTTGAGGTTGGTCCAGAGTTATTAGGGCGTGTAGTTGATGGTTTAGGCTATCCGCTTGACCAAGCAGGAGCATTGGATTGTAAAGAAAAGATGAATTTGAATGGGAGTTCAATTAATCCGTTTCAGAGAAGCCCAATAACAGAAGTATTAGATGTTGGCATTAGGAATATAAATGCAAATTTAACAGTTGGCCGCGGACAAAGAATAGGGATTGTCGCAGGCTCGGGTGTAGGAAAATCTGTTTTACTTTCTATGATTGCAAAAAGTACTGAGGCTGACGTGGTCGTCATTGGCTTAATCGGTGAAAGGGGGCGAGAGTTAACATCTTTCACAACTCAAGTTTTGGGTTCGCACTCTCGAGATAAAGTTGTAGTCGTTGCGGTGCCAGCTGATAGATCACCGTTATTACGTATTCAGGGTGCCAAACGCGCTACAGCCATTGCCGAGTACTTCAGAAATGAAGGCAAAAATGTTTTATTAATTATGGACTCTTTGACAAGGGTAGCACATGCTCAAAGAGAAGTTGGGTTAGCACTTGGTGAGCAGCCTACTTCCCGCGGATATCCACCATCAGTTATCTCTCTTCTCCCTAATATTATAGAAAGAACAGGAACTAGTTCAAAAACGGGTGGAACTATCACGGCAATCTACACTGTCTTGGCAGACGGTGATGATGTTACTTCTGATCCGGTAGTTGATGCAGCCCGTGCTATTTTAGATGGTCATATCGTTTTGAGTAGAGAATTGGCACAACAAGGCATTTATCCGGCAATAGATGTAAACCAATCTGTTAGTCGTTTGATGACAGAAATTGTAGAACCGGAACAAGTTAAAAGCTCACAACTGCTCAGAAAATTTATTTCAAAATATAATGAAAACAAAGACTTGATTTTGATGGGTGGCTATGTCCAAGGCCAGGATTTAGATTTAGATCGAGCCATGAAAATCTGGCCTTCGATAATTGAATTTTTACAACAAAACGATGATGAAAAATGCGACTTTGCTGACTCGGCTGGCAAGCTGAGTGCTTTAGTTGGTGATGTAATATGAAAAAGGTTAAACAAATAGGTCTCCTTCAAACTAAGGAAAAACTCAATCAGAATAAGACGATTTCTCATTTGGCAGATATAGAGCTCGAGGTTGAAAAGTGCCTAAAAGTTGAAAATGAATTAGAAGAAATAGCAAAACAGAAATCTTCAGAGACAGAAAAAGTTAGTTCCTATTCTTTTCAAGCAAATAGGCACTTGGTTCAGAAGGTTATGGAGCAGCGTGAAATAATACAAAATAGGCAAGAGTTTTTAGCGAAAGAAAAAATTGCAGCAGCGCAAGAAATAAGTAGGTCTAAAGCAAAAACAGATGTTTTGGAAAAAAGGAAAAGACTTGAAAGAGCTAAAATTCTGGCAGAAAATGAAATAAAACAAGAAGATAAATTCAACTATATCATCAAGCGTTAGGCTGGCATCAATCTTGCAAATATCAGTGCAAATAAATTTGTTTGGGCGCATGAATGACAAATATCGTTGGTGGAAGTACTAGTAATTTTACTCAAACTGGGGCGTCCGTGGACTCAAATAATCTTTTGGGGTCCGAAAGCGGGTCTAGTTTAGATTTTTTACAATTAATATCGGTTGCTCTTGATCATCCCAACGGCGTCGCAGCCTCAAAGGACAGTTCAGTTTCAATTGATGGTGAAAAATTAACTGACAGTTTTTCCTTAGAGTTAGTTAATGATAAGTCCTATGTCTCAAAAGCTTTAGTTAATGAAAAAATAAATTTAATTTCTTTAGATAATTTGGAAGGTTCTAATGATATTGTCTCTTTAATAGAAGGTTTACCTTTAGAACATGAAGAACAAGAAACTTTAGGCCAAAAAAGTCTGACAGCTTCAAACATTTTGGTTAGGTTTGTACCAGACAGTAAACTTACTGATACGGATTTCGCTGGGCTTAAAAGTATGGTTTCTCCAGAATTACTGGAAGAATTAAACAAGTACTCTGAATTACAGACCGCATTAGACAACTTCGTGCAAAAATCAAAAATTTCCAATTTTGATTTGTCGGAAGAACCTTTGATACAATCTGAAGAAATATTGCCAAATTTAATTTTAGATGAACCAAAGCAAGCAGAAAACATTATTCTAGAAAGTAAAATATCTCAAAAAATATCTCAATCGGCCACCCTTAAGCAAACCGATGATTTAACCGAAAAACCTAATCAAACAATTTCATCATCAATATTGAATGCACTCTCCTTTGCACAACATGAGGACAAACCAATATTGCTGAGTCTTAATGAGCTTGAAGAGGTTAAATCGTCAAATATTGATTATACTAAACTGACCAAAATTTATCTCAATTCAGATATTTCTGCTGGAAAAAATCTTAATGACAAAACCGCCATAGAAGTAAATGTGAGCTACGATGACGGACTAATAAAAGTTAATCTTAAAAAAATGGGCGGCGATAACCTCAAAGTAACTGATCAAACGATTCAGATTTCAGAAACTCTTTCATCTGAATTACAAACCAATGTAAATGAGGTTACACTGAGTGAGACAAATGGTTTGCCTAAAGCCGAAACTGTTAACGCGCCTCTGGGCGAAGTTAGGGACGTTTCAACATCTGATATTACTATATTTGGCACTGACGCATCTGATATTATTACAACCAAAACGAATAGAGCCAACGTTAATAAAACTAATGTTACTAAAGTCATAGAGCCTCAGAACACTAATATTGCAGGAACCGCTATCGCTCAATTGTTAACCGAAGACAATAAGGCTCTAGTTTTTGAAGTTCCCAATAAAAACTTAGCAATTCTTATTGTGAATATTGATGCAAGCTTAGCTGAACTATCGTTATCGCAAGATGTTCCAATTACTTTCAAACTTATAGGTGAACAAAAATTAGATAGCGTTTCAAAAATGCAAAATTTGGAATTAAATGATGGTGAAGAAGCCATTCTGACAGTCATGCAAAAACCAAGTGATGCGGACATGATAATTAACGAGTTGGGCCATACAAAACCAACGTTACCTCAGCTTAGTAATAATTCAGAAACAGAGAGTCCTGAAACCTCATCACAGGTGAAGTTTAGAGATAATGGGCCATTAATCAGCAATTTAGCAAATAAAGATATGCCTAAGCCTTATCAAATTTCTGAGATTTTCTCTGATTTATCTAACGTTGATCTACCTTCAAAAGAGATGTTAGAGTTTTTAAAGGAAAAACTTAAAGTATCAAACGAGACACTGACAAAGGAGTTGGCCACCAAAAATAAAGTGATAAACTTCATAAAAACTAATGAATTAAGTCAACCAATAACCGCTGCGGTTTCAAAAGTCATAAAAAGTGATTTCAAAAGTTTTGAAAATCTGTCACCCAAAAAGAAGTTACTTGTTTCCACAGCCGATGTAATTGGTTTTCGCAAAAAAGTTTCAAGCTCAATAGGCAAAGATAAAATTGAAGCACACAAGGCTGTTTTTGCATACTCAAGCGGTAAAGATTTAAATGTTAAAGTAGATAATAACTCACTCGTTGAAACTAGCTTTTCTAATGAAACTGGATCTGTAGAAACACTTAACGGCCAGTTAAAAAATGTTAATTCCAGTCAATTAGATGTAATGCAGAGCAAAGTGGATCAAGCCAGCTCAAAAATGCAGTTGACTAATACATCAAATTCGCAGGTCAGGCTATCCGTTCTCGACGCACAATTTTCTTCTAGGTTGGCAGCAAATCTGCTAGAACAAGCAGTGACATCAAAAGAAAATTTTGATTTGATCTTGGAGCCTGAAAACTTTGGTAAAGTTCGCGTTAATGTTTCACTTGAAAATCTGCAACTCGACGTAAAATTAACAGCTGAAAATTCTGCAACTCTTGCAATTTTACGTGCATCCGAGCAAGTGTTGCAATCAATAACAGAACTAAATGGCCTAAAGCTTGCAGAGTATAATGTTGAATTGAATAATACCCTTCAAAATAACAATGGATCTAAAGAGCAGAAGGAACAAAACAGCAAAAGTAATGCTAATGTTGACCAAAATGTAGAAAATTCAGAAGATAATGGTGAATCTTATACTGATGATAGTTCACATAGTTTGAACCTTATGGCGTAGGAATAGTAATGGCTGAAGAAGAAGAGAAAAAGAAATTTAATTTCAAGAAAATAGCTTTATTTGGAATTGGTCCAATAGCTTTGATCGGAATTGGTGTGGGTGTTGGAGCGTTTTTATTTATGCCAACCCAAACACCAGTGGAACAAGTAGAAGAGCTGATAGAAAAAAAACTGCAGCAAGCAGGACAGCTTCCAAGCAATCCAGATGAAAGTGAAAGCGGTGGAGAGCCGCAGAAGATGTATAAAGACACGCCAAGTACAGAAACTTTTGTGACTAGCTACTATACTTTTCCCGATAACTTTACGACAAACCTTAAAGGTTCGAAGGCGTTTCTACAGATTAGTGTTGGTGTATCAACACAATATGATGAAACGGTGATGGAAAATGTGGAACTACATCAATTGGCACTAAGATCAGAGATTTTAAGTGCTGTTAGTGAATTTGCTGTTGAAGAAATAGAAGGCAAAGGCGGAAGAGATGCACTTGCTACTAAGATAAAAGACGCATTAAATAACAAACTAGAGCTATTAGAGGGTTTTGGCGGTGTAGAAGGAGTATTTTTTACTTCTTTTGTCCTACAGTAGTTGAGAAGGTTTAATGGTAGGTTCTAGAAAATTATCTAACGACGAGGTAGAGGCGTTACTTGGTGGTCTTGAGTCTGATGAGGAACAGGCTGAAGCAACTCAGTTTGATCCGAATGAAGTGCGCGAATTTACATTCGGTTCTGAGGATCTATCGCTTTTGGGTGATTATTATGCATTACGCATGATAAATGAGAAGATTTGTAGATTTACAAGATCAGTTTTTCTCCCAATGTTGAGAGTAATGCCTCGAATTTCATCATTTCCGCCTGAAGTGAAATCATTTGATGAATATGTTGAGAGTTGTGACACCTTTATTAGCGTTACAAACAATAGAATCGAAGAGTTAAGGGGCAATTGTTTAGTTGTTATTCAGGCTCCTTTTGTATCACACCTTACAAATTCTTATTATGGTGGTTCTAAAGTTCAGTCGTTATTTGCAACTCAAGGAGAATTTACTGCAACAGAACAACGCATTATAGAAATCATAACCGAAGGCATGAATGACTCGCTTGAATCTGCTTGGAAAGATCTTGTTAAAACAAAATTTGATGTCCAGAGCCGCGAAGAAAACATTCAGCTCATATCTTTTGTTGATGGTGTCGATACAGTAATTGTTTGTTCCTTTATGGTTCAAATGCCTCAGCAAGATCCAGTCAGCTTTGATATTGTTTATCCATTACAAACTTTGAAACCGATTTCATCTCAATTACGATCTCGGGTTCAAAATGAATTTGCTCACGACGATAGGACATGGAAAGAGCGATTGCAAAACGCTGTATTATCTATCCCTTTAACGCTATCTGCAGAGCTTGGTAAACCAAAAACCTCTCTCGGACGATTAATAAAGAGCAAAGAAGGTGATGTTTTTCAAATGACTACACCTGAAAGTATATTGGTAAAAGTCGCAGGCCAAAGTTTATTTTATGCAGACATAGGTAAAGTTGGTCCAAATGCTGCTGTTTCTATGAAGCAGAGAGTATCAGAGAGTAGGAAAAAGAATGGCTGAAGATGTTGAAAATAAGGAACAGGTAGATAGTACAGAAGGTACTGAAAATCTGAAGGTACTAGAAAATATTGATGTAATGTTAACCGTAGAAGTTGGAAGAACTGAAATTACGATAAGGGACTTACTGAGATTAAACGAAGGATCGGTTGTAGAGTTAGATCGTTTAGCAGGTGATCCTTTGGATATAATGGTGAACAATACAAAAATTGCCAAGGGCGAGGTTGTCATGGTTGGAGAACGGTTTGGAGTTAGGTTCGGAGAAATTGTTGATCCAGAAAAGAGAATGGAGAGCATTTGATAAACCGCAGTCAAAGGTTTGACAATGGCAATATCATTGAAGAGATTCTTATAACATATTGAAAAATAATATTAAAGTAAAAATGGCATACTGAGTGCATCTACTTCAAAGGTGAATTTGGAGTCAGCATGCCAATCGATAAAATCGCAATTGTAGTTATTTTTTTATTAGCTCTGCTTCTCTTGCAGTTGGTAATAAAATACAAAGGAAAGGTTAAGAAATTTTCCTTTCCTGGGTCTAACAATATTAATGTTACAGCGAGATTGTCTCTTTCCAAAACTGAGAGAGCTGATCTAATTTCAGTTGGTTCGCAGTCTTTTATGGTAATCTTTGCCAAAGGAAGCTCACCATCCGTTGTTGAGTTGTCATCCGACACACAATTCGAAGATCAGGTAATAGCAAAATGAGGTTCTTAGTTTCGATATCTTTTTTCGCTCTTTTTCTTTTTGCTTTTACTAATTTAGGCCTGGCGCAAAGTGTCAGCGCTTTCGGTCTACCTGCCGTGACGTCTGTCGAGGGATTGGATGGGGACACTACCTATTCACTTTCGCTGCAAATTCTTTTGCTTATGACTGCTTTAACTGTTCTTCCATCACTCGTTCTTGGAATGACGGCATTTACCCGAATTATTATTGTTTTATCAATTTTGAGACAGGCACTTGGGACACAGCAAACTCCGCCCAACCAAGTGCTGATTGCAGTAGCCTTATTTCTTAGTTTTTATATAATGAGCCCCATTTTTGAAGTTTTGTATATTGAAACGGTATCACCTTATTTAGATGGAAAAATAGAAATGAACGTTGCTCTTTCTCAGGGTTTAGCAATGATGAAAGAATTTATGGTCACTAATACTAGAGTTGATACACTAAATTTATTTGCAGATATGTCCGGCGATGGACCATTTGTCGATAAACAGTCTATTCCTTTGCCAATTGTTCTTCCTGCTTTTATAACTTCTGAACTCAAAACTGCGTTTGAGATAGGTTTTCTAATCTTTTTACCGTTTCTGGTAATTGATATGGTAATAGCCTCCATTCTGATGTCACTTGGGATGATGATGCTTTCGCCAATGTTAATCTCGCTACCGTTCAAACTGTTATTATTTGTTTTAGTTGATGGTTGGGCGATGACTATCGGTTCACTTTCTGCCACTTTTCTAGTGAGTTAGTAAAATGGCATATGATCAGAATGTACAGTATCTTAGTTTGGCTTTTTGGCAAATTATTATGACTGCGGGTCCTATTCTAGCCGTAGCTTTGGGCATCGGACTTTTCATAGGTTTAATACAGGCAGCAACTTCAATACAAGAAATGACATTAAGTTTTGTTCCAAAGATTTTTGTTGTCTTGGGTGCGATGGCTCTTTTTGCTCCATATTCGCTAAACGCCCTAACAGATTATTTTGCTTTTATTTTTGAAGAGATCGCTACGAAGGGTTTTTGATGCAAGGCCTAGAAGGAATATCCGGCTTAGATCTACAAACTTTGCCAATATATTTATTATTTTTAATGCTGGCATCACTAAGGGTTGGCGCTTTCCTTGTAGCTTCTCCTTTTTTTGGTTCACGCATGATACCTTTAACTGTTCGCATAGTATTTTCAATTTCTCTTGGATTGGGTTTGGTTACACAGATTAAATTCCCTGAGTTGGAGCAAATCGTCGGTGCTAACTTAATTCCAATTATTTTCCAGGAAGTTTTTATTGGATTGGCCTGTGGCATGGTTTTAAATATCTGTTTTTCTTCCGTTATTTTAGCTGGAGAAAAAATAGCTGCGACATCAGGTTTAGCACTTGCAGCTCAAATCGATCCCACGAGTGGGGCACAATCGCCAGTAATTAGCCAAATATTCCAGCTGTTTTTACTCGTATTATTTTTTTCTTTGAATGGTCACCTAATAATATTTGATTTGCTGTTTAAAAGCTTTTCTTTTGTACCGATTGGAAGTTTCTACAGCTTAGATCGAGTGATAGAAAAGGCCATTAGTTCTACAAACACTATATATAGCAATGCTGTAATAATTGTTTTGCCAATTGTAAGTATATTGTTTTTGATGAATTTAGGAATTGGCTTTATTACGAAGTCAGCACCTCAACTTAACTTATTTTCTTTTGGTTTTCCTCTTACGATTTTGGGAACCTTTTTTGTGCTTTATTTTTCCGTTGATGCTCTCCAATTTGTCTTCAGTGGCCTAATTGATGAAGCGATTGGATTTGTTAAAGCTATTTTAAACGAGGGAGTTGCGAATGGCTGAAAATGATCAAGCCCAAGAAAAAACTGAGGAACCCACCCAGAGGAGGCTAGAAAAAGCTCGAGAAGACGGAGATGTTTTATCTTCAAAAGAAATGTTTGTTTTTGCATCTAGTACTGCTGGCCTTTGTGTGCTTGCTGTATTGGGCCTTTTTTCTAGTCACATCCTAAGTGGCTGGTCACAGCTTTTTGTTTTTGCACATCCTGAAGAACTAGCCACAACTAAGATTAAAAATGCATGGCAGGGTTATAAATTGCTTTTACTTGCGGCTGCGGTTTTCGGGATTCCCTGTTTTTTGTTTGTCATAGGCATGCAAGCGTTGGTTGGCGGAGGGCTAAGCGCTAGTAGTAAAGCCGTTGGTTTTAAATTTGATAAGCTTAATTTGGTTAAGGGTCTTGGCCGCATATTTTCAATCAAAGGATTAGTTGAGCTGCTAAAATCAATAGCTAAAGTAGTTCTCTTAACCAGCTGTGTCGTCATTTTTCTGTGGTATTTTCTACCCGATATAATTTACCTGAGTGCCGGTAGCTTAGAAAATGGACTGGGTGTACTTTACAGAACACTATTATTTTTTGTTTTTGTTCTATTGCTAATACTACTAGCTATTGGGTTGGGAGATTACATATGGAGCCGGCACACATGGCTTCAAAAATTGCGGATGACTAAGCAGGATTTAAAAGAAGAGTTTAAGGAAAGTGAGGGGTCTCCTGAAGTTAAAGCCCGAATGAGGCGCATGCAAATGGAAGCAAGTCAGCGAGCAGCAGAACAATCTACTGCCATTGAGGATGTTAAAGATGCAACCGTGGTAATTACTAACCCAACACATTTCGCCGTGGCCATAAAATATGAGCCTTCTTTAGATGATGCTCCGGTGATACTGGCTATGGGCAAGGATATTATGGCAAAAAGAGTTATTGAGCAGGCAGAATTACATTCTAAAACAATTGTTCGTTCACCAGTGTTAGCCAGGGCTCTGTATTTTACTGGCAATATAGGTCAGGCAATTTCCGAGCAACTCTATTCAGCTGTAGCATCCATTCTAGCCTATGTTTATCAACTTGAAAGAGGAGTCGATGCTACTTTACAGGAACCTGATGTTCCAAATGACTTTATTTTTGACGAAAATGGTCGAACAATTTAGGATAAAGATATGGGAAGACGAAAACGATCCGTTGGAGAGCTAATATCAAGCTTAGTTTTTTTCTTTGCTGGCTTATGGTTGATGAATGAAGGGATAAACTTTTATCTTCTTGATGAAGTTTTGAAAAGTATCTTTATATTTGTTGGTGGTGGGCTTTCATTTGTAGCTGCATTCCGCTTTCAAATTCAGAAATTATTTAACGGTAGCCGCTGATAATATGCAGATAGCTTGTGGGAAATGTAGGTTTTATTTTACTACTCATGATCCATCTAGACCATGGGGTTGTAGTAAATTTAATTTCAAATCAAAAAATCTTCCTAATCAAGAAGTAAGGCAGTCAACTGGCATGGATTGTGCTTATTTTACACTGAAACAAGGTAAAAATAGTACTGAAGGACGTAGTAATGGCGACCAAACCATCAAAATCAGACTTAGCTGATAGCGTTCAAATTGCACTAGATGCGGCTGACACTGCTACAGGCGTGACGGAGGAGTTCAACTCAATTAAAGAGCAATTTGAAGTTGTAAATATTCAGGCTAGGCGGATTCATCAGTCTGTAACTATAATATTTGTCAGTGCGATAGCAGCTGCTTTGATATCTCTGGCCGCTGGATTTTTGATGTATTATAAGTCATTAAGCACACTTCAAACTAATTCTAATATGGCACAAGAGTCGATCGCTATTTTTATCGAACGTGTTGATGCCCTGGAACAATCTGTGAAGACTGTAGAGACTAATACTGAAAATCAAGAAGTTATAAAGGCCGCACTCAGTGAATTAAAAGATGCAACGGAAAAAGCAACAAAAGATTTGGCAGACGCTGATAACCGTTACAATCAAGGTATAAAGCTTGGAATCAAAGACACAGAAAGGCTTATAAAAGAGTTTGCACAAACTATGCTGGAAGATCTTCGAAATCAATCTGATGCCTCCCAGGTTGCAATGGCCGAACAAATAGCCGCAATTGAAAGCTATTTTGCGCCTGACGCTACCTTGCAGGATGGGGAGGAGCCAGAGGAGGCTACCGAAGGGGAAACCCCAGTTACGATCAAAGACTTTCAAGTGTTAGAAACTAAAGTAGATGAATTGATGTTGTTGCAGAAGGAAATCGCAGCTAATTTACTTGAAATGAATAGGGTTAAGAAGGCTCAAGCGAAAGTAAAAAAATCTGCACCTAAAGCCGCACCAAAGCCAAAACCTAATCCGCTTAAGTTTCCATGAGTGAAGAAGACGATTTACAAAAAGAAGTTGGTTCTTCATTGGATAATTCCGGTGAAGACCTGAGTGGCGAGCCTTTGCCAATTGAGGATTTTGATCAGAATGGCTTGCTTCTAAAAATAGCGGTGAATGGGATCACTGTCCAAGATTATGTAAAACGATTGCAGGAAAGCGATATACTTGTTGCTGTTGATGGTAAAATTTATCGTGAAGGTCCTGCTAAACTCAGAGAGATTTTTGAAAGTAAGTCAGGTCATGATGCTAAATGGTTACTGTCATTCTGGCGAGACGGACAAATATTTGATATTCTCATAACTTCACCAATTCAAAGTCAATTTGGGTTGGCTACACAACAAGAAACTGATTGGGCACTTGAGCAATTTGAGCAGCACGTGTTCGCTGAGTTTGATACATATCAGAATTATGAGGTCTACAGAGATAATCATGGTATCTGTGATATCCTGAGTATGGATAAAGATCCTATGACATTTCTGTTTCCTGTTTTATGGTGCATGAAGTACCGTCTTTATCCGCCATTATTTGCACTTCTGGTAAGTTACGGGGTTACTCTTTTTGTAAATGTTTTCCTCTTTGTAATCACATATATTGTATTATCACGATTTGTTTATCTTTCTCAGAATAATATCATGAGGTCATTCACCCTGTTTGAAGGGAAAAACCATTATATGACTATTGCAGCATCCAACGAGAGTGATGTAAGCGCGCTGGTGAAAAAAATTGATCCCAAAAATAAAATTAGATTTGAGCGCCATGCGATAAAGCCCAAAAGGGTTGTCCACAAAGTAATCCTAAAAGAGAATTAATATTCAATTTTAGTAAAAAAAACTAAATCTTAAAAATATTTTCACTAGACCACGCCTGATAATACATTTCTTCGTTTTCTTGCGAAAGAAGAGGGGATACTTTCCATTTTTCTATATTTTGCAACTGTGCGCCTTGCGACAGCGATGCCATCTTTTGCTAGTGTCGAAACTATCAAGTCATCGCTGATTGGCGCGTTGGGGTCCTCTTGATCTACGAGCTTTTTAATTTTAAATTTTATTGATGTTGCTGAAGCACTATCTGCATCGCCACCTTGTTGAATGCCAACACTAAAGAAAGCCTTTAATTCCATTGTCCCCCTGGGAGTTTGGATTAGTGACCCGGTAGTCACTCTGCTGATAGTACTTTCATGCATCCCAACCGCATCCGCGATATCTTTAAGGACCATGGGTTGAATGTATTGAGCTCCTTTTTCAAGAAACTCGGTCTGACGCTTAATAATTTCACTTCCCACTTTCAACATGGTTTCGTTGCGTTTTTCAATTGCTTTCGTCAACCATTTCGCTTCACTTACCTTTTCTTTGATAAACTCTCTTTGCTCTTTTGTTGAAACTTTATTCCTTATATCTTGCGCATATTCTTGATTTATAACAACGCTTGGTAAAGTAGAGTTATTTAAATCTATTACCCAACCATCCTCAGTATCACTAACTTGTAGATCTGGTTCACGAATAGGGGCTCCCAACGTTTCAAACTTTAGGCCGGGCTTGGGATCAAAAGACTTAATTTTTTTAAAGATCTGGGCTATTTCCTC
>MDTD01182027.1_pt1 | contig 16954 bp, 17 predicted proteins | sample 811221 | NCBI WGS metagenome assembly MDTD01 (sample SAMN05326646, study PRJNA326480) | marine metagenome | isolation source: seawater | place: Pacific Ocean: South West | collected 2011 | reverse complement strand
TTTTACCACAACTTGAATCACCTACTACTATGCATTTTATTATAATATCAATCTTATGCATATAAATATATTTATATCTTATTTTAAGTATTTTCTATATTGTAAATATATATCATTCAAATAATTTCTTAACATTAATTTCTATTTCTTGTGGATATTTACATTTCAAATATTTCATGCTTACCCATATTTTTGAATATTTTTCTGCCAATTTATATTTCTCCTCATTTTCGGGCATTACCTTACATATTTCAAACATACGTTTCATAAATACTTCATTTTCTTCTTCTTCCTCTTTTTTCATACAATAAAAATAACCATTGTTATATACTTCCATTAATACTTATTTTTATTATATTTTTATATATTATTCAAATTTTTATTTAATTATTTATCACATGTATATTCATGTTTTGGCTGAAAACAAGCTACTCGTCTATTTTTATAATTACTAAATGGGCAGCATTTTTTTAAAACATTTTCCTTTTTATAAGAATTTTTACATTGTGGTGGATTTGAATCACAATTACTATATACATCATTATATAATGATTTTGAAATTGGTGGTGACCAAGCATATTTAACATTCGCAGGGCTTACGGCTGGCATCTTAAGTGGTTGTATCCTATTCCATGGCTTTACAGTATGTTCTACTGGATGATTATTACTTGTATTTGATATTATTATATTCCCATAACCAGATACATTTGACCATCCCTTATTATCAACTTGTAAACAATTTTTTCTGTAAACTATATCATTCATATTATTCATATTATTCATATTATATTATTAGATAATATTTTAATTTATAATAATTATTTTTCGCATTATTAACCAGTATGAAATTACACCTATTAATATATATATTAATGTTTGGGCAAATGTTAAACTCCAAAGTGGATTTTTTTTTGGATCATTAAAATAGAACAGCATTTGTGCGACTATCTGTATTACAGCCATACGAATAACATCATTTATCATTGGTACATACTCTTTATCAATATCTAGATTCAATTCAAATAGTGATGACATTTTGTCAAATATATTTAATATATTAGATATTTTTTGAAAATTTATTACAAATAAACTTTTGATTAATCTTAATTAATATAATAGAATTATTCTTGTATAGTATTTATAATATTTGTATTGTAACCATTACAAAATTTACATTTATGATACATTAAATTAAAACTGGTTATGCTCTGTTTTTCACAATCATTACATAATATTTCTGATTTCCATTCTTTATACTCCTCTGGTGTTTCATAATTTTCTAGATGTTCATCTATTTTCTTCCAATACTCTTCCATATCACATATTGATTTTTTACACAATGGGCAGATATAATTATGTTTTAAATATTCTGTTAAACATTTCTGATGTATCGAATGACCACATTTCAATATAGATCCACTTGAGGTACTACTAAAAATATCTTCATTACATATTGGGCATTTAGATTGCATAGTATTATTTATACATTTATGATTATTTTTTAGACTTATAGGTAGACATGCATTACATATATCACAATGAAAAAAATCAATATCTATTCCCTTACCTACACGACATATACCACACTTATTACAATGATAATAATCTTTGTCACTATTATTTATCCATAATCTACATTCTTTACAATAATACTCACCGAATACTATATTACATTGTTGACATTTATTTGAAACTACCTGTTTTAGATTACACTTTCTACATACTATATTTTCTGTTTTTTTCCTATCCATATTATGGTCTTCATTTTCATCATGACATAGCCTACATGGATATTTTTTTTTACAACAAAATGCTATTATATCACAATTTCTATCATAATGATTACATATTATATTTATATCTGAAATTTTTTTTTCTTTATATGTGGAAAATAACTTTTGAACTTCTTTACTTTTTTCTTGCATTGATAGTCCTTCATTTTTATAAATTTCTTGTATTTTTTTTGTTAATTCTTTCTGATTTTCCATTTATTATGTAAATATAAATCTAAAATTTTAAATATAAATTTAAATTATTTATATATATTATGAGTAATATATATGGTTCAACAAAAAACCATGTTGTAAATTTTTGGAAAATTATACCATGTCTTACAACAAGAATTTGGAATAATGATATATCAAATAAAACAAGACGTATATACAAACCTGGTAATTTTGATTCACTATACTCTTTTTTTTCTGAATGTGATTGGATAGTTGATAATATATATCTAGGTAGTGCATATAGTGCTGTTAATTCAGAAGTTATTAGTAAATTTTCTATTACATCAATTGCAAATATTACAAAAGATATACCAAACTTCTACCCAGAAGAAATTGAATATTTGAATATTAAATTAGATGATAATGGTAAGGATGATATATCTTTATATCAATTAAATCAATGTATTGAATTTATAAAAAAAAGTAGCGGTAATGTATTGATTCATTGTTTAGCCGGAAGAAGTCGTTCTGTTACAGTTATACTTTATTATCTAATTAAAGAAAAAAAAATGACATTAAATGAAGCATTAACTCTTATAAAAAAAAAACGAATTTATATTAATCCATCAGTCAAATTAATGGGACTTTTACTTCATTATCAAATAATTGATAATACTATTAAAATCAAACAAAATTAAATTATAGTTATAATTACTTATTTATAAATATTTTCTTGTGGTAATATAATTATGAAAGTAATACTTTTAATTATATTAGTACTTAGTTTAATCATTTTCTATATATGTATGAAAAAAAGAGAAAATTTTACAAATTATGAGAATAAATTTAGTAAAATAGAGAAAGATTATTGGAAAAAAAGATTAAATAACATTGAACATGAACCCGAATTAGATAATTTTTATAAATTAAGTGGGGATAAATTAATTTTAACAGATGAAACTAAAAATGATGTTATTATTGATATTCAATTATCTAATGAAGAATTACCATCATATTATGGTAAATTTTGGATTAAAATATATGATTCAACAAGAAAATCTGAAAAAATATATATAAAAGGTCCATTTAAAAAAAATGGAAAAAAAATCATAAAAACCAAAATTAATTCAATTGATGAACCAGATGCAATTGAGATATATTCACCAGATATTGATGGTATTATTATATCAAGTATAAAGATTAAAGTAGGTAATTCAGATTGGTATACTGTAAATACACCTGGAAATTTTTGGGTAATAAAAAAATTATTCCGTAGTTACAATTTTTATCGATCGTATCCTTTTAATAACCATTGGTATTTTTCTATTCATGGTAATTCTTTAACAAGTGATATCTATCCAACATTAATATTAGGTATTCAACTGTTATTTAATGATATATCTATAAGAGGTCCTTTTAAAATGTCAATATTAGATACTGAAAATAATTTAAATAACCCAGTAAATATTACTAGTATTGTATCACCTTCAGATACAATTGATTATTTAATTGCTCTTAATACTATTTCTTCACCTAAATCTCTACTAATTCATAATGATAGTAAAAATGAGGTAACTATAAAGAAAATTATAATTGATATAGGTATTAATTTCCAGCAAATTGATAATGAAAAAAGAATTATTAAACCAAGTACACATAGTGAAATAAGATTTAAAAATACAATTAATTATGATCAAATTAAATATAGGGATAATCCAAAATCGTTAACTAATAATATATCATTATTTGTTAAAAAACCAGTAAATATTACAAGAGGTTTTTTTGGTACAGATAAAATTATATTTATTAATAAAAAGTTTTCAATTTCATTTTGGCTTTATTTATATAAAAAGGGTGATGAACTATCAAACATTTTTTACTATGGAAATAATGAAAATGAGAAATACATAGCATTATGGTTAGAACCATATCAACCTCGATTCAGATTATCAATATCAACTGTTAGTAATTCTTCAGAACAAATACAAATAGATAGTGAAATTCAAATGTATTCTTGGTCTCATATTAATATTTCATGTGATCGTAATAATTTAAAACTAAGTGTAAATAATAAATCAATATTATCTAAATCTTTGTCTTCACAATTTATGATACCAAATAATAAAAAAATATATATTTCTTCGCCTTGGCATAAATCAACTAACGCGTATATTTCTAATTTTAAATATTACCCAGGACATATATTAAATAAAAATAACGTTAATCTTTTACAAAATTTTACTACAAATCTAGAACCTATCTTCAAATTTAATAGTACTATACAATTATCAAATAATCAAATATTATCTAATAAATTTAAATTTAAATACCCTGCATATACATATATTTTCTGGATTTATCCTTTTACACAGTACTCTGCAAAAAAAAATAATATATTACATTATGGTGATGATGGTAACATTAGTTCACCCTCAGTTTCAAAATTAGAAGGTGATCAATTTAAATTGATAATATCTGTTTTAACTGAAAATAATGAAAAAAATTCTATAAATATAGATAACGTATTATCTGAACTTAAATGGACAAAAGTAGTCATTATTGCTGAAATTACTAGTTTAAAAATATATTATGATGATAAACTTATTCATACTGAAAATTTTAATATACCTATCAAAACATATGATAATAATAATTTATATGCATCAGATCCATGGAATGAAAAAGCACCATCAAACATTAAAAATTTAAACATATTTGATTATGCTATGAATGAAAATGATCACTTTGAATTTAAATAATTTTATGTAATAATTAATAAAACTAATTTATTTTTATTAATTATGGGAAATACTGTTTGTAAGAAATGTGGTATAAACCATTCCTACTATAAGCCTTATATTATGAACTATGGTATATTAAATGACAGAAACAATTGTAGATATCATTCTAATGTTGAGGATAAAATATGTAAACGTTGTTCAAAAAATGTATTACATGAAAATTGTTACCATGAATGGGAATATCGATTTTTATACTGTATTAAAATATAAAGTTAAATTATTTTAGATTACAACCCCAGCATGGCACCTTAGATCTCTCAATATATTTTGTAGTATCTGGTTTACATTTTTTTTTTGGAGAAATAGCTGGTACTGTCTGTGAATTTTTCCCAGTGTTAAATCTATTTTGTTTATATAGGACACGATTGAATGGTCCCTGGTCTAATATTTTACTTTTTTCAGATGGTTTCAAACCATGATAGTCATTTGAATTTATACTACCTGAGTCTGAATACCCACCATTTTCAACTTTTTTTCTATTCTTTTCTTGAGTATATCTATTATTTTGACTATTTTGTGCTTCATTATCTGTATTTGTATTTGTATTTAATTTATTACATGATTGTTGGCAACATGCGTCATTACACAAAAATGTTACACCTCCTTCTCTATAACCACATACAAAATTATTGTTCTCATCTCTTAAACAGTGACAATTTTTTTCAATAAAAGTAGAAGGACATCTATTCATTTCTTCCTGAATTATATTCTGTTCTTCCTGAATTACATTTTGTTCTTCTTGAATTACATTCTGTTCTTCTTCACTCTCACTATATGTTACATTATTAATTGTTTCACCCTGAGTATCTATCAATCTTTTCCCCTCTTCTTCTGAAGATAAATAACTGGAAGTTTTATCACCATTTTTTAATTGTTTATTTTTAAGATTTATACTGGATAAACGTTGGACTAATAAATTTTCTTCTTCTGATGTATGTTCTTCATTGTTATTTACATATTCTTGTTGTATTTTTTCATTATTTTCATATACATTTGGAGACATATATTTATTATTATTATTAAGTGAGTGGTCTTGATCACTAATAATACCGCTTAATGGCATATCTTTTTGAAAATTATATTGTTCGGCAGATGGATTTGAATAAATAAGTTTTTTTTCCCTTTCTCTTGGATCAGTGTTTTTACTTGATACTAAATATTTTTTTATATTATTAAGTTCATCATAACATATTGATCTATTATATATTAAAAATGCATATAATTGTGCATCTAGGTTATTATCTGGATTTATCTTTACATTTCTATTTACTAGTTCAAAATCACCAACACTTATCTTATTATCACACGATATGCATGTACCATCCTTATATATTCTTAAATTATTTGTTTCATCTTTTATTAGAGTTATCTGTATATCAGTTTTAATTAAACCAATATCTATACCTTTATACTTCCTATTATTAATTGTTATAACTATAGTATTTTTATTATTTCCACTAATAGATGTACTTTCAATACTGCATCTTAGAGCAATATTATTTGTACCATATATTTCGAATATACTACTATTTTTATTTATTTTATTGATATTCATATAGAATAGAATTGAAAAACTCTTAGATGGAATTATACCAATATTAGTACTCTCAGGACCAGTTAATTGATTATTTTTTGTTGTAAATCCTTTATCTTCTGACCATTCTGGCTTAGTCTTCCATTCAAAGTCTCTTCCACTACTACTTAAATCTTTCCATACTTTACCACCGCTAGAACTATATGAGTTTTTATTCATTGAATCAATAAATAGCTCTAATCCACCTGTAACTGGGAAATCCTCAAGTAATGGATAATACTTAGTAATTGATATATCAGTAATGTATCTATATCCTTTTTGATTATTTGGCTTATATCCAAGATACCAACTAACTTTTCCATTTGATGTATCTGGTATATAAATTATATATACCATTTTACTCCATGTAAGATGACCTATTTTTTGCTTTTCAATTACTTTACCAGCACTTATTCTTTCATTTGTAGCTGTTTGATTGCTTCTTATTTTAAAGTTAAATATCATATCATTTCCATCCCAATCATCCGTATTTGATAACCAGCAACTAGCTTTATAAAATCTATCAGTTTTTAAGTCCATAGTTATATTATACAATGCATCCAGTTTTTTTGATAACATATTACCAGACTGTTTTAAAACATAAGATGATTTACCTGGATTTGGGTATATTACTATATTATTCCCTTTATCACTTTCAGATGAATTAATATCTTTCTTTGTATTTTTGTATGACACAAAATTACCATCTGGTATTATACTTTTCTCCACTTCACATGGATTCTTCTTCTCTTCTTCTATATCTGTAAAATATTCATTTTTAATTCCTGTATTATCTATTTTTTTTATTTTAGTTAACTCATTTACAAGTAAAAGTACAATACCTAATATGATAGAATTGAATATTATGGTTTGATTATTTACATTTTTTTTTATAGTGTAAACAAATGTAATAATAATTACAATTTTTATAGTGTAATTAATAAAATATAACTTATCCATTATTAATAATAAATATTTTATTTAAACTTTTATTACAAATAAATAACATTATTTTAGTTATAAATTATAAAAATTAGAACTAAGTAAACATTAATTAGTATTTCTTATTTTTATTTTTATTTTTATTTTTCATATATTCTACTGCAATTTTTTCCCCAGTTTCATGTAATATCGTGTCTTTTTTAAATGGATAAATATTTATTAAATATACAGATAATGCGTGTCCCCAATAAGCACATGTTGTTCCATTAATATTACCCATAAATTTAATAATATTATTTACAAATTTTTCAGAATTAATATTAAAAGGTGTTTTTGTTAAATATTGTGTATTTTCTGTAATAACAGCGCCAGGTGTAATATTTAGTATATCTATTCGGTCACCATATTCCTTATATATTGAATTACTGTGATAATATCCAAAAGCATTTGAAGCCTCATATACTGATAAGTAAGGAACACTTATATCATTCGAAAATAACATACCAAGACCAATATTGGGATGATTACATTGAGCTGTTATATTTATAATTGCTGATCTATTTTTTCTTTTTAAAAAGTAAGGAATTAGCATGTGAATTAAACGTGCCTGAACAATTGTCCCACAACTAATTGTATTTCTAATTAATTCTTTTGGCATTTTATGATATGGAATCCATGCTGTTCTATGTGCAACATTATTTACTAATATTGAAATTTGTCCATTTAATTTTTTTATTACATTTTCTATATCTGTAAAAAAATCATCATTATATGAATTGCAAAAATTCTTAATAATACATAAAACTTTAATATTTGGATATTTTAAATTTATTTCTGATTTAACAATTTTACTTCTATGTGATCCAATGAGTAATATATTAAATCCTTTTTTTGCAAATTGTAGTGCAAATTGCTTACCTTGACCACTACTTCCTCCAGTTATAATTACCCATGTATTTTTACCGTATCTTTGTATATGATTAATTTCTTTTATCATAAAATATTTATATATACCTCTAATCATTATCCATAACAAAACTAATAATTGAATTAAAACAGCTAATATCAATATATTTAATATACTCCCATTAATATTTGACATTAACATCTTAAGTTTGAATTATAATAATTATGGGAAAATAATATTTTTAGTATTTTACCATAAATATAATTATAATATTATTAGTTATTTTTTTTTGCACCAAGATATATTTCTCTCCTTCCAGCCATTAAATCACCTAGGCTATGGACTTGTTCTTGACTACCACATTTCCTATTTGGTGATACACAGTTCAATTTAACATCTCTTTCTTGCGTAAATGTTTCACCACAAGCATGATCTTTCTTTAGTGGAGATAATAGTGACACATAATTCTCACCTACTTCATATATATGTACAACTTCATTATTAGATCCTCCTCTATCAATTACAGCAACAGAGTTAGGCTCCATTTGACCAGTTCCTGATGTATTCAGCATCTTCTCTCCAGCTTTTACAGCAAATCTCAAAGTAGGACATGTGTATTTTATTTTAAATTTATTTGTATTTATTACCGCTTCTTTACTATTTTCAATTAATATTGCAGAACTAGGTACTCTTGTACCAAGTAATTTTTGCCTCTTAAACTGAATTGATCCATTAAATGGATAGTATGGTTCTCCATTATTTACTGCTTTACCATATTCGTCATTTTGATCTTTATTAAAATCAACACCAGGTACTAAATCCTTTCCACTTATCGATTCATATGGCATATCTGTATGAGGATTACAGGGAAATGTATTAGCTTTTTTATCAATTATATTACCACAATATTTCAAACATTTCTTTACTACTGGGCAACAAAATTCATTTTTCTCACATTCATCGTGACTTGCACATACACCTTTACTTGTATCTTTCTCATTTACTGAATCAATTACATCTACTGGTTCTGGTTCTGGACCTAAATCATTACCAATTGTATCTACTTGACTATCCTCTCTCTTTGGATTACATACCTTCTCGCACTTTTCCCTTTTACGTCTTTTTTTCTCCTTTTCTTTCTTTTCGTTTTCTCTTTGAGTTTTTGATTTACATATCGTATCACATTTTTCTGTAAAAAAATTCTCCTTATATTTACTTTTTTTATAATCTTTATACATATCATTCAGTAAATAAATCATTATTATTAGTAATATACTTATTATTATCCATTTATGTATATTGTGTGTATCCATTAAATACCAATTAGATTAAAATTTTGATATAAATTTAAAAATAAAATTTAATTTATTTACTAATAAAATATTAATAAATGAATATTACTCACCAAAAAAAATCGAATATTATATTATTTTCAAGACTGCGAATCTAGCGCCGGTATCGAACGTCCTTTTATAGGTTTACAATTGAATTTACGATCTCTTTCAATAATTAATGATTCTCCAACCTTATGGTCCTTCTTTACTGCATCAGTTAAACTAATTATTTTTTCACCAGTTTCATAAACATGTACTATTTCTTGATTTGAACCACCTTTATCAATAACTGCTAACGAATTTGGTTCAATTTGGGCTGTACCTGTTGTATGAATTACTCTATCACCAACTTTAGCTGGGAATCTTAAATATGGACAACTATATTCCATTTTAACATTTTGAATATTAGCTTTTCCTGCAGTACCTTTAGCTAATATTGCTGAATTTGGAACTCTATTTCCTAATAATTTTTGTCTTTTATCTTGTAAACTTCCAGGTGCGGGGTAAAAAGGAACACTATGTCTTACTGTATCAGCATAAAATTTATTTTGGTCTGGATCCATGTCAACGCCTGGTACAAGATCTTTCCCAGTAGATAGATCAAAAGGCATATCAGTATATGGATTACAGCCAAATGCATTTGCTTTACTATCAATTACATTACCACAATAACGAACACATTTTTTATTTACTGGATCGCAAAATTCACTTGATTTACAATTATCATGACTTGAACATAAATCTTTTTTATTGATTACTTTATCTTTCATATTTACAATCACTTCTGGCTGATCAGGATTAAAACCAAAATCACCATCCAAATTTGCACCAGATCCATTGGAACTACCACCGCCTCTACCACAGACTCTTTTACATACAGGTACATTTTCCATTCTTTTTCTTGTGTTTGCTATACTATTTTTTATGTTACTAATGTTACACAATAAACTACAATTTGGAGCATAAAAACTCTCTTTTTCTGGTGTATTTGCAATACCTACAGTAATAATTACTATAAATATTAGTATAATTATATTTCTAATTTTCATTATTAAATACAATTAAGATAAAATTTTTGCTAATATCATAAATAATAAAATAAATTAAATTTAAATATTAATCTATTTTATTTAAAGTTTTTATAATTTATATTAATATTTCCCTTTGCTCAAGACCAGCTAAATCAGTATCAACCCATTTTGATATTTGTCCTGGACTTAAACTATCTATCATTTCTCTATTATCCTGTAATTCCTTGTTTGCCCATGCTCTAAACTCTTTTGTTGTTGCACTTCCTGGTCTATATATATTTTGTTTTTTATAATAATGAACATTATTGTATAAAGTAACAACTATTTCCATTTCTTTATGATCGTATTTCAATGGTCTAGTTGCATCAAAACCTTTTTCATATACGTTTCCTACGGTTACTAATTCAGCTGTTGGTTCATTTGGATTTATAATTACACGAGCACCTTTCATTATTGAACCTTGATTTGACATATATACTCCAGTTGTTCCTGCCTTTGCTGCTGCAGCAAGGAAAGGTGGATTAGATTTTATTAATTTGTTCTTATTTAATCTTTGTATATCATAATAATCTGGCTTAAGACGTGTAAATACATTTGAAAAATGCTCTCCTTTTTTATTCTGATTAAATATTGCATATAATATTATACACACACATACTACAATTATTAGTAATTCTAAAATTTCCATTTATTAATATATAAATATTAAAATTTAACATAAAAGATTTAAAATTATTTAGAAATAATTAATAATAATTACATATTTTAATGTTATTTTATTAAGGTTAAATGAAACAATCTATATAAAATTGTATTATTTTTTTATAAATTTTATTAATGGAATTTGATGACAATTATAAATTATATTATATATATATATATTATAAATGTTGAAAATAGATAACTACGAATATATTGTCTATGCAGTATTAGCAATTTTGATATTATTTTCAAATAATGAAAACCTGTCACCCTTATATTCCGGTATGGAAAATGTAGTTTTCCGTGGTGCATTTTTATTTGTAATAACATACACAGCAACTAAAAACGTTAAGCTCTCAATAGCTTTATCTTTTATATATATGTTATTTAACGTAAGAGCAAATAGAAGTGAATCATTTCAAGCAGCATCACCTGGAACAGCAGGATCTGATCCTTTATCTCAAAATAAAGTGAAAACATATTGTGTACCAGCTGGAAAAGGTGGATGTAATAGTCCATATGTAGAATCATCAAATGATAAATCATGGTGCTGTATTGGTGATGGTTGTGTCTGTAATCAACCATGTCCACCAACACAGTGTGTTCCCGTAATTGAAGATAGTGGTGAATGCCCATATGTTGGAATGACAGTAAGCCCAGATAACGATAAAATGTGTAGTTATGATGGTAAATCATGTAAACAAGATAGGGGATGCCCAGCAATAACTACATGTGGTGGAACTACACCTCCAGATAGACTTCCACCACCACCTAAGAAACCAGATTGTCCATGTAATCCAAAATTAGTATGTACAAAGAAGGCAGATGCAACTGAAATGAAACTTAAGTCAGACGCAGAACTTAAAAAGGATTGTGGTTGTGGTAAACCATCTTACACACCACCAAAACCTGATAATACTGATCCATTAACAAATATTACTGGAACAATCGATTATAGCAAGGACTTTAATCCAATTAACCCATTCCTTAAATATAGAGAACAAAATCTACATAAGAGGCATTATCCATTTGGTTCAGAAGGTAATTTAGATAAATTTATTATGTAATTTTTTACAAACTACTTGCTATATTTTTTATAACTCTTACAGAACTAGATATTAAGTTATTTATACTTATACCTGAGTATGAATTTCTAACTATACTCCTATCTGGTGGTGAATTTATTAATATATAATCATTATCTACATTATTTAGGTAATTATTATAGTCATCTTTCAAATTGTTAGTTAAATCTGAACTCATATTCACATCTAGACTATTACTAAAATAATTATTATCTATATTTTTATCATCTATTACATAATTATCATCAAATTCAAACATTAATGGTTCATTTTCAGTTACATAACTACTTTCTAATTCAGTCTCATTATAATTCAAAATAAGATTTGGATTTGATTTACATTTTTTAAATCTATTTTCAGTATTTTCTGATTTAATTTTATTATCTTCATATTCATGAAAGAATAGATTTTTAGAATTTAACCACTCATGATTAAATAATTCGTACCATGTTAATCTTTTATTTACATCTTTTTCAAGTAATTTATATATTAATTCTTTACAATTTTCAGAAATATTTATATTTTCAGGGAAAATAATTTCTTTATTTGTTTTTGCAAGTAATTCTTTTAAAGTTTTTGCCCTAAATGGGTGTAAACCCGTTATTATTTCATAGATTATAACACCTAATGACCATAAATCTGATTTATTACTATAATTATTTTTTGTTAATAATTCAGGTGACATATACATTGGACTACCACATATTGTTTCAGCTAAGTTATTCCCTTCTAGTATTCTTGCAAATCCAAAATCGGTTATTTTCAAAGTGTAATCTTCTGTTATCAGTATATTGGCTGGTTTTAAATCCCGATGTATTACGTCATTTTCTACTAAATATTGTAAACCACATACTAATTGTTTTATGTATATTTTGGCGAATTTTTCACTTAATGGTTTATTTTTTAAAAAGTCAGTTAGATCTCCTCTGCTACAATATTCAAAGATTAAGTACATTTCATCATTTTCTATTATTACTTCATATAATTTTATCACATTACGATGTTTCAGTTTTTTTATAATGGAAATTTCTTGATCTATATATTGTTTCATTTTTCTTACATTACAGGAGTGTATTCTTTTGATTGCAACTTTATATTTTTTTTTTATATTAATACCTTTATACACACTTGAAAATGATCCTCTAGCTATTTTTTTCCTCTCAACAAGGTAATCTCTTATCATAAAAGTTTCTTTTGAATTTTCCATTGAATTATACATATATTTTATGATTCTTAATTTAAATTTTAATAAAAATTATTTATATTAACAATTTAATATCTTTAAGTAATATATATGTCTGTAAAAAAACAAACAGAAAAAACAGATATGGAAAGGTTAGAAAAGTGTAATTTTGATCCGGAACGTCCATGTAGTAAATCAACCAAAAGTAAGAAAAGATATAGAAGATCTGAATTGGTAAATATATACTTAAAATGTTTTAAAGGTACAAAAAAATCACATCTAAATAATAAAAACATGAAAGTTTTGTGCAGTGAATTAAAAGCATTTATTGATAAAAAAGAGTACGCTAAAAGTCAACAATCTGAAAAAGTTAAAATTACTAGCAAAAAAAGTAAAAAAAAAACAAATAATTCATCTGAAGAAAATTTATTTAAGTTACCTAGCAGAAAAAAAATGAAATTAAGTAATCTTGAAACGCCAGTAATCAGTCGTACATTCGAGGATTATGCGGTTAAAGATAGAATCGATCTTGAAAAATTTATTAAAATATTACCACGTTTAAGGATTAAGTTAACAAGACCAAAAGCAACTAAATTATTTTTCTCTATTACTAGAGATGAATCCGATGATAAATTAGATAAAGAACAATTTAAATACCTTATTAATACATTTAAAAGGATGCATACACGTAGTCCTGGAAAAAAAATAGAATTTGATGCTAGATATAATGTTGATCAAGACGATAAAGGTAAAATTACAGGGACACCTATTAAAAGGGATTCTGAAAAATTATTTGAAAAAACTGATGAAATATTTAATACATCTTCATATCGTGTTAAATTTGTAAATGATATACTGGCTGGTAATTTCCCTTTTCAAGATATTTCATATAGATATACATTAAAAGACGATAAAGTACTTAGAAAATCAGTATCTCAAAATAAACCATGTAATATTTTAAATACAGTAAATAAAAATGGATTTTTACGCTATTTAACTGATGAATTAGGTGTATTTGGTCATCCATTTTTAGCATGTAATACTCCTGCATGTGATGATAAACGTGTTGGAATTAAAATAATGCCATTTGAATCTGATATCCGAGAAAGAACTATACGTGAACATATGGATAAAATGAGAATACATGATAGAGATGCTGCTATTACAAATTTATTAGAAAATGATGAAGAACGTCCTGAATCTATAGAAGTAAACATAATATATTTATTTAGCAATTTTGTTTTGAATTCACTTACACCACATATAATGCTTCCTATTATGGCTTTTAATTGTAAGGTAACCGATTTAGTAAAAAATTATAATCTTTCACCCTTAAAAAGAGCATATGATGGAGGTAGGATATATAATTTAGCAAATGTACTTATTAGTGAATGGGCAACTGGTGGAAATTTAAAGAGTTTTATTAAACGTAATCAGGCAAAATGGTATTCAAATCCAGGCTTAATATATAATGTTATGTTTTTTCAATTGATATACACTATGTCTGTTATACACAAAAAATATCCAGGATATCGTCATAATGATATGAAAGTAGATAACGTATTAGTTACAGAGAACATTCCGAGTCCAGATGGAACAATTCGTACTGGTAATTTTCTATATAAATTTAACAATAATTATTACCTTGTTCCAAATATTGGTTTTCAAATTAAATTATGGGATTTTGACTATAGTTCTATTGATAATTCAAAAAATGATTCACAATTTGATCTTCATGGACATAAAGTTGATGGTATGGAAGAATATGGCATCAGATACGAAAGAAATCAATATTATGATATTCATTGTTTCTTTAATTACCTCAGAATGTACGTATTGAACGATAGATATACAACTGCAGCTACATCTAAATTTTTAAATTATGTAATACCAAGAAATTACCAAGGATATGAAAAATATAGTCCAGTTAGATTATACTGGGGAAGGGTCGTTGATCAAGTAGAATACTTGACTTCTAATCAGATACTAGAAGAACAATCTAAACCAGGTAATTTTTTTGGAATGTTTCCAATTTCAAAAAAAGAAGCTGTTGGACTCAAAGTTATTGCTTTTTATGATGGTGACCAATCTTAATTATTTTAAATAATAATACAATACAAACAAATAGATTATTACAAAACATTGCCAATAACGCCTATTTGTAAAATATATACTAGTTATTATGTTTATTAACCTATTCAAATATAATTTCTCACACCTTAACCATGAAAGACTATGAAAATGTTGACAATAACCTTCTTTTTTACTATTTAATATACTACTATAATCCATTCCATATAATGGCTCTAATTTATCATAGTCAATTAAATTTATATTTTCATTATTCTTTTTATTATACCTAAAAAGTGAATCACTCAAAACTAAGGGTCCTGTTGTTCTATAAACATAAATTCCGTTAAATAAATTATCTATCCAATATTTTTTTAAATTTATATTGTTCATCTCATTAATAAAATAAATCCAGAATGGATGTTTATAAGATGATATTATTATACCATTATTGCAAAAATCATTAAATTTGTAACCAATTATTTTTAACACTAATTTTTCTGGAAAATATGTTTTTAATTTTGAAATAATAATAAATTCATTTTTCAAAGGTAAAAGATCACCCATATTTTTTAAAGATATTGTATCCATATCACAGTATATTCCTCCATAATGATAAAGTATTAGTATCTTTGCATAATCTATTTTTTGAATAAAATAATTATAACTATTATACCTATTTAAATAACAAGGATATTCAGATTTTATAAATTTTTCTATTTTATTTTTATCCCATATTTTAAATTGATATTCACTATAATTATTCATCCATGTTTTTCTATATTCTATATATTTATTTGGTATATTATTTATTCCTTGATACCAAATCTGATGAATATATTTTTGAAACATTTATCTTAAATTATATTATTTTATAATTTAAAATAAATAACCAGAAAATTTATGTTTGTAAAATTTATATTGCTCATTAATAATGAAAGATAAATTAATACCACTTGATATATATATTAATAACTATGTAACTAAATGGAGAAAAAATATATATCCTGTATCAACAAAGTATCCATTTTTCAATTATTTTATTAATTTTTTACATACTATATTTATAATTTTTACAGTATTTGGTATTTTTTTACCACCAAAGTATCTTAAATATCATTTAGCTAACATAATGATAATGTTAGGTACTTGGTATATTTTAAGATGTTGCTGGATGACTCTTATTATAAAGAAGCTTGATATTAATAATCCGGAAGATAAAGATTTTTTCCCCCTAACAAAATATACAAGATATACTTTAATTTTATTGTTACTTATAATATCATTTATTGGTTACATAAATCCAGAACTATCTTTATTTAGATTAACATTCAAATTTATGACTTATATTTCAAATAGATTTGATAATTAATAATAATT
>MDTD01019613.1_pt1 | contig 16955 bp, 18 predicted proteins | sample 811221 | NCBI WGS metagenome assembly MDTD01 (sample SAMN05326646, study PRJNA326480) | marine metagenome | isolation source: seawater | place: Pacific Ocean: South West | collected 2011 | reverse complement strand
GTATGATTTGTAAACTTATCTGTCATGGAAGAAATAGAACTGAAGCAATTCAAAGAATGAACAGATCTTTAGATGAATTTGTAATTGAAGGTATCACAACAACAATTCCTCTTCATAAAAAACTTTTAAATCATAAAAAATTTATTGACTCAGACTTTAATGTAAGTTGGCTTGACACAGAAAAATTAGTTTAACTACAACCAACTAACCAAATATCATATACAGGATGATCAAAAGGAGCTATTGAAGGACTAGATGAAAAGATCCAACCATTAAAAACAAAAACATTGTCTTTATCTTTATCAGTAAGATCCTTAACTTGAATATAAGCAGTGATTTCAGGATTATCGTCGAATTCAGAATTTTTACACTTTATACTTCTAATTAATAAATCTTTATGCTTTATGTTTTCTCCATTTTTAAGATTAAGTAAAACATTTTTTGAACTAATTTTATCTAAAATCTTTATACTAGTATAATTACCCTCTAAATTATTAGATGAATAACTTTTCGAGAAAAAAAAAATTAGAAATAAAAAAATAATTAAATCGTAAATCTTAATTTTTCCAGCTTTTATATTTTTTTTCAACGGCATTTTTATTTTTATTTGGATAATATGCTTTTTGTGTACCTGTCAAATTTGGCTGATGAGGTTTTTGCCAATCATACTTTTTAAGATCATGTTTTTTTTCTATTTTGTTTGGTACAAAATGCATCCAAGAATACCATTCGACAGGTATTTTTGATGCATCAATTTCGGATTTATAAATTACCCATCTTTTTCCATTTTTTCCCTCATAATATTTATTACCAAAAGAATCTTTTCCCACAAACTTTCCAAAAAGAATGGTTTTTAATCGTGTTCCAAAAGTATCTTGATTCCACCAAGTGAAAATTTTTTTTAAAAGTGTCAACATAAAAATTATAATTATTTCAATTTAAAATTGTATAATTAGAATTAGACTAAAATTTGAATTTGTATATAAATAAATTGATTCATTATTCAAATAAATTTTTATTATTGGAGCATTATGGCAAAATATTTAGTAGAAACATATTATACCTGTACATTTAAAGTAAATCATTACTTAGATGATATCAATGAAACTGAACTTAAAAACCTTGAAAAAAGAGATGATGGCAAATTTGAAGTCCTGGATGTTAAACTTGATAACAGGAAAACAAAAAGTCTAGATCCAAATAACAAAAAAAATATAAATGAAAAAAAAATAAATGCTGTTTTACAGGAAAAACAACCTGATAATAATAAAATAGAAAATAAAATAAGACCTGGTAACAATAATTCAGAAAATAGTAGTAAAAGATTTGGAATGCCTGATAGACGTAAAGGATACATACAAAAGGCAACTATCGGGGACCACAAAGTATATTTACATACTGGTGAATATGAAGACGGAAAAATTGGAGAAATATTCATTGATACTAGTAAAGAAGGAGAATTGGTAAAAGCATTGATGAACAACTTTGCTATCGCTGTTTCACTAGGTTTGCAATATGGAGTTCCACTTGACGAATTTATCAATGCTTACCTTGGGACTAAATTTGAGCCTTCAGGAAAAGTTCAAGGGAATGATAGAATATTAAGCGCTACCTCAATTTTAGATTATATTTTTCGAGAATTGGCCATTTCTTATCAAAGTAGAGAGGATTTAGCTCACACCCCAGCTATTGGTTTATCTGATAATTCGATAGATCAAACTAATTCTGATGATCAAAATCAATTGTTGAAAATTGTAAAAGATATAACTAGCAAAGGTTTTGTTCGTAACAATTATAAGAAAAACTTAGTTGATTTATCAGAAGTTAAGATAAATTTAAAAGGTAAAAAATAAATTATTTCTTTAATTTTAATGACAAATTAAGTTCTTTAAGTTGATGATCTGTTATTTCTGAGGGTGCTTTCATCATTAAATCTTGAGCATTTTGATTCATTGGAAACATTGTTACCTCTCTTATGTTTTTCTCATCAGCTAAAAGCATTATAATTCGATCTATACCAGGCGCTATTCCACCATGTGGTGGTGCACCAAAACTTAAAGCATTAATCATACCACTAAATTTTTCATTCACTTCCTTCTCATCATAACCAGCGACGGAAAAAAGCTTATACATTAATTCAGGTATATGATTTCTTATGGCACCAGATGAAAGTTCAATTCCATTACAAACTATATCATACTGATAGGCCAAAATATTAAGTGGATTTTTAAAATCAATCCTATCTAAATCACCTTGTGGCATAGAAAAAGGATTATGACTAAATTCAATTTTATTATTTTCCTCATTTCTTTCGTAAAGCGGGTAATCAACTATCCAACAAAAAGCGAAAACATTGTTATCAATTATATTTAGATCATTGGCAATTTTTGCCCTAGCTAAAGACATAATATTTTCGCATTCTTTTTTTTTCCCACAAAATAAAAATAAACTATCACCAATTTTAGCTTTGGTTTTATTCATAATCTCTTCTAAGGCAGTTGATGAAAAAAATTTTCCTATTGGTCCTTTTGCTGATAACCCATTGTTATCTTCAATTGTAAAGTATGCTAATCCAGACGATCCTTGATCCTTAGCCCATTTATCAATATTATCAAAAAAACTTCTTGGTTTTTCTTTTGTATTTTTTGTTACTATACATCTTACAATTGATCCCGACTTGACTAACTTTTTAAATATTTCAAAAGTTATATCTTCTCTCGAAAAAATCTTTGTAATATCCTCTATAATCAATGGATTCCGTAAGTCAGGTTTATCTGTGCCATATTTAAGCAAGGCATCAAAATAGGAAATTTTTGGGAAATCTTTGAATAATAATTTTTTATTAGAAAAATTTTTAAAAGTATTTGTTAAAAGTTTTTCAACAACATTAAAAATATCCTCTTGTTCAACGAATGACATTTCTAAATCTAATTGATAGAATTCTCCTGGACTTCTGTCAGCTCTGGCATCCTCATCTCTAAAACATGGAGCTATTTGGAAATATTTATCGAAACCCGAGACCATAACTAATTGTTTAAACTGTTGAGGTGCTTGAGGTAGTGCATAAAATTTTCCAGGATTTAATCTGCTTGGAACTATAAAATCACGTGCTCCCTCTGGACTAGATGAGGTTAATATTGGTGTCTGAAATTCTAAAAAACCTAACTTATTCATCTCGTTTCTTATAAACGATATTACTTTTGACCTAAGAATTATGTTTTCATGAATCTTTTTTCTTCTTAAATCTAAAAATCGATATCTTAATCTAATTTCTTCAGAATATTCTTGATCACTAAAAATCGGCATTGGAAGCTCTTTACAGTTTCCCAAAACAGTAAAACTTTTTATAGCAACTTCGATTTTACCTGTATCAATTTCAGCATTAATTGTATCTTTAGATCTATTAACTACGTTACCTTCAATTTTGACTACTGTTTCTAATTGGATTTTTTCTAAGAGTTTGAAGCTAGGGTTTTTTTTATCAATGATACATTGGGTAATACCATAATTATCTCTTAGATCAATAAACAAAATATTTCCATGATCACGTTTTTTATTAATCCATCCAGATAAGAAAACTAATTTTCCAATATCTTTTTCACTTAATTCATTGCATGTGTGACTTCTATATTTATTCAAACATCCCCCAAAACTTCTTTTATAATTTTAAAATCAATAGATTTTTTCTTTTTTAAACTTAATTCGTCTATCTTATATATAAATTCAAATATTTTACTATATGATCTATGAATTCTTTTTATAATGAAATCAATCAATTTTTTATCTAAGGTAATTTGCTTATCTGATAAACTTTTTAATATTAGAGCAAACATCATATCATCATCAGGCTTTTCAATATTATAAAGTAAGAAACTTTTTGCTCTTGATTTTAAATCGATTAAATTAAACTCCAAATCAACTATTGGTATTTGGGATGTTACAACTAAATATTTATTATCTTGCTCTATTAAATTAATAAGTGAGTAAAATAATTGTTCATCTATTTTTTCGCTTAAATTCTCTAAAATAACATTTTGATAAATCTTTGCATTTTTAAGGTCTTGGTTGCCTAATTGCTCTGCATTTAAAATTATTCCCTGAAATTTTTTAAGAAATATTTTAATTAGATGTGTCTTTCCTGAACATTCTTCACCACTTATATTTAAAAAATTTTTTTCCCATTTTGGCCATTTAAATAATAAATCAAAAACATGCTTGTTGCTTTTCGAAACATAAAAATCATTATCCTTAAAATTTTTTTCATGGTCAAATTTTATAATTATTTGATTCAAATCTCTCATTTCAATATCCAAATTTTATTTTGAGTATTGAAATCATATCCAAAAACTCGCATTGTTTTTAAAAAATTATCCGGGGTTCCATTAAAAATTATTTGATAATATGTAAAATTTTTATCAAATCTTGATATATTAAACTCATAAATCAAATCAATTTCATCTAAATTTTTTTCAAAATCTGAAAGTTTTAAATTATCAAAATTGTCGAGTCTTATATTTAAAGGCAATTTGATTGAGGTATTGATTTTGTTTAGATTTTTCCAATAATCCTCGTAGATATTTTTAAGTTCGGAAATAACACTTTTTATTTCTTGTTCATTTTCAATATTAATATTATTAAATGTCCTATTTTTTAAAATTACATTATTCTTAATATAAATTTTTGACAAAACTCTAAGTTCTTGATCCTCCTTAAAGATTAAAGCAATTACAGAATCTTTTAAATAATATTTATTTATGATTTCTTTAAAATCATACTCTTCTATTGCATCAAATTTTTTTTTAATAAAATCTATATCCTCTAAATCTTCTGTTGGAAGTATGTATTCGATCAAGTGATAGTTTTTTTTTGATTTTGTCCAATTATTAAAAAAAGAATTATTAGAAAAAATTAACAATTCTTTTTTTTTTTCATCTATGATTACTGGTATAAATAAAATCTTTTTTTTTAAAGGAATTGATGGAAAAATATTCTTTTTTTCCAAATAATTAAAAATTTTCTTTTTGTTAAATGTAACTCCTAATTTAACATTATATACTTCATTAACGAATTTTTCCTCTTTAATAGAGAAGGATTCAACCATACCTTTAATTTGATAGAGTTTTATTTTATCAACTATTTTTTGATCACTTGAATTTACTATTTTCAAGATTAATTCTGAAAAAGCCTTTTTGAAGCCCTCATCAATAACCTCATTTTTATTAAAATTCATCTCAAAAGGCTTTGATATTTCAATGTTGTCTATTTCAAAAGCTTTTGCAAAAACTTTTTTTGTGGAAAAAAAAAATATTAATAGAGATAGAAATATAAATAAAATATATAAAGTTCTTAAAAAATTTTTTTTATTTTTAACCATTCAAATGCATAATAATGAATAAAAAATTAATTACATATAAAAAAAGCGGTGTAGATATCAAAGCTGCAGATAAATTTGTAAAATTTATATCTCGAATTTCATCAAAAAACAAAAATAAAAAAAAATATAATAATATTGGTGGGTTTGGATCTATTTCTAACATTCCCAAAAACTTTAAAAACCCAAGAATAGTAGCATGTACCGATGGTGTAGGAACTAAAATTGAAATTGCGAATATGATAAAAAAATTTGACACTATCGGAATTGATTTAGTGGCAATGAGTGTCAATGATTTAATTGTTCAGGGTGCTAGGCCGTTATTTTTTCTTGATTATATTTCAATAAACAAAATTAATTTTAAAAAAATGAAATCATTAGTTAAAGGAATCATAAAAGGTTGTAAAATTTCAAATTGTGAACTTGTAGGTGGTGAAACGGCTGAGATGCCTGGCACCTATGAAAAAGATAAATTCGACTTAGCGGGTTTTGCTGTTGGAATTGTTGATGAAGAAAAAATTTTAAAAAAAAAAAGAATTAAAAAAGGTAATTTAATAGTTGCCATCCCATCAAGTGGCTTACACTCTAATGGGTACTCATTAGTTAGGTATATTCTAAAACAAAAGAAAATTAACTTAAATAAAAATTTTTTTTTAAAAAGACAATTAATTAAACCAACAAAAATTTATGTAGAAGAAATTTTAAACCTTCTAAAGCGCAATTTGATAAACGGGTGTGCTAATGTTACAGGTGGTGGATTAGCTGATAATTTAAAAAGAATACTACCAGAAAATTTTTGTGCAGAAATAAATTTGACTAAAATTAAAACAAAAAAGATTTTTAAATGGATAAAAAAAAATGGTATTTCAGATAAAGAGATGTTGAGTACGTTTAATTGTGGAGTTGGATTTTGCTTAATTATCGAACCTGAAAATTTTAAAAAAATTACAAAATTTTTTTCAAATTCTTTCAAACCATATGTAATTGGGAGGATAAAAAGTGGAACCCGCAAAGTTAATTTTTATGAAAAAATTAACTGGATTTAAAAAAAAAACAGCAGTTTTTATTTCAGGGACAGGAACTAATTTGTATAATCTAATCAAATTTTCGAACAAAAAATTTTCTCCAATATCTATTTGTTTGGTAATTTCAAATACGTCTAAAGCTAATGGCTTAGTTTATGCTAGAAAAAACAATATAGATAACAAAATTTTTGATTTTAAAAATGATAAGAGAGATGAAAAAAAAATATTAAGATATTTAAGAAAATATGAAATCGATTTAATTTGTTTAGCGGGTTTTATGAAAATTCTTTCAATCAATTTTATTTCAAATTTTGAGGGAAAAATTATAAACATTCATCCATCATTACTTCCAAAATATAAAGGTTTAAATACTCATGCAAGAGCAATAGCTAACAATGAAAAATTCTCTGGGTGTACTGTGCATTATGTAAATAGTAAAATAGATTCTGGAAGAATTATTTTACAAAAAAAAGTAAAAATTTATAAAAATGATAATCCAAAAAGTTTAGCTAAAAGAATTCTTAAACAGGAACATTTGATATATCCTAAAGCTATAAAAAAAGTAATTTCTACTCTTTAAAAAAGAAATCTATCTCAATTTTAGCATTTTCAATGCTATCAGAGCCATGAACTGAATTTTTATCAATTGAAATTCCATATTTCTTCCTGATAGTACCCTCGTCTGCATCTTTTGGATCAGTTGATCCCATTAATTTTCTATTTTCTAAAACAGCATTTTCTTTAGCTAATATCATTACTAATATAGGCCCTGATGATAAGTAAGAACATAAATCATTATAAAAAGGCTTGGTCTCATGAACTTTATAAAACTTTTCAGCTTCTGCTTTGTCAATCTGAATTTTTTTTTCTTTTAAAATTTTGAATTTATTTAAAATAAAAAAATTTTTAATTTCTTTTTCTAATTTTCTTTCAACTGCATCTGGTTTTATAATTGATAATGTTTGCTCTAGGTTACTCATAGTTATCTTCTATTAATTGGTTTAATAACCTTACACCATACCCTGTTGCCCCTCCAGAATTTAATGCACCTCCATATTTAGAAAATGCCATTCCTGCAATATCTAAATGCGCCCACGGAGTTTTATTTATAATAAATCTTTGTAAAAATTGTGCTGCTGTAGTTGATCCTGCTCCACCTACATAATTTATATTTTGCATATCAGCATTTTTAGAATCAATTAGCTTATCAAAGTTAATATGTAAGGGCATTCTCCATAATTTTTCCTCAACTTTTTTTCCAGCATCAATTAATTGTTTTGATAACTTGTCATCATTTGAGAAAAGGCCAGCATATTCTGAACCTAAAGAAACTATTATTGCACCAGTTAAAGTTGCCAAATCAATTATAAATTTTGGTTTGAATTTTTTTTCTGTAAAAGTGAGTGCATCGGCTAAAACAAGCCTACCCTCTGCATCTGTATTTAATATTTCTATGGTTTTACCGCTGTATGATTTTACAATATCACCAGGTCTTTGAGCATTACCACTTACCATATTTTCTACTAATCCTACAACTCCCACTGCATTAATATTTGCTTTCCTTAAAGCTAAATTTTTCATTAACCCTACTACAGCAGCGGACCCTGCCATATCATAAGTCATATCTTCCATAAATTTTGCTGGTTTGAGAGAGTAACCTCCTGTATCAAAACATACTCCTTTACCCACAAAAGCCAAAGGCTTTGATGATTTTTTTGTGCCATTCCATTCTAATGTAACAAGATATGAACCTTTCACACTACCTTGCCCAACTCCAAGCAAAGCATTCATTCCTAGTTTTTTTAACTTTTTATTATCATAAATATTTATTTTTAAACCAAATTTGCTCAAAAGTTTTAATCTTCTTGCATATTCATCTGGATGTAAAATATTCCCAGGTTCAGAAACTAAATCTCTTGTGTAAAAAGTACCTTCCTCAAGAGCTTTAAATTTCTTTTGGTCGTTTATTGAAACTTTGTTTTTACTCGCAAACACATTAATTCTTATATTTCTTATCTGTTTTTTAGATTTATATTTATTAAATTGATAAGATTTTAATTTAAGTCCATGAAGAAAATATCCTAAAAAGTTCTGAACTTTGATATAAATACTATCACCACTAATTGAATACTCACTATTTTTTCCATAATTAATACGATTATAAAACTCTGCTCCTAAACTTTCAAAGTCTGATGCTTTATAATTTTTTTTTATAGATATTAAAATTATTTTCTTTTTAGAATTTAATTCAAAAACTACCAGTTTTTTCTCTGAGTTGATAGTTTTTATTAAATCCGCTATATAAGAATACTCATCATTAGAAACAAATTTTTTAATATGACTAATGTTAAATTTTTCATCGACAAATAACACTAAATTTGACGAGGTTTTTTTAAAATTTTTATTTTGGTGATTGATTGTTATCGTCATAAATTTTTAAATTTAAAGAGTTATAAATGAATGGTATATATTTAGTTAATAAAAATTTTCAATGAAAAAATTAATTTTTAGAAATTTTACAAAAGATACATTGAATTTTTTCCTTATAATGTGTCTAATTATTGGTACAATTGTATGGACACTTCAGGCGGTAAATTATTTTGACTTTGTGAGTCAAGATGGTCATGGACTTTCAACTTATTTTTCTTATATCTTATTTAATTTCCCTAAAATAATCCATAGGATTATCCCATTTATCTTTTTCATATCTCTTTTTTATATACTAAACGAGTATGAATTTAGAAATGAATTGCAAATTTTTTGGACTTTCGGTGTAACGAAAATAAATTTTGCACATAAAATTATACTTTTATCAGTAATACTAGCAATTTTTCAAATTTGGTTTGGTAGTTTCTTCTCCCCTTTAACTCAATTTAAAGGAAGACAATTGATAAAAGTATCTAATTTAGATTTTTTTACATCCTTGATAAAGGAAGGGAAGTTTATAAATGTTGTTGAGGGTTTAACAATTTTTATTGATAAGAGAAATAAAGACAATAGTTACTCAAATATTTTCTTAGATGACTCCTCAAAAAAAATATCAAAGATAATTATTGCAAAAAATGGAAATATTATTGATAGCAATAATCAAAAAATATTTAGACTTTTTGAAGGTAAAGTAATTAATAAAGATGAAAAAAAAATTAATATTTTTGAATTTGAACAAATAGATTTTAATTTAGCTGACTATACATCAAGTACAATTATCGAACCTAAGATTCAAGAAATGCCTTCAACTCATCTTTTAAATTGTTCGATTAAGTTTTTTCAAAAAAATAATTTCTTAAAAGAAAAAAATTTTACTTGTAATCAATCTGTAGAAAAAGAAATGCATCAAGAATTACTTAAAAGATTTTATAAACCAATTTATATTCCTGTTATTGCAATCTTGAGTTGTTTTTTGATAATTTTTCCAAAAAATAATTATCGGTATCAAAGAAACAGAAAAATTATTTTTGCTCTTACATTTTTTGTAATAGTCTTATCAGAAGCATCATTAAGATATTCAACTATTTCAAAAACTTCCACCCTTCTATATTTATTAATTCCAGTAATAATTTTTATCTTTGTTTATGCAATTTTTTACAGAAGAGTAAAAAATGTTTAAAACATACGAAAAATACATTTTTAAAAGTTTTATTAATAAATTTATATTAATTACTTTTATATTCTTAAGTTTAATCATCATCTTAAGTGTACTGGAGGAAATATCCTTTTTTAAAAATATTGACGTTAATTTTTTATTTCCTTATTTGATTACTATTTTAGGGGCTCCAATTACCCTTTTTGAAATTTTTCCATTTATTTTTTTAATTTCAACCCAATTTCTATTTTACGATCTTTTTAAAAAAGATGAACTTAATTTATTAAAAACTAGTGGTCTGAATAATTTAAAAATAATAAAAATTCTATTTATAATTTCTTTTTTTATAGGAATTTTCACAGTTTTATTTTTTTATAATGCTGCTTCAAAATTAAAGTTTTTTTATACTGATATAAAAAATAAATACACAGATGATAATAAATATTTGGCAGTTGTGACAGATAGTGGACTTTGGCTTAAAGATGAAATAAATAATTTCACACTGATTGTTAAAGCAAATTATATTCAGGATGACTATTTAATGAGTGTAATCATAAATAAATTCAATGATAATTTTGAATTAGAAGAAACAATTCAGTCTAACAGAATAAATATTAAAAGTGATCTTTGGGAAATAGAAAATCCAATTATTACTAAAAATAATATATCAACTGATGAAACAAAAATTTTGTTTTTTAAAACAAATTTTAATAAAAAAAAAATAAGTAGCCTTTTCTCTAATATATCAACCTTGAATTTGATCGAATTATTTGATCTCAAAAAAGACTACGAAAATTTGGGATATTCATCAAAAGAAATTCAAATTCATTTGTTAAATCTTTTTTCAACACCATTCTTTTATGCAATTTTGACAGTATTATCCTCGATAATTATGTTTAATTTAAATAAAAATAGATCTTTATTCTTTCACATAATTTTTGGGGTTTTCTTGTCTGTAATTATTTATTATATAAATTTTATTTTTAATTCTTTAGGAAACAATGGAAAAATACCAGCTATGGCATCTATTTTTATCCCCCTAATAACTGTTTCAATATTTGCTGGAATAGGTTTAATAAAAGTTAATGAAAAATAGTTTATTTTTATTTCTTATTGCAAATATTTTTTTTTGCTTAAATTCATTTGCCGAAGAGTTTAAATTCTTTACTCAGAAAATAGATATAATAGATAATGGTAAAATAATTAAAGCTTATGATGGTAAAGCAATTTCAAATAATAATGATATTGAAATTAATGCATCAGAATTTATATTTGAAAAAAGTACAAATATTCTTCAAGCTTTTAAAGGATCAGCTTTTATCAAAAAAGACAATATTAAAATAAATTTTTCTCAAATTGTTATTGACCAAAAAAATTTGACTGTCAAAACAAATCAAAATACAGAAGTTATAGATATTAGGAAAAATTTATTTCTTACAACAAAATCTCTTTTTTTTGACAGAAAAAAAAACTATTTGGAGTCGAACTCAAAATCAACAATCAAAGATAATCAAAATAATATTTTAAATACACAATATTTTCATTATGATTTAAACAAAGAAATAATTAAAACAGAAAAACTAATTTTAAAAGATTTCAATAATGATACTTATAATATTGAATTGGCATTTATAAATGCTAAGACGAATAAACTTTTTGGTAAAGACGTCGAAATAAATTTTAACAGCGATTCTACCTCTAAAGAAAATAAGCATAGATTAAAAGGAAGATCTATTACAAGTGATAAAAATTTTACTGAGTTAACTAAAGGTGTTTTTACAACTTGTAAGAGAAGAGATAAATGTCCACCATGGCAAATGTCTGCCAAAAGGGTCGTTCATGACAAAAATAAAAAAACTATTAATTACGACAGTTCAGTATTACGATTGTATGATATACCAATTTTTTATTTTCCTAAATTTTTTCATCCTGATCCAACCGTAAAACGACAATCTGGTTTTTTAATTCCAGCGTTGAAAAGTTCTTCAAATTCAAATGACTTTTTAAGTACTCCTTATTTCTATGCTATGAGTCAAAGTAAAGATATGACGTTTACTCCAAGATTTTACTCTGCTGATAAATTTTTTCTTCAAACGGAATATAGAAGTGTTACTTCAATTTCTGAAACAGTGGCTGATTTAAGTTTTTTTAATGAAAAAAATAAAAATTCAAGAAATCACTTTTTTTATAACTTTAATAAAGATTTAAATTTTGAATATTTTGAACAGTCAAATTTTGAGTTCAAATTAGAAAAAACATCTAACGATACATATTTAAGAGCTAATAATTTAGTGTCTCCAATTATTAATGATTATAGTGTCTTGGAAAATTCTTTAAATCTAAATTTGTACTCTGATGAATTTGAGATTGACACTCAATTCATCATCTATGAAAATTTAGATAAAGATAAAACTGATAGGTATGAATATATATTGCCTGAAATTAATTTGAGCAAAAAAATTGAAAATAAAACTCCACTTGATGGTAGTTTTGTTTTTAATTCTAAAAATTTATTAAAAAACTACGACACAAACATTAGTGAAAGGATTAATATAAATGATTTAATCTTTAATTCTTATCCAAAAGTTTCAAATAATGGAATTTATAGTAATTATGAATTTATTATTAAAAATTCAAATTCTGATGCAGAAAATTCTGGAAATTATAAAAATAAAGAAAATTATTTCTTAGGTGCATTATTTCAATACAATTCGTCATTACCATTAATTAAGGAAAATAAAAATTCTCAAAATATAATGAGTCCAAAAATTTCGCTTAAAATTGCACCAAAACATACAAAAGATAAAAGTAATAGTTTTACCAGATTAGATGTAAACAATGTTTATGGATTGGAAAGACTAGCATCAGATGATGCTTTAGAAGGAGGCGTGTCACTTACTTTTGGAAATGAATTTAAAAAAATAAATAAAAAAGACTATAGGGAAAATCTGGTTTTAAAATTTGCAAATAATATTAGACTTGATGAAAATGAAGATCTTCCGAAAAATAATCAGATGGGTTTAAAAACATCTAATTTATTTGGTGAAATCTTATTTAATCCTAATGAGTTTATTTCAACTGAATACAAATTTTCAACTAAAAATAACATTGATGATTTCACATACGAAAGTATCAATGCATCATTTAATTTAAGTAAATTTAAAACATCATTTGATTATATAAACGAGAACGACAAAAAGGACAAAGTCTCATACTTATTGAGCGAAATTAAATTAAATTTAAATGAAAATAACAATTTATCATTTTCAACTAGAGAAAATAAAGAGAAAGAACTTACAGAATATTATAATTTAATGTATCAATATAAAAATGATTGTTTGGCAGCTTCTATAGAATATAACAAAAATTATTACGAAGATAGAGATATTAAGCCAGAGGAAAATATTTTTTTAAAACTGAGTATTATACCATTTGGAGAAGTAGCTAGCACCCCTAATTTAAAAGAATAATGCTATTACGAAAATTTTTTGTTTTTTTAATCATAGTTTTAATCAGTAATATTTCATTTTCTAATGAAAACGCATACATAGTTGTAACTGTGGATGATCAAATAATCACTAACGTAGATATTGAAAAAGAGGCAAACTATTTGGTTATATTAAATCCAAATTTGATAAAACTTGAAAAAAAAAAAATTTTTGAAATTGCCAAAAAAAATCTCATTAACGAAAATATAAGAAAAAAAGAAATACAAAAATTTTTCAATAAACAAGAAGAGATAGAAATTGATGAAAAACTTTTAACAAATCTTCTTAATAGAATTAAAATAAGTCAATCTGAATTTGAACGAATATTATATGAAAGAAAAAGTTATTCCTTAAAAGAAGTAAAAGTTAAACTTAATACAGAAATTAGTTGGAATGATTTGATATACTTGAAATTTAATAATCAAATTAAAATCAATAAAAAAGATTTTTTAGAAAAAGTGAATAATATGAAAAATGAAAAGAAAAAAGAATTTTTACTTTCAGAGATTATTTTTGAAAAAAAAAATTGACCAAGATTTAGATAATCTAGTAATGAAAATTAAAAATAGTATTTCTGAAATTGGTTTTAGAAATACAGCTAACCTCTATAGTATTTCAGAAAGTGCAAAATTTGGTGGTAAGATAGGCTGGGTAGCACAAAATAACTTATCGAGCCTAATTATTAATGAGATAAAAGATAAAAATAAAGATCAATACACCGATATTATTAAGATTGGAAACAATTATATGATTTTATTAGTTGAAGAAACTAGATTTATTGAGAAGGAAATTGATAAAGAAGGTGAACTAAGAAAAATGATTGAATTTGAGAGAAATAAATTATTAAATCAATTCTCAAAAATATATTTCAATAAAACTAAAATGAATTATTCAATAAATGAAAAGTAAACCAATTATAATTGTTTCCGGTGAAGCAAAAAGTATTTTTTTTGAAATTTTTTTCAAATGTCTTAAATTAAAAAAATTTAAAAGTCCTTTAATTTTAATTTCTTCAAAAAAGATACTTAAAACTCAAATGAAAAAATTTAAATTTAAAAAAAAAATAAAAATTCTTAATTTTGAAAGTTTAAAAAATCAGAAATTAGATAATCAATTTATTAATTTAGTCGATATACCTTTTATTGATAATGTTAATTTTATTAACAATTGTTTTGATGTCGCTTTTAAGATTTTAAAGTCAAATTTTACAAAAAAATTTATCAATGGACCAATAGATAAATCTTCCTTTCTTAATAAAAAATATTTGGGAATTACAGAATTTATTTCAAATTATTTTAAAACAAATAAAACTGCTATGTTAATTTACAATAAAGAGTTATCAGTTTGTCCATTAACTACTCATTTACCAATAAAATTAGTCTCCAAAAAAATTAATCAAAAAAATATTGAAGAGAAAATAAAATTAATTAATGATTTTTATAAAAAAGAATTTAATTTTAAACCTAAAATTGCTATTACTGGACTTAATCCCCACTGTGAAACAATCTCAAAATTAGATGAGGATAAGAAAATAATACTTCCTGCCATCAAATTATTAAAAAAAAAAAAATTTAACGTTGAAGGACCATTTCCAGCAGACACAGTTTTTTTAAAGCAAAATAGAAATAAATTTAATGTTATTTTAGGGATGTATCATGATCAAGTTTTGACACCGATCAAAACTTTAAAAGAATATGATGCTATAAATATTACATTAGGCCTTCCATTTTACAGGATATCTCCTGATCATGGACCGAATGACAAAATGTTTAATAAAAATTTATCAAACCCATTAAGTTTATTAAAATCAATAAGTTTTTTAGACAATAAGTGATAAAAGCAAAAAAAAGTTTAGGTCAAAATTTTTTAATAGATAAGAATATTTTGAAACTTATATCTGGATTAGTAGATATAGAGGGCAAAACAATTCTTGAAGTTGGCCCAGGAACAGGAAATTTAACAAAATTTTTATTAAAAAAGAAACCAAAAAAGCTTATTGTCGTTGAAAAGGATGACTATCTTGTTGAATTATTGAAAAAAGATTTTGGAAATAAGATTACAATTTTTAATAAAGATATTCTATATTTAGATGAAAATTCAATAAGTAATGATCAGTTAGTAGTTTTCGGAAATCTTCCATATAATATATCTACAGAAATTTTATCAAAATGGATCCACGGATTAAATGAAAAAAAATGGTGCAGCTGTTTAATTCTAATGTTTCAAAAAGAAGTTGCAGAAAGAATTTCTTCGAAGTTTAATTCATCCAAATATGGAAGATTATCTATTTTAGCGAATTGGAAATTTGAAATAAAAAAAATAGTTGATATTAAACCCGGTAGTTTTTTTCCTAAGCCTAAAATTGATAGTTCTTTATTGTTTTTCTCTCCAAAAAAAAATTTTTTTAAATTTAAAGACTCAAAAAATTTAGAATTAATTACAAGGACGTTTTTTAATCAAAGACGAAAAATGATTAAAAAACCTTTCAATAAATTATTTAAAGGAAATAATGACATCTTAGAAAGATTAAATATAAAAACTAACTTAAGACCACAAAATTTAGATTTGGAAACATATTTTCAACTCACAAATGAATATGAAAAATTATGACGTAAGTTTTTCTACATGTGACCTAATAAAATCTGAGTCATAATTATTTGGTCCATTATTTATCTCTGCATTAATTAAATTTAAAATTTTTCTATAACATTCTTTTAAGTTCTCATTAATTACTACATAATCATAGTTTATCCAATGAAGGACGTCCCTACTAAATTGCTTCATCCTCTCATCAGCAATCAATTTATCTCTCATATCTCTATTAGTTAATCTTTCAAACAAAACTTCTTTACTTGGAGGAAGTATAAAAAAAGTAATCAATTTATAACTAAGTTTTTTATTTTTAATTTGGTCAGCTCCTTGCCAGTCAATATCAAATAATATATTTTTACCCTTACTTAATTTATCAATAACCGGAGTACGGCTGGTACCATAAAAATTATTAAATACTTTTGCGTGTTCCAGGAATTCTTTATTTTTAATTAATTTTTCAAAATTTGCCTCGTTAACAAAATAATAATCTTTTCCATCAATTTCATTTGGTCTGGGTTTTCTAGTTGTGTGAGAGATAGAAACTTCAAAATTTTCTAATTTTGATAACAATCTTACCAAAGTTGTTTTTCCTGCTCCCGAGGGGGAAGATAAAATTACCATTATCCCATCATTTTGTATGGGCATGAGATCTATTAGTTGGCTTTTCCTTCAATGAATTTTACAGCATCTCCTACAGTTAAAATTTTTTCAGCTTCACTGTCTGATATTTCTGAACCAAACTCTTCCTCGAAAGCCATAACCAATTCAACTGTATCTAAGCTATCAGCACCCAAGTCATCTATAAAACTAGACTCCTCAGTAACTTTTGCTTCGTCAATTCCTAAATGATCTGCAACTATTTTTTTTACTTTGCTTGAAACATCTTCTGACATAAT
>MDTD01183254.1_pt1 | contig 16959 bp, 15 predicted proteins | sample 811221 | NCBI WGS metagenome assembly MDTD01 (sample SAMN05326646, study PRJNA326480) | marine metagenome | isolation source: seawater | place: Pacific Ocean: South West | collected 2011 | reverse complement strand
GAGCGTCAACTCCAAACGATTGGTGTGGATGGAGACCAAGTTATGGCAGCGGTTAATGCTACCTTGAAAATGCTGAATTTAATAATGTTAGGGAATCAAGCAAAGGCTGAATCAGCAGCCTGACCTTTGAAAATGCACTGTAAAATTATTGAATCTCCCTGCCCGGAGAATGCTGATTTCCCAAACACCCTATTCGTCCCCATCACTGGAAACCCGGCAGGCTACCACCACCTAGTTTTGGCAGAGTTGGCTTTAAGACAAACGCCTGTGCTATCAAAGGTGGTTTACCTCCTCTCAAATGGTCATCATCCAGATCCTTCTAAAAGATCAGTAACCCTCCCCAAAGACTGCCGTCTCCAATTGATGCAGGACTTGCTGGCAAGTTTGCATCAAAGTTCTGGAACTCGACTCAATGTCATTGTCGATGAAGTCGGAGAGACTCTTCGTCTTCGCCAAGTAGAGTTATTCATCTCGATCAGTGAATTTTCGAGGGAGGGCCCTGTTAAACTTTTAGATAATGTCAAAAATATTTTCTCTTCTGCCCAGCCATATGACAGGCCCAAAAGTGAGCTGATTCAGATTTTGGTGGGTAGTGACTTGATAAACAGAATGCGGGACCCAAAAATATTTTCTGAAACTGACTTGAAAGAGATGTCGAGCTTGGTGGAATGGTTGGTAGTACCTCGTCCTGGTGAGCGAATTCTTGATAGTTATGACGATGAATTATCTCTGAAACAGAAAATTCTGGATCCTGAGCACTTACCTAAGGGCCTTAAAAGCTATTTAAATCTTTCATCAACATTAATTCGTCGAGCAGTATCATGTAGACAGCAACTACCCGCTTATCTGCCAGAAAAAGCAATTGAGCGTCTTGAGGATTATGATGAGAGGGAAATTTCAAAAAAAACTTCTAAGGTCGGTGAGTGGGAAGCCAGAATTCGGGAATTAGATAGAGATCTGCTGGAAATTAGCCGAAAAGTTTTTTGGCAACTTTTTGAGATAGACAATCCTCCAAAAATCTATTTTATTGAGACGAGCGCTGGTGGACGGATAGCAGGGGCCTTCACTGGGTTTCCTGGTTCCTCCAGATTCGTGCTTGGAGCTCAGGTTGCTTACGCTAGTTCCATTAAAGAACAATTAATTGGAAGATTTCTTGGACCTCACGAATCAAGCCTTTCTGAGGAATTGACAAAAGAGATGGCTTTGGCTGCAATGGAAAAAACTGGAGCAGACTTGGTACTTGCAGAAAACGGGATGGCTGGTCCTCCTGATGGAACCCTGCGTAGTACAAAGAATGGTACTGCTCACGTGGTGCTTATCCAAAAGTCAGAATTGATAGAGCAGCCGTATCAGCAAATTCATGAAGTAGTTCAGGAAAATCCATTCTTCACCAAACAGGAGCACCAACTTTGCTTCGCAATTTCTTCTATTTCTTTGCTTTTTAAACAACTTGATTTTCATCCTTCCTCAATAAGCCATTGACCTACCATCTTCCATCCACCTCCGAGAAAGCTGAATACGTTAGCCGTAAATTCAACGAAATTGCCTTGAAGTATGATCGCTTCAATGACCTCATTACTTTTGGAATGCATCGTTATTGGAAGCGTTTTGTTGCCCGTCAGACAGGGCTTCGCGAAGGAGAACGATGCCTTGATCTCTGTTGTGGAACTGGAGACATTGCTAGATCTATCATTAAGCAGCATCCTTATGCAGAAGTAACAGGGGTTGATTTTGCAGCATCCATGTTGGGGATAGCCGCAGTTCGGACAAAAGTTTGTTCGGTCCAATGGATTCAGGGAGATGCGCTGCGTCTTCCTTTCCCGGATGGATGTTTTGCTGCGGTGACAGTTGGTTATGGACTGCGAAACTTAGATGATCTCACTAAGGGGCTCTTGGAGATAATGCGAATCTTGCAACCAGGAGGGGTCTTGGTTAGTCTTGATGTAGGAAAAGTTCGGCTGCCAGTTATAGATGTATTGAGCCGTTTCTATTTCTTTAAGTTGGTACCCAAAATCGGTGAATGGCTGATGCCAGAGCAGGAAATGTTCACCTATCTTCCCCAGTCTTCTCTAAAGTATCCTGATCAAGAAACTCTTAAGCGGAATCTACTTGAAGTCGGTTTTCATCAGGCACATTACTATGACTTTGTGTTTGGTGCCTCGACAATTCACATTGCTTATAAAACCTCTGCTCCCTGAAGGAAGCAATTATGGAATCATTGGAACAACAATTCACGTCCGTTCTTGCTGAAATCGAAGTTGGTGGAACGCCTCTCACAGAAACAGAAATTGTTCATAGCTGTGTTGTCAACAATGACTTCGCGAAATTCACGATTGTTCTTCCTTTGGAGTCAAGATTACGTCAGATCCTACCAACTCAAATTGAGGAGAATATCCGGAATCTACCAAGTGTTTCTCGTGTAGCAGTTGAAATTTTGGAGAAAGCCCCTGTTGATAATGAGCCAACGGAATATATAGCTGCAAGCCCTGATAAAGAAAACAGTAGAAGGGCTCGGCAGCCTCAAAGAACTGCTTATCTTCAAAATTATGATGCAGTTCTAGCTGTTGCTAGTGGCAAAGGTGGGGTTGGAAAATCGACTGTATCCCTAAATTTAGCGCTGGCCCTCCAGCAAAAAGGATTTAGCGTAAGTTTTTTTGACGCTGATATATATGGTCCAAGTTTCCCAATTATGACGGGTCTGCAGGGAGTGAAACCAGAACTCCGTGAAGAAAACTTAATGCCGCTGGAAGTGATGGGCTTACATGCGATGTCAATTGGTAATCTGATTGATGATGAGGCGGCAATGGTCTGGAGAGGACCGATGGTTCATCAGGCAGTAGAGCAACTCCTTCGAGATACAGCTTGGCCCGGCGGAGATATTCTGATTATCGACATGCCTCCGGGAACTGGGGATGTTCAACTCAGTATTTCACAGCTTTGTGAGTTGGCTGGTGCCGTTGTGGTTTCCACCCCACAAGACATGGCCTTGGTGGATGCTTATAAAGCAATTACTATGTTTTCCAAGGTTGATATTCCCATCATTGGCATTGTTGAAAATATGAGCTATTTCGCCTGTCCTCATTGTGGCGAAAAAACACCTATCTTCGGCCAAGATGGTGCAGTAGAAGCTTGCCATAAATACGAAGTTCCTTTTCTTGGTGCTATTCCCTTGGAATTAGGAGTTCGAGAAGGGGGTGACCTAGGCAAGCCCATAATGAACCAAGCCTCATCCGAAAGCCCTGCTGCAAAAGCATTCCGTTTAATCGCTGATAATGTGATCTCATCACTTGACGAACTTTACTGAATCAATAATTGGCAATTATGCTGCTGCATTTGCGGATTCAGAATTTAGCAACAATTGAAAATCTAGAAATCGATTTTTTTGATGGCTTTTCCATCATGACTGGGGAAACTGGCGCTGGAAAATCAATCATGATTGATGGCATTCAATTACTCCTTGGGTACCGTGCAGATTTTGGATTGATTAGGCAGGGTTCATCAAAAGCGCTGGTTGAAGGGATATTTGATATTTCAAAACAACCTGAATTGAAGCAATTGCTAAGTGAATTGGAAATACCTCATGAAAATGAACTCTTGATTCGCCGAGTGCTTAACACAAACAATCGTCAGAAACGGCTCCTCAACGACACTTCTGTCACCCAAGGCTCGCTTGTAGAAGTCGGGCGCAGACTTGTTCATATCCATGGCCAACATGATAACCAAGTACTTCTTGATTCCACCCGTCATTTAGAATTTTTAGATGCTTTTGGAAATCTATTCCCCAAAAAAAAGACACTCCGAGAAGTTCATCAAAAATGGACTAAGAAAAGACGTGAGCAGGAAGAGTGGCAGGAAAAGTTAGCGAACCGGACAGATAGACTGATGCTTTTGGACGCACAGTTTCAAGAACTTTCAAGCCTCAATCTAGAACCTCACGAAATGGATGAGCTTGAGGCAGAGTCCAAAATGCTTGCTCATGCGGAACAGCTTCTTAGCCTGTATGGAGGAATGCAGAAGACTCTTTATGAAGAAGACGGTTCTATTGTGGAGGTGTTAAGTAGCTTGAAGAGGCAGCTACAATATGCTGTAGGCATGGATCCAGGTTGCACATTGCTTCTTGAGAATCTTGATCAATCACTTCTTCAGCTAGATGAATTGAGCCAGTCATTAAGACATCGACAAGACCGAATTGAAGACAACCCTGAACGCTTGGCTTGGGTCAATGCTCGTTTAAGCTTACTCCAAACAATGCAGCGCAAGTATCGGGTAACAAATACTGCTCAGCTTATTGAACTCTGCGAACGACATCAACTTGAACTACAAAGCCTCCAGAATCTGAAAGAGGATGCGTCAACTTTAGAGAATGAAATTCATGAATTACTCACGACTCTTAGAGAGCAGTCGACAAATCTTTCTTCAGAAAGAAAAAAAGTAGCTAAGAAACTTGATGAAGCGATCAGTAAGGAATTGAGAGAGCTTGGAATGCATCGAGCAGAATTCAAAACTTCTTTTGAAAATAAATATGATGATTTAATCAGCTCGAATGGTTCTGATCGAGTAGAATTTATGCTCTCTGTCAATGCTGGGCAGCCGTTGCGTCCACTCATAAAAATTGCATCTGGAGGAGAGTTATCCAGAGTGATGTTGGCAATTCAGACGATCCTAACCACTGACGCTGTGGAAACTCTAGTCTTTGATGAAGTCGATACAGGTGTAAGTGGAAGGATTGCCGAGACAGTTGGAAGAAAATTATCAGATCTAGGAAAACGCCAACAGACGCTTTGTATTACTCATCTTCCACAAATTGCAGCATTTGCAGAACACCATTACGCAGTCACTAAATCAACAGAAAAGGATCAAACCTATACTCAAATTTCAGATCTAGACAGCCAACAGGCGATCATTGAAATTGCTCGACTCCTTGATGGATCAGAGATTACAAAACAAGCATTACAATTGGCGCGTGAGATGCGAAAGCGATCGCATTCAATGTCTGTAAATTAAAATGTATATACCATTCTCCTCAAAAAATGCCATTTTTTCGAAGCCGTAAAGAAGCACCAGTTAGATCTAATTTTCTTCTGGAATGTAAAGATCTTGTAAGACACTACGGGAAAATTAAGCCAGTAGATGGAGTAAGCCTGAATCTAAGACCTCATGAATTGCTTTCGATTCTTGGGCCCTCTGGATGTGGAAAATCTACCCTTCTTAATTTGATTGCAGGCTTGGATGGGCCCCAAGCTGGGGAGATTTTTATTGGTGGAGAAGAAATGAGTAGCGTTCACTGTATTGTAGCCCCTGAGTTAAGGCGTGTGGGGATGGTTTTCCAAGATATTGCACTTTTCCCCCACCTGAATGTGTTCAAAAATGTGGCTTACGGCCTCAATGTTTCAAGGGACGCAAAACGTTTGCGTGTGGATGAAATGCTGAAACTCGTTGAATTATCGGGCTCCGAAAAGAAAATGCCACATGAACTTTCAGGTGGAGAACAGCAACGGATTGCGATAGCCAGGGCGCTGGCACCAGCCCCAAGATTGTTGTTATTGGATGAACCATTTAATAGCTTGGATTATCGACTGCGAGTTCAGATTCGGCAGGACATTCGAGATATCCTGCATGAAGCAAAGGTGAGTGCAATTCTAGTGACTCATGATCAAACGGAGGCTTACACATTTGCGGACCGGATGATTTTGCTCTCTGAAGGAAAAGTTGTTCAGAACGGAAGCCCCGAAGAAGTATACCATGAACCAGACACGGCGTGGGTTGCTTCCTTCGTGGGTGAAGCGAATTTGGTACCCCTCGAACTTGTTGTATCAGCTATTGGGCTTGAAAATTTACCTCAACTACCAAAAATTCGCGATCGACTATGGATGTCTCGACTTGAAGATATCAAAATTATTAAAGTCCCCGAGACAACTCTACAAGTGGGTTGGATTCAGGAGATCTCGTTTCGTGGTGATCACAAAATTCTGCATGTCTGCCATGAGAATGGCTTAGTTTTACGTGTCAGCGTCCCATCTCGAGAGATTTGGTCCTCAGGAGATACAGTGCAACTTAAACCTCAATACGCCAGAACCTATCCGTCATGATTTATTGTTGGAATACTTACCAAACCTACACTCTTGATCAAAGCTTTTACCTCATCCCCTTTTTTCAATTGAAGTACATCGCAGGATTTTTTTGTGATTCTAGCCAACAAAGCATCCCCATTTGCTTTTTTTCCTAATTTTAAAAATACAGTAGCTTGTTGCTCCCCAAAAGGTTGGACGTCCATTATGATGGCAGGGAGAACATTCAGGAAGCTAGCATCTCCATCTCGCCATGATTTGGCAATCCCTACTTCTTTTGCCAAAATCCTTAGGCGATGACGGCTTCCAATTACTCCCAAATCCTGAGAAAGAGTCAGAAATCCGCCATTGACTGCTATCAACGAAAGACAGTATGTTGAATCAAAAAATTGCATAGTTCCCTCAAGAATCACAGCTGCTTCTGGTAACCTTACCAATGGTAATTGTGGATCAGCAAGTAATGATGAAATACTTCCCTGGGCAATGACATGCCCCCTCTCTAGCAAGATCATCCAATCTGCAAGTTGTTCAACCTCTTGCAAATCATGGCTTACGTAAACAATAGGGACTTTTAGATCCAGATGGAGCCTTTGAAGGTAAGGCAAAATCTCCATTCTACTGAAGCGATCTAATGCAGAAAGGGGTTCATCCATCAAGATGATTTCTGGTGCAGAGAGTAAAGCTCGTCCAATGGCGACAAGTTGTTTTTCACCACCGGAAAGCTTGCTAGGTTCACGATCTAGTAAAGCCTCCAAGCCTAACATCTCCGTTATCTCTTCCCATAACTGATTCTTCCGAGGGATTTGAATGCGCTTCAATCCATATTCCAGGTTTTTTCGCACGGAAAGATGAGGGAAAAGATTTGCGTCCTGAAAAACATAGCCAATTGGGCGGCGGTATGTTGGCAAAAAATTGGAAGAATCCTGCCAACTTTTTCCATCAACGACTAAGCTGCCTTCTAACTGAGTTAACCCCGCGATACAGCGTAAGATGGTAGTTTTGCCACAACCGGAAGGACCAAATAGTGCCGTGATTCCAGTCTGTGGTAAAGTGAAGAAGACATCTACCAGAAAATTTCCCAGTCTTCCTTTGAACTTGGCTTCAAATCTACTCATTACCTTTTTTGCGCCAATGACGTTCAATAAGAGTCGTTGAGAGGATCACGCAGAAGGCAAATCCAATCATGCCCGTAGCCAGTACATGGGCTTTTTCCCATTGAAGAGATTCAACGTAATCATAAATGGCAATTGAGAGAACCTTTGTCTCCCCGGGAATATTCCCACCTAACATCAAAATCACACCAAACTCACCAACGGTGTGAGCAAACCCCAAGACTGATCCGGTTAGAATGCCAGGTCTGGCGAGAGGCAGGGCAATTGAAAAAAAGACATCGAATGGACTTGCCCTAAGACTAGCCGCAGCTTCCAATGAATGATCTCCAATTGCTTCAAAAGAGTTCCGAATAGGTTGGACTACAAAAGGCAAGGAATAGATGACTGACCCGACCACCAGCCCTTTGAATGAAAATGGGAAAGGTGAGCCAAAAATCTCCGATAACCAACTACCTAAATTCCCCTGTGGACTAAGCAGCAAAAGCATGTAGAAGCCCAGGACTGTGGGTGGAAGTACGAGCGGCAGGGCGACAAAAGTTCCAATAATTTCTTTGATAAATGACTTTGAGCGGGCTAGCCACCAAGCGATTGGTATTCCGAGTATTAGCAAGAGGAGTGTGGTAACGAAGGCTAATCTAAGGGTGAGTTTGGTAGACTCCCACATCTCAGCATCGAACAGCTCACTCAAGGGGAAATCTCATTCCAAGTCATAACCGAAAGACTGAATTATTTCTCTGGCAGTTGTGCTTTTCAGAAATTCCAAGAATTCTTTAGCAACTTCTCTCTTTAGACCCTTGTGCAGTAATACAGCATCTTGTTGAATTGGACTATGTAAATTTGCAGGAATGGTCCAATACAGATCAGGATTACTGTTTATAACCTGAGATCTAGAAACTAAGCCCAACTCTGCATTGCCAGTGCTAATAAACTGAAAAGTCTGTGAAATGTTATTACCTTGAATAATTCTTGTGCTTAGATTTTCGAAGATGCCAAGGTTTTGGATGACTTCCATTGCTGCCAGACCATACGGTGCCGTCCTAGGATTTGCGATCGCCAATCGGGTAAAATCATTCGATATTAAAACTTCTTTGGGGTGTTGATTGGGACTCAGCCTATGGTAGTAAAGTACGATTCGCCCAATAGCATAAGTGAATTGGCTACTTTTTTCTGCAAAACCCTCCGAAACTAATTTAAATGGACGTTCTTGGTCAGCGGCTAGAAATACTTGAAAAGGAGCCCCATGTATGATTTGAGCATATAATTTGCCAGTTGAGCCAAAGCTCAAGGTTACTCTATGAGAAGTTTTCCGAGAGAATTTCTGACTCAATTCTTTTGCTGGAACAACAAAGTTGGAAGCTACGGCGACAGTCAATTCCTCGGCATGTACGGTATGGAAACTAAAGAAGAAAAATATTAGGAAAGGGTGAATTATTTTTAGCAACGTTTTTCTTATTTAAAACTAGCTTTAAGGATATTTGACAGAACAATTAAATTAAATTTCTAGACTAAGCCAAATCTTTTCTGATGATAACCCCAAGGAAAATAAACGAAAACAAATGAATCTTTAAGATTTGGCAAGTTCAGTTAGACGTTTCTTAATAATAAAGTATTCCAAATTGTCTAATTGATATTCTAGGAATGGTCTACGCCAGGGATTTGGGACAACCGATTCCATTTCAGTGATTAAAGGTTGAACATTTTTCTCAAGCTTATTCATCTCAGTTTGGATTAATTCCAACTTACCTACTATTTCCACATGTTTCCTTAATAAAACAGATAGTTTTTTATATTTTATTGAATACTTTCTTGATTTCGCTTGTTTTCATGAATAAATGTTTTTTTCAGCATGAAGGTGGCTCGTTCAGCAATGCCTGCCTCTTTGATGCAGCAGTTCAAGAGATTTGGTAGATGAAGATAAGTTCTTCCCTTTGGATCAATCGGTTTTTTTTCAATGACTGAATCAAGGATTCTTTCTGGCGGATATTTTCAAGTAAATGTTTTTTGAATTTACAAAATACTGATAATGAATGATTTCTTGTTGATTTTGATTGTTAAAGTCATCGGCCTTAATAAAGTCTAATTCAACCTGAAGCGTATCGGTCTGATCTTGTACATCATCTAGGCGCTTCTTGGCTTGCTCAATATTCTGCTGATTCGGAGGTGGTTTTGCGAGTGATTTTTCTTCTTTACGACTAAGATTTTTTTCAATCGAACCAAGATAAGAATGGGGAGTTTAAATCCTTCAAAACGCGAAGGATTAATTAACAACAAGTCATATTTGTTCATTCCGGGATGTTTAAAAAGACTTATTTTGATTTTTCGAAGATCGATTTGTTGAACATTCGGATCCATTTTCCTCTGCAAATATTGCAGTTGAATTATATTCATGGTCTTAATGCGCTGCCTGGTATAACCTAAATAGCGAAGTCTGCTTTGCAACTTGGAACTAAGATTATCGACGGTGAGCACATTCACCAATGTCTGCATAACATCTTCAAGATGGTGGATCCCTACAGCAGCCACAATGGCTTTGTCTAGCGCTTCTTTCAGTCCTTCATTATAAAGATCCTCAAGTGGTTCTACTCTTTTGAGAATAGAATTTAAAACTAACTGTTGTTGTCAGTTTTGTTCACTCTTTCTAAAATATTTTGTTTGTTGATAGCAGAATTTCTGAAAATCTAGATCGTTCCGTTGATTTTGGATATTCTTCAAGAGTTGTTTCAAACGCTGCAACCAAATTTCGGCTTCAGGATCCATTTTTTTTCGAAGCCGTATGACACGTGATCGGGGATAAATTTTCACTCCGTTGACAGGTCGTTTCTCTGTACCAATATCTTCCTCATACCATAGCTATATGACGGCAGCGTTTTTACCTGGTGGTCAGCCTTGACCATGTGTAAAAATCTCGACAGAAATATTACGATTTTCTACCCGTTTTATTAACTCAGAACGTAGATTATCTGCCCAGATTTGGGGCTTAGAGAATTGAAGGAGATTTGACGTTTCATTTTTGAACTGGAAGATATTAATCCTTGATTCAAATAATTTGAATATATCGAATTTAAATCAACCGTCTGTCTCAGAATGTTGGCGAGGTTCTGAATGATAATTTATTTGCAGTATAAGCATTAGATCGAAGGTGAGAAACTTTACAGTAGTTGGTTCAACGTTGCCAAAAAGAGGTGAAGATATAGTCGGAGAATAGAATAAAAACTGCTGAGAAGCTCACTGCTTCTGTAGTTGCTCGGCCTACTCCTTCAGCCCCGTTTTCTGTGAAGTAACCCTTGTAGCAACCTACATGAGTGAGAACAACTCCAAAGATTGCTGCCTTGATAAGGCTACCCCAAAGATCTCGTAGTTCTAGAAACGCTTCAATTTTGGAAAGAAAAATTCCAGAATCCACTCCGAGTAACAGTACTCCAACAAGATACGAACCGAGTATGCCAGTAAAATTGGCTACCATCGTCAAACTTGGCAGCATCACCAAACCTGCTACTATCCTCGGAGTCACAAGATATTGAACTGGGTTTACTGCCAAGGATTGCAACGCATCAATCTGCTCTGTAACACGCATAGTGCCCAGTTCTGCTGCTATCGCTGAACCAGCCCTAGCATTTACCATTAAAGCGGTTAGAACTGGACCCAGTTCTCTAGTCATACTGACAGCGACCATTCCACCCACAATGCTTTCAGAACTAAATGTTTTTAAAGCAAAGTAGGACTGAATGGTTAACACCATTCCAGTAAATGTTCCGGTGAGAATGGTGATCCAGAGCGACTTGTTGCCGATGAATTCCATTTGTTTAAAAAAAATTTTGAAACGAAAGGGGGGTAAGAAAAGTGCAGAAAAGGCTTCTAAGAGCAGCAGTGTCGCTCGTCCTACACCAGATATGCTTTGCTGAAAATTGATCTTGAATTCGGAGAAAAAAGATGTTGAAGCGCTTGGCATTTGTTCCAGTTAACGGTGCATCAAACGAGCATATTTATTACGGTATACCGAGACCATTTGGCCAGGATCCTCGTCTGGCATATTTCTGATTAGGACTCGTGCAAGGTTGTTATTCAATTCCTCGAGATTCTTCATTGCGTTGAAGTGAGAAACTCTTCGATCCCAGCATTGACTGACCGACTGTGCAACTGATCTTGAATTACTTGCTGTATAAAAAGCATCATAAAGGAGATGATCCTCACGTGAATTAAGATATTTGGCAAATCCACTTTTTGCTTCCTCATGCAGAAAGAACGCCTCATCAATGGTCAAATCCGCGCAAGGGCCAGCAAGTAAACTGTCGCTATCACCGACGATTTCTTGAATGGCGCTACATCCGCACGATAAAAGACTTACAGTTGTAATGGTTAAGATAAGATTTTTTAATTTCATCAATTTCTCCTTTGAATGCTTAAGATTTGTTTCTAAAAATATTATCGACTCTTTGAGAAAAATCTTTAGCTTTTCGCAAAAGTTTTCTTTGTTTCTTTGCTTCTTTGTGAGAATGAAACAGCGTAATGATGGTAATTGAATTAATGTTTCTTACTAAACTATAGAAAATGCTGAGAAGGAGGTGAGTTTTGAATCTGACACCTGAAAATCAAACCCTTTTAGACCAAATCTCCCAGTCGCAACAGAAAATAGATTCAAAAATAATTTTAGAGTCTCTTGTAAAAAATCTTCAATTCGTGATTTGCAAGATTCCAGAGCAAGCATCTAAAAAAGATTTGTTTGAGGCTTTGGCTCGAACTGTTAGGGATAGGCTGATCCGGCAACTAAACGAAACCGAACAGCGATATGAAAAATCTGAAGCCAAACAAGTCAACTATTTATCCCTCGAATATCTGATCGGTCGGAGCCTTCGCAACAACCTTGTCAACATGGGGATCTATGATGTTTGCCAAGATGTGATGGAACAGCTGGGTATGGATCTTAAAGAAATAGAGGAGTGTGAGCGAGATGCAGGTTTGGGAAATGGTGGTCTTGGTAGGTTAGCAGCATGTTTCCTCGACTCCATGGCAACCTTGCAGCTGCCTGCTTTTGGTTATGGTATTCGCTATGAGTATGGGATCTTTCAGCAAAAATTTGAGAATGGACAACAAATCGAAATTCCTGATGGTTGGTTGCAAAGTGGGTATCCCTGGGAAATTCGTCGATCACATATTAATTACCCGGTTCGATTTTATGGGAAGGTGATTGATGAACCCGAGGAGAAGGGTGGATCAAAGCGTCGTTGGGTGGAAACAGAACAAGCAAGAGCGGTAGCTTTTGACGTTCCAATCAGTGGCTACTCCAATGAGACTGTCAATACCCTGCGACTTTGGTCTGCAAGGGCTGTTCGTGATTTTGATTTGGCGAGCTTCAATCGGGGAGATTATTTACAGGCTGTGATGGATAAACAGCGAGTAGAAACAATTTCCAAGGTTTTGTATCCAAATGACCAGGCATTCAGTGGAAAGGAACTTAGGCTCAAGCAGCAATATTTTTTTGTTTCAGCTTCACTACAGGACATGATTGTTAGGTTCAAAACCCGTAATCGTCCTTGGGTGGCCTTCCCCGAATATATGGCAATTCAACTTAACGATACACATCCTTCAATTGCGATTCCAGAACTGATGCGGTTGTTGATTGATGAGGAGGCATTAGAATGGGATGAGGCTTGGCTAATTTGTCGTCAAACCTTTGCTTACACAAATCATACGGTATTGCCAGAAGCTCTTGAGCGTTGGTCAGTTGAATTACTGAACAATTTGCTACCCAGACACATGGAGTTAATCTATCAAATAAATGATCGATTTCTTCATGAAGTCAGACATCAAAATCTGCGAGATCCAGGCTTACTTTCTAGAGTATCGATGATTGAAGAAGGTTGGGAAAAGCAAGTACGTATGCCTTTTCTATCAATTGTTGGTAGCCACACTACAAATGGAGTAGCTGCTCTGCACACTGACCTCCTCAAAGAGACAATCTTTAAGGACTTTTACAAGTTGTTCCCAGAGCGGTTTCAAAACAAGACCAATGGAATTACTCCGAGGCTTTGGTTACGTTGTGCGAATCCTGAATTAGCAGGGTTAATTAGTGATCATATTGGAAGTGATTGGATTACAGATCTGGAAAGGCTAGAGAACTTGTTGGATTTTGCTACAAATGAGAATTTTCAAAATCAATGGAAAGAAATAAAAAGACGGAAAAAACAGCAACTTTGTGCTTGGGTTCGTACAACTCACAAAGTTGAACTGTCGGTTGATTCTCTGTTCGATGTCCAAGTCAAACGCATTCATGAATACAAGCGTCAGTTACTCAATATACTGCATGTAGTACATCTTTACGATCACTTGAAAAAAAATCCCAAAATGATGGTTCCTAAGCGAACCTATTTATTTGGAGGAAAGGCTGCTCCAGGTTACTACATGGCAAAGCAAATTATACGTTTGATCAATGATGTGGCAGCCAAAGTTAATAAGGATGTTGAGATTGAGGACAGGCTTCGTGTTCTTTTTGTGACTAATTATGGTGTATCAAGTTCGGAAAAGATCATCGCAGCCAGCGAAATCTCAGAGCATATTTCCACAGCAGGGACAGAGGCTTCCGGTACCAGTAACATGAAGTTTTCTTTGAACGGTTGTATACTACTAGGGACCCATGATGGTGCAACAATCGAAATTGGAGAGGAAGTTGGATCAGAGAATATTTTTACTTTTGGGATGAAGGCGAATGATGTTCGGCATTTGAGAGCAAGTGGTTATAATTCACAGCAAATCTATAATGAAAATTCTCGAGTAAAGAATGTTTTAGATCTTGTTGGATCTGGCCTTTTTAATCCCGAAGAGCCACAAAGATACAGGGAACTTGTCGATTCTCTAATTCATAATGATCATTACTTAATTCTTGCAGATTTTGATGCTTATGCTGCATGTCAAGAGTTAGTTGGAAAAACTTATCAAGATATTCCTACCTGGATTCAGATGTCGATTGCAAATACTGCCAAAGTTGGAAAATTTTCAAGTGATCGTACTATTAGGGAATACGCAACCCAAATTTGGGATGTCCATCCTTTACCCCATGGAAGATGATCTATTGGCAATGAGGATAAAAATATTTGGATTTTGTTACGGCCTGATCCTTTTGGGTTGTCTCCCGACAAATGTTTGTGCACAGAGTTCAGTCCAACCAGAACTTTACACCTATCAAACTTTTGGAAATCGTGGCAGTTCCTACACAAGCATTGCCACAGGTGTCGGAATATATCTGATGGACCGTGATGATAGTGGACCACATCGATATCTGCAAAGTTTGGTGTTGTTTGTTCCACAGGTCAGTCTGGTTACTGAAAGCAAACTTGGAGATCATTTCCTGTTATCATCTGGACAAGGTATTGAAATAGTCCTACATGACCAATGGCAGGATCCTGTTGGAAAAGGAGCTCAAATTTCACTCAGGCATTTGAGATGGACTGAGGCGTCCAAAGCTAAGAAGGAAATGGGTGAGCCGGCCTCGACGACCATTTTTCACATGGGGTGGAATGGAATTATGAAGGCAATCCCAACCAATTTGGTTTGGTTTTTCGGTTTAGACGTTGCCCAGTTATTTCTTCCGAAGACTAGCTATGGGGAAATCCAGGGTGCAGTTGGCCTGCGCTTGAATTGGTGATCTTAGAAAATCCATCTCTGTCATTTCCATTTCACTTCTTTTCTCCAAATCTGTGAAGTCCATCCACAAAATCAAAGTCAAAGTTCTGCGAAAGGATGGTTCCAGGTACTCCCTTCTTGATGTCGTAGCTGTTGAAGAACCGCTTGAAATCAGGTTGTCTGTACAAGGCTTTACACTTCGCGTAGCTACAACGATGCGTACCCCAGGTCATGACAAAGAATTGGCTCTAGGTTTCCTTTGGTCGGAAGGAGTAATTAGAGATAAAGGTTCTGTTCAGTCTGTAAAAAGATCTCTAGATCCACGGTTAGAAGTTTCAGAAAATGTAATTGTTGTAGAGCTGTCATCAGGAACTCAAGTTGAATGGAGCCGCCTGAATCGAAAAGTAGATGTGCAATCTAGTTGTGGAATCTGCGGGCGTCAATCTCTTCAAAGCCTCAGGAATCTTGAAATTAATAGGCCTAAAGGAGCCATCTGGCCAAGTGATCTCTCTTTGGGAACTTTTTCGAAGAAACTTTCTAGCTCACAAGAAATTTTTCGTAAAACTGGAGGTGTCCACGCATCTGGGCTTTTCGATTACGATGGAAATTTGATTTGTTTAAGAGAGGATGTCGGTCGGCACAACGCCCTTGATAAAGTTGTTGGCTGGAGTCTGAGTCACCAAAACACCCCAACTGAGGACATGATTTTGTTGGTGAGTGGAAGAATTAGTTTCGAATTAGTACAGAAGGCACTGCTGGTGGGAATTCCAAACTTAGTTGGAATTGGAGCTCCAAGCTCCCTCGCAATTGAATTAGCTAAAGAATTTGATATGACTTTGCTTGGATTTCAGCGAGAACGTTCTGTGAACGTTTATTCTGGTGACTGGCGAATTGGTAAATCTTAAGTCTACATTTAGCATTCCACTTTTCTGATTATTCTATAGTTTAGCTTTGTAAAACAGTATATGTAAGTGAGCTGCTTTAATGAGAAGAGCTTTTGGATCACATAAATCCAAATTGATTTGATAAACAAGTTGCTTCAACTTAAGGCTCACTCTGAGAGAACGAGAGTATCTTCAGGGGCCCAACCAATCCAAAGTCGATCGCCCCGTTTCGGACAGATGGAACTTCGGCTGATGTTAGTGAGTGTTGCACATAACAAAGGACCGGCATCAGTCTTCAGGTACACATGGGTCTCGCTCCCATGGTATACCACCGCATCGATTTCCCCGGGGAAAGAAAAGTGAGATGGAGGAAGAATCTCGCTTGAGATTCTAAGCTTCTCTGGGCGAACGGCGAGGTGCAGCTCACCATTAAGTTTCTCATTGTAATAAATAGTCAGTTTGCCAAGAAGCTCGGTTTTGACTTTCAGTCGGCCACCATCTTCATGACCTTCAACAATTCCTGAAAACAAGTTCATCCGGCCAATAAAGTCTGCAACAAATTTGCAGTTTGGAGACTCATATAGTTCTCTTGGAGGCGCCACCTGTCTCACTACCCCGTTTTCCATTACAGCAATTCTGTCAGCCATCGAAAGAGCTTCATCTTGATCGTGAGTGACGATTAAAAATGTGATACCTACGGCTTTCTGCAATTTCACCAACTCCAATTGCATTGCTTCTCTAAGCTTTGCATCAAGTGCAGAGAGAGGTTCATCAAGCAGAAGAACTCTGGGGCGTTTTACTAGAGCACGGGCTAATGCAACACGCTGACGCTGTCCACCTGACAACTGATCTGGTTTGCGCGAATTATAACCATCCAATTTCACTAACGCCAAGGCATCCTTCACTCGCTCCTGAACTTCCTCAGGGGGCGCCTTTACTACTCTCAGTCCATAAGCCACATTGTCAAAAACAGTCATGTGTGGAAACACTGCATATGACTGAAATACCATATTGACGGGACGCTGGTTTGGTGGAATGTCTTTGGTCTCTTCTCCATCAATCTTGATACTACCTTCATTGGGAAACTCGAAGCCCGCAAGCATCCGTAGCAGTGTTGTCTTACCACAACCTGAAGGCCCTAGTAGGGCAAAAAACTCACCCTCATGAATAGTCAGGTTCACACCATTGACAGCATGGATATTTCCGAAGCGCTTGACGACTTGCTGAATTTGAAGGATCACTGGCCGATCAGCCATGAAATGTGTCTTCTGGTTGATT